>Ga0099364_10007129_pt1 | contig 16065 bp, 14 predicted proteins | sample TergutTh196P3_FD_73070 | JGI IMG/M metagenome (GOLD analysis project Ga0099364, IMG submission 73070) | Microcerotermes parvus P3 segment gut microbial communities from Pointe-Noire, Republic of the Congo - Th196 P3 | ecosystem: Host-associated > Arthropoda: Insects > Digestive system > Gut ...
TTGATGTATTGATCCTCTGCTACTGAGGTTGTTTTGTCAGTAAAATTAGTTTGAAAATTAGGTTTTCCCATTACGCGAAATAGCGCTGAAACTTTGTGCTTACTCCACCTGATTTTTACATTGATCCCAAACATATTTACGCCACTATGAATATACCACAAAAACGGTATTGCACACATATCCCAAATATACTATTTTTGCATTTTTATTTTTTACCTAATGAAAAATTTTGTTCTTTTTGATAAACAGGATATTACCCGTTTGGGAATGGAGGCGCTGATAGGCGAAATATATCAAGGGAAGGCGGTTTACAGAATAGCCCTTGCCGATACAAAAATCGCTCTTGTAAACGAACTTGTTTGCAATCCCGACAGCCTTGTGGTATTGGATTACGCCCTGTCTGACCTGAACAGCGTAAATGCGTTGCTCAATATTTGCGCCCGCTTTCCGGAAGCGCAATGGGTACTTTTTTCTGACGAGTTGAGCGTTCAATTTCTGAAAAAAGTGACGTACAACGATGCGTTTAGCGTGGTGTTGAAAAATGCCGAACTTTCGGAAATCAAATTTGCTATTTCTTTTGCGCTTGCTAACGAGCCGTTTATCGCCGCGCAGGTAAAGGAACTATTGTCTATGGCAGAAGGCAATTCAGGCGCTAATGAAATTTTAACGCTTACGGAAAAAGAAATTTTACGAGAAATAGCATGGGGGAAAACAGCCGGAGAAATAGCCAATATTCGCAATATCAGCAAGCACACAGTAATTACGCATCGTAAAAATATTTATAGGAAATTGGAAGTAAACAATGCTCAAGAAGCAACAAGACACGCTTTGAGAGCAGGATTACTCGATAGTTCGGATTATTATATTTAGTTTTCAGTTTTCAGTTTTTAGTTTAAATAATTTCATAATAATATAATGACAAAAATAGCAAGTAAATTAACAGATTTGATAGGCAATACGCCTTTATTGGAATTGGGGAATTTTTCAAAATTCCGTCAAGCCGAAGCCCGCATTATCGGCAAATTGGAGTATTTTAATCCATTGGGCAGCGTTAAAGACCGTATCGCATTTTCGATGGTAGACGACGCCGAAAAGAGAGGTATCTTGAAGTCGGGCGTTTCGGTTATCATTGAACCTACGAGCGGGAATACCGGTATAGGATTGGCGTTTGTAGCCGCCACGAAAGGCTACAGGCTGATTTTGACCATGCCTGAAACCATGAGTATAGAACGGCGCAATTTGCTTAACGCTCTTGGCGCTGAATTGGTTTTGACGCCCGGCGCCGATGGTATGAAAGGAGCAATTGCCAAGGCAATAGAACTGCAAGCCGAAACGCCCAATTCGGTTATTCTGCAACAGTTTGAAAATAAGGCTAATGTAGCCGTGCATTACAAAACTACGGCAGAGGAAATTTGGCGCGACACCGGCGGAAATATTGACGTCTTTGTTTCCGGCGTTGGCACCGGCGGAACGGTTAGCGGTACCGGAAAACGCTTGAAAGAACTCAACCCCGATATACAAGTTGTAGCCGTTGAGCCTGCCGCATCGCCGGTACTTTCGGGCGGAACGCCCGCGCCACACAAGATACAGGGAATTGGCGCAGGTTTCGTACCCAAAATTTTTGACCCAACGATAGTAGACAGAATTGTTACTGTAAGCAACGACGATGCAATTCAAACCGCCCGCGAATTAGCAAAAACCGAAGGGCTTCTTGTGGGTATATCATCGGGTGCGGCTGTATACGCAGCGTTGCAATTAACCAAAACGCCCGAAAACAAGGGAAAAAATATTGTAGCGATATTGCCCGATACGGGCGAGCGTTATCTTTCAACGGTTTTGTATGCTTTTGACGAATATCCGCTTTAATTCGGTTTCAGTTAATAATTGCGTGCCTTCATTTACTAAAATTCACAAGATACAGTTTTTCTGTTGCTCTTGTGATAGCCGTGTATAGCCATCGCAGGTATTCGGTGTTCTGTTTTTCGTTGCTCAACCAGCCCTGATCGAGAAATACGCACTGCCATTGTCCGCCTTGCGCCTTGTGGCAGGTGACGGCGTAAGCATATTTTATTTGCAAAGCGTTGAAAAACGGATCTTCTTTGATAGCCTTGTACCGTTTTGCCTTCGAGCCTATGTGCGCATAATCTTCGGAAACTAATTGATAAAATCGCCGATTTTGCTCTTCGGTGATTGATGCTACCTCGCTGGCGAGGGTATCGAGCATGATATTAGCCGTAAACTCGTAGTGATTGTAGTCGGGCAGGCACAGATCCACTTCGGCAAAACGAAAATCGTAACGTTCGATGTACTTGCGAATACGAATAACTCGCACTATGTCGCCATTTGCAATAAAACTGATTTTATCGGCGTCATTGATCCAATGATAATTATTTCGCACCACCATAAGAAAATCGCCGGAAGTAAGTTCTTCTTCGCGGTAGAGTATTCGATTGCGTATGCCTTGATTGTAGCGGTTTGCCTGCTTGTTTGACCTGCATACAACTATCGTTTCGTCAATACCGTATTTATCGTAGGCGTCGGTAATTGCTTCAATAAGGTCTTCGCCGGAAATTCGCGATACATCGGAATTTTTTTCTGTTTCTAAAAGCGGTTTTCCTGTTTGCTGTTTTGTAATCATCTCTCGCACAATGGTTGCATTGTGTAAAATTCCCGATTCTTGCGATTGACGGACAACTTCGGTCAATTCACATTCAAAAACTTCCAATCCGTACGCTTCTAACTGCCTGCGGTCTAACGCCGGACTTTCTTCCTGTCCAACAGGCGGTAATTGCGCAGTATCGCCGATAAGTATCAATCGGCAATTTCGGTCGTTGTAAACGAATTGTATTAAATCGTCCAAAAGGTTTCCCGTTCCGAACACGCTACGGTCGCAATAGCGCGAAATCATTGACGCTTCGTCAACTATAAAAAATGTATTGCTGTGTGTGTTGTAATTCAGCACGAACGAACCAAAGCCTTCGGTTGCCGATTTTTGACGATAAATTTTTTTGTGTATCGTAAAAGCCTCCTCGTTTGAGTAAGAACTCAACACTTTTGCAGCCCTGCCGGTTGGAGCCATCAAAATCGGACGTATTTTAAATTCTTTCAAACTACGCACAAACGCCGAAATAACCGACGTTTTTCCTGTGCCGGCGTAGCCCTTCACAAGCATCAGCTGACTGTCGGACGACGAACACATCATTTCAGCCAACAAATTTATCAAATTTTTTTGACCTTCGGTTGCATCGAATTGTAAATTTTGATTCAATACATTAATAATATGATTTTTTAGCATAAAAATAAAAAAAAAGCAAGATAAGTTTTTTTTTTGAAAAAAAAGATATAATTTTGCGTTTTAATTTTTTGAACAAATTTTAACAGTAAAAGAAAATAATGAAAACAGTAATTCATGTGATCTTAATTGCCGCCATTTGTGTTGTGGCATATTTGGTTGTAGATAGCGTATCTCAACCTATTCGGTTTAATCAGGAGCAAAGGCGACGCTATGATGCGACTATTCAGCGTTTGAAGGATATTCGCACGGCACAGTTGGCGTACAGGTCGGAGCATAGAGTGTTTACCGGTAGTTTTGATACTCTGATAGATTTTTTGAAAACCGGCTCGTTTAGAGTGGTAAGAATCATTGGCGACCTTGACGATTCGGCTACGGTTGCTGCCGGACGGATTGTCAGAGATACAATAATTGTGCCTGTATTGGATTCTTTATTCAGACAAGGCTATCCTGTTGATTCTCTGCGCTTTGTCCCTTTTGCGCAAGGCGTAGAGTTTGAATTAGGGACTGCCAACATTTTAGCAGGAAACGTAAATGTGAACGTTTTTGAAGCAAAAGTTGAAAATAACATACTGTTGCGAGGATTAGACCCGCAACTGTTGGTTAATTTCAATGCTGACAGAATTCTAAAAACAGGATATGCCGGATTGAAAGTTGGCTCGTTGACTGAAACCACTAATAATGCCGGAAATTGGGAATAAAATAGATAAACCGAAAATTGACCTGATTGACGAAACATTTGATATTTCGCAATCTGAAAATTACCACCTGTCAGTACAAATATTTCAGGACAGATTGTCGTTCTGTGTCTTGAACACAGTCATCAATAAATATATTTTGCTGCGCAGTTATCTATTGCCTGTTACCAATTCATCGCCCGCTTCATTTGACGATTACAGGCTTGTTTTTGAAAAAGACGACTTGCTTTGTTTGAGGTATAAAAGCAGCAATCATTTGTGGTGGTATCCGCGATGTACGCTTGTTCCCGAAAGTATGTTTGACCACGACGAGGCAGAAACATTACTGTCATTCAACCATGGCGCAACAGAAGGCGAGCAGTCGCTGCATAATCGCGTGAAGGCGGCAAGTCTGTACTCTGTTTTTTCGTATCCCAAAGAATTGACGGAGCTTCTGCGGTTATTTCAGCCAAATATCAAATTTTTTCACCATTCAACGCCATTGATTGGGTCTATTGTTACGGAAAGTACGGTTTCATCAGGTAAATATGCCGCAGCTGTGTGCTATTATTCGCGTTTTATTGATATCGTGATAGCCAAAAACAACAACTTGCTGTATTACAACACTTTTTCCATCGGCAAAGTTGAAGATTCGTTATATTATCTTACGATGGTATCAAACATGTTGGGAATTGATATGCTATCAACAAAATTTATGTATTCAGGAAAAACGCCATCTGAAATGGCTATTTTTGACAAATACGTCAAAAACATTGCTGAATGTGAGCCTATTAGCCGTGTCACTTACAGTCATTACATTTCGGAGCCATTCCGCAAGGATTTTTTCAACCTTTTCAATCTGTACGGGTGCGAATAATAGGCGGCGAACACAGAGGCAAACAAATCGTTTCTAACAATAAACTTACGCTTCGACCAACAACAGATTTTGCGAAAGAAGGATTGTTCAACATTCTTTCTAACAGGTATGATATGGCTTCATTTGACGTTTTGGATTTGTTTTCGGGTACAGGCAGCATAAGTTTTGAATTTGCGTCGCGAGGGTGCAGATGCGTTCACGCCGTAGAAATGGACAAACGGCACAGCGTTTTTATTCGCTCCATAGCCGAAAAACTTGGATTGAGCCAAATTCGCGTTATTCGCGAAAACGTTTTCAATTTCCTGAATATCTGCAAAATTCAATACGACATTGTTTTTGCCGACCCGCCATTCGAAATGAACGATGTTAAAAAAATTCCGGATTTAGTATTCAAATGTAATATCTTGAAACCCAACGGTATTTTTATTCTCGAACATTCAAAGCATAGCGCTTTTAACGATCACGAGTTTTTTATTGATCTTCGGCGTTATGGTAATGTACATTTCAGTTTTTTTAAAAGCGAAAAATGAAAAGAACCAACACAGTCAGTATAGCGCAGGTTATCGGCGAGGTGCTGGGCGAATACAAAATTGAAGGTAAACTCAAGCAATCGCGTATTATTGCTGCATGGCACGAAACGTTGGGTCCGTTAGCCAGACCCGACGATGAACTATACATTAAGAACAATACGCTTTTTGCGCGAATTTCATCTGCGGCAATCCGCAACGAACTGTCAATGAGGCGTTCAACTATTGTTCAACGTCTAAACGAAAAGGCTGGAGCAGAAGTGATTAAGGATATTGTTTTCCGATGATTGCTACCCAATAGCAAGCAAGAAAATTTCTGCGGCTTACGGCATGAACGTGATAAATTGCAACGATCAATTGATTATTGCCGATGATTTTATCTGTGTGCCAAAGTACTCTGTATCTATCGGCTCTTTCGCAGGCGGCAAAGTTACGGCAAGCGAGACATCGGCAGAAGTCGGCAAAACCATTATGCTGACCATAGCGTCTGATACAGGTTATGAATTAGACGCAATACCTGAAATATTAACTTAGCGAAGCGAACACTTGAGACGTGATCGAACAAACCTTAAACTTTAAACCTTAAATCCTGACTGCTCCCTTATCTGCCGAACTGACTGTGGACGCATAAATTTTCAGCGCCTTCGATACTTTGCGTTTGCGGTGGGGCGGAGTGAAAGCCAAGTCGCCGCGAGTTAATTCTTCTTTACGGCGATTTGCAAGTTCTTGGTCGCTCAATAGTACATTTATGCTTCTTTCAGGAATATTGATTTCGATAAAATCGCCGTCTCGAACTAATCCTATGGCGCCGCCCGCCGCCGCTTCCGGCGATATATGTCCGATTGACAGCCCCGAAGTGCCGCCCGAAAAACGCCCATCGGTGATAAGAGCGCACAATTTTCCTAACTGTTTCGATTTGATGTACGAAGTAGGATAAAGCATTTCCTGCATTCCCGGTCCGCCTTTGGGACCTTCGTATGTAATAACCACTATGTCGCCCGCAACTATTTTTCCGCCAAGTATACCATCGCAAGCCGCTTCCTGCGAATCGAAAACTTTAGCCCGTCCCTTGAAGGTCATCAGGCTTTCATCAACGCCTGCGGTCTTAATAACACAGCCGTCTTGCGCTATGTTGCCTTTCAACACGGCTAATCCGCCGTCCTTACTGTATGCGTGAGCCGCGTTACGAATACAGCCCTCGGCGCGGTCTCTGTCCAATTCGGGATAATACGTTTCCTGCGAGCCAAGCATAAGATTAAAACGTCCGGCAGGAGCCGATTTGTACATTAATTCTGCTTCGCGTGAAACAGACGAGTTCATAACGTCAAATTTTTCAATGGCGTTGTTCAGATTTGTTCCGTCAATACGGTTTACCGAAGTATCAATCAATTCGGCGCGCGCGAGTTCGCCCATAATTCCTATTATTCCGCCTGCGCGGTTCACGTCTTCGATGTGGTATTTTTGCGAATTAGGGGCTACTTTGCACAGGCAAGGCGTTTTCCGCGAAAGCGCGTCAATATCGTCCATATTGAAATCAATTTCGGCTTCGCCTGCAATAGCAAGCAGATGCAGTATAGTATTTGTAGAGCCGCCCATAGCAATATCAAGCGTCATAGCGTTGAGAAATGCTGCGCGTGTTCCGATGCTGCGCGGCAAAACACTTTCATCGCCATCGCGGTAATATTTTAATGTATTGTCCACAATTAGTTTGGCGGCTTTGATGAACAACTGTTTGCGGTTAGCGTGCGTTGCAACGATCGTACCGTTGCCCGGCAAAGCAAGTCCGATAGCCTCGTTTAGACAGTTCATCGAATTGGCTGTGAACATACCCGAACACGAGCCGCAGGTAGGACAGGCTGCCATTTCGAGTTGAAGCAAATCGTGGTCGGCAACGCTTTCATCGGCGGCTTGCACCATAACGTCAATCAAATCGTAATGCCTGTCGCCGATTTTGCCGGCTTCCATCGGACCGCCCGAAACAAATACGGCTGGAATATTCAGACGCATTGCCGCCATTAACATTCCCGGCGTTATCTTGTCGCAATTACTTATGCAAATCATTGCGTCCGCCTTGTGAGCGTTGCACATGTATTCCACGCTGTCGGCAATCAGGTCGCGTGAAGGCAGAGAGTACAACATTCCGTCGTGTCCCATCGCAATGCCGTCGTCAATGGCTATGGTGTTGAACTCGGCGGCAAAACAGCCCGCTTTTTCTATTTCGGTTTTCACTAACTGTCCTGTGTTGTGCAGGTGAACATGTCCCGGCACAAACTGCGTAAACGAGTTCACAATCGCGATGATTGGTTTACCGAACTGTTCTGTTTTCATGCCGTTGGCTCGCCAGAGGCTTCTTGCTCCAGCCATTCGCCGTCCTTGTGTGCTGGCGGCGCTACGTAATGGTATTTTCATTATATAGTTTATTGTCTAATCAAAACAAACGTTCCTTTTCTTTCAAGCACTCGTCCGACAGGCGTGGTGAATCTGATAAAATAGGTATAAACGCCTTCGTTTGCGGGTCTTCCATTGGGCAGGTATCCGTTCCAGCCGGCTTCTGCAATGTTTTGACCTTCCAGCGCAGGAGTTGTTGTTCGGAAAACCTCTGCTCCGGTACGGTCGTAAATCATGAGTAAATATACGTTTGGCGGATAGTCAAAGGTAGGAGTAAAACGCGAGTTCAGTCCGTCCGTATCCGGAATAAAGGCGTTTGAAATTACAATAGTACTTTCTGGCTCCACGCAATTTATGTACGATATAGCAAATTCGTTTAAGGGCGAGGGCGACGTCGGCGTCGCTTTTATCCAATAACACACTTCTTCGCCCATATCTTCCAATTCACTTAAATCGTCAACAAAAGAGGTCATTTGTCCCACGTTAAATTTTTCTTCACGGTCGCCTATTTTTCTGTGTACTTCGTAATAAACATCACTATTTTCCCACTGTTGATATGGATGCCAACTCAAATTATTGATCAATCCGTTCTGTTGAATTGAGAGCCATAGAGCCGTAGCCTTATTCGATTCTCTAACCGGCGGTTGTCCGCTGCAAATATGCAATGCGTCCAATCTGTAATAAAATGTTTTTCCGCGACTTTGAATATCGGTAATCACCGTATTGTTATCTATTGTAAATTCTGCAATCGGAACGGGCGGAAAGTTAGGATTGTCGGTGCCTGACAACAGATAGCCATGCGTTTCCGCCGCAGGGTCAACTTCGACATATATTTGGGCGAATCCGTCTTCGTCATATTGCGTTGCCCAGGCATTAACAAAACTCGGCAGTGTTGGCATTTCCGTATATCTTGTTTTTGAAAAACTTGTCGAAATTATGCCATCGTCTCGTCTTGCCTCAATGTAGTAATTATGAAACTCGTTTTTATCTACATTGCGCAAAACAAAAAATGTATCTCTATGGCTCAAAGTCGCTATTTCTATTCCCGGCATACTGCCTCCTTCGGGAATTCTCATGATTCGATAACCCGTCAAAGGAAAATTTGGCGGTGTTTCCGTCAACCAGCCTCTGTAAGGTTGCCAATTTAATCGTATTTCCGATCTGCATGAATCATACATGCTATTCATAGTTACATTGTAATGATCGTACGCTCTCAAACTTGTTGAATATGACGGCGTATAGTTCACGGCTGAAACAGAAAACCCTACAGAATTTGTGCGCGGGTTGGGCATCTTTGGATCTTCGGGATCGTGATTGGCTTCGTAATAGGCTAAATAATCTTCATATCTGAACTCGTAAATATACGTTCCTGTGAACGATACAAAAGGCTCTTTTGCAAAAGCATGGGCAGTTGATGATGGACTCTCCGGCTCCGCAGGGTGATGCTCGTACCAAAACAATACAAACTCCTCAACCGGTATCGGCGAAATATCCGTTGTACTCCAAACGATAGTAATGACCCCTGTTTCAGGGTGAACCGTCACGCGGTCTATCGTTGGTCTGTCGGGAATAGTTGGCTGTTGCGCAGCCATATTCAGACATACCAATAAACATAGTCCAATCAAATATGCTTTCTTCATTGACTCTTTTTATATTTATTATCTACATTCTACCATATTATACGTAAAAAAAAAGAAAATGTTACATTTATCTGCAAAAATTTGTGTTCGATTGCTCTAAATGCACTAAATAACCCTGCAACAAAATTGCAGCGCTGACCCTGTCAATGTTTGCTTTATTGCGTCTGTCCTTCTTTTTCATGCCTCCGTCTATCATTGCGCGTACTGCCAATTTAGATGTAAATCTTTCGTCAAAAGTATCAATTACTGTGTCGGGAAATTTCTTTTTCAGACGATTTATTAAAGGTTTTATATAAAATTTCAATATTTCTGATTCTGAACCGTCAGTATTTGTAGGGTAGCCAACTACAATGCGCTCAACTGTTTCGCAGGACAAATAACGTTCGAGCCATTGTTCCAACTCGTTAGTTGCAATCGTTTCAAGCCCTCCAGCAATCATTTGAAGCGGGTCGGTAACTGCTATGCCTGTGCGTTTGCGTCCGTAATCTATTCCTATAATGCGAGCCAAATGAGTAATTGAAAATTGAAAACTATGCAGACGTAAATGATTTTATATGACGCTTCACTTTTTCGCTATACAAATCGTTGATTGTAATCATTATACCTGTTTCTTCAACGCCGCCAAAATGATGATTTATCGCCGTTCCGAAAGTTTTCATGGACGGCGAAAGATTCATGTACGAATTTATTAGAGGCGGTATATTTTCACCGTAACTCCTTACCGTCTGGAACAGAATTTTATAATCTTCTTCATAATTTTTTCCGACAAACAGCCTGTTCATTGTCTTCGTATCCATTTCAATTTTCAATTCAAATTCTTCTCGCGGATATAGTAACCGCTCTTTATCGCGAAAATGCTTGTCGAGAAAAAAGAGGATCATGTTTCGCGCTTCGGCGTTGTACGAAGTGTACATAGTGACTTTTCCCATAAAATATTTTTTGTCGGGGTTTTTCACAACTAAAGCGCCCAAGCCGTCCCAAAGATTATCCAATGAATAAATACCCTTGCCAAATCGGTTTGTTGATTGGAATGCAGGTTGAACAAACGAACGCCCCAATTCGATTGTATATGGCAAACAATTTTTGATAAAATCGGGCGAAAACCCGAACAGTTCGGCAGTTGCCAAGTTTACTTCACCATTTTCATTTATATACGATTCATCGCATACATGGAAACGGTATCCGCCCATAATCTCTTCGCTTTCTACGTCCCAAACTATCAACTGTTTGTACGGATTTTCAGCAGTGTCGTAATGGTCAATATCAATTTCCTCGCCGGTTCCGCCGCCGGCATAACGAAACGATAACTCGCGCAAACGACCTATTTCACGCATCACGTTAGGCGAATCGTGAGCCGTTATTACATACAAATCATTGTTCAAACGATTTGTTTTCCTGATAAATTTCTCATGCGTCAATTCCTGAACGATTAGACGCTTGTCAATAGGAGCTATAATATTTTTCATTCTTTTTTATAGCGATTTAATATTAAGGCAACAAAAATAATAATAAAAAATATTATTTCAAGTTTTTTTGAAAAAAAAAGTAATTTTTCATTTTTTTTACCATTTACCTAATTTTAATTTCATCATGGGCAAAGTAATGTATAAAGTTGTCTTAAACGCGACTTATACTAAAATTTAAAGTTTCGTATGAATAATGAAGGCTAAGGCATAATCTATCTTCCAACAGAATAATTATAAAGGAAATTGTTGCTGCTACCTACAAACAGGTTGAAATTGCGGCTTGATAGGTCTAAACGTCCGATAGTAAACAATGAGTTGCCTCTCAGTGGAAAACCTGCGCTTACGTTGCCCCGAGCGTCGTATAGCCATATTTGGTTGCTTTGTGGCTGCACTATTCCTACGCGTTTGTCGTTGGCTGCAAATTCGTAAACCTGCGGACGTAATGTAATGGATTCTCTCGCCTCAATATCAATTATTTGTCTGCCATCCTGCCTGAATACTTCCAATTTATTATCGGCTGCAAAGATAAATTCACCCTGTCCATCGCCGTCCACGTCTTGAAAAGCAAAAAAATGCGTGGCGGGAAAGGTCTTTATTCTCTGTTGTGTCATTCTGCCGTTGGAAAGCGCAATAAAATGCACGGTTCCCAGAGTATCAGTCAGAACTAATCGGGAGTTTCGCGCATCAAGGGCGATAGTAGTTTGATTGCCAACTGGCAAGGCGCTTTCGGGCGTTACCCGCGTTCTGCCCTGACGGTCAAGTACGTACACGCGGTTTCTGTCGGCAAAGACTATGTAATCGCGATTTCCGGTTCGGAAATGATACAAGTCGGTTTGCACTGCGCTTTCGGTTTGCCTGAAACTCCAACCGTCCACCTGTCTGCCGGTACGGTCGTAAAGATATACGCGGCGGTCTTCGCAGGCAATCATCATTCTGTATTGGCGATTATTGTCGTAATCGAACAAAGAAACGCTTCCCACAGCAGGCGAGGGCAACCTCACAGGAAACCTATCAACAAAATTTCCAAGACGATCAACAACATACAAATAATTTTTTGTGTTGAAAAACATTTGCAATCTACCATTGCGATATATATCAATTTGATATACAGGACTTATAATTTGTTCGGGAATATTAACTTTCCAAAGTATCCGCCCTACATTGTTAATAAGGTAAATATTGTTGTTCGCATCCTGTACAAAAATATCAATCTCGTTTGTGCTGTGGTTTCTAACAAGTTGCGGTTTGTACGAAACAGCGGCGTCAAGCAGGCTCTCCCACGATGTTTGCATGGTTGTTTGCGTTCCTGTTGTGGTCGTAGGTGCAGTTGCAGACGTCGGCGCATAATCGTTTGAAACAGTTGGCGTTGTTGGCGTTAAACCTTTCAGAAAAAGGTTGTTATACAATTTTCCGCCCGTACTGTTGAGTTGATACACAACAGCCTGCATCTGCGAAAGCGAAGAGGATATTTCCCTGAATATATCAGGTTTCAACGTATTTCTTAAAAAATCTTCCATGTTCGCGGGGTTGCTATAGAACATCAGATTGCTGCGCGCCGAAATAAGATTGCTTAATCTTCCGTATTCGATGTTGGTTTGAAGGTTTGATTGCGCAATCGTGTGTTGCAGATACCTTTGCAGGTTTGCCGACGAGTTACCGAAAACCAAATAATTATCGGCAACTACGCACCACTGGTTTCCGCCTGCGAAAATATCGCCAAAAAGAGTTCCCGGAACGTCAAACGGAAGTCGGTATGCCGTCAATCTCAAATTGTCGTCCAAAGTAAAAGCCGATTTGTCGGAGTTATCGTTTACGCCTTGTCTTGCAGCATCTTGCCATACTTCAATCATGCTTTCCGCCGATGACGCACTTTTTACGCGAAAAATCGCAAAAGGCTCGCTATGTGATTGCGGCTGCCCAACGTTTGCATAAACTAACGCTAATTCATCCTCAAACAGTTCGGCAAATTCTTTTTGCAAATCAATACGAAACGACGATTCAAGTCTGTCTAACTCTCTTTTTCGGGCTGATTTTCTGTTTTCATCAAGGTAGAGCGAATAATCTGCAAAATATTTTTCCAAATTGCGTATTCCCAGCCAAAGAAACGTGTACGCTGTAGCAGGTATTGCGTCAATAAGAGTAACAGGTATCGAAGGTTGCGGCAACAGGGTTTCAAACCAGCGATTTGAATCATTGTCGCACTCGGTGAAGCCGTTGAATAACAGCGCATCAGGTCTAATATTCACATCAAGCCCCGTCCAGTCGGCAAAAAGCGTAAGCGGTTCCAGAATATTACTGTGTCTTTCGTGTAAAACAGTCAGCGCCGTTCGCGGCAAAAGGCTGTAATTGACGTATATATTCGCAGGGGTATTTTTACCCGCCGTGCGCATCAGTTCGGTAAGGTTTTCGTTATCAGTGATTTTGCTGTCGGCAACTGTCTGACGTATCGCATATTCAAGAAGAATAGACGAGCGCGAAAAGATTAAAATTCCGCTGCGGTAAGCGCACGAAAAATTAAGTGATTGCAGGTTTTCATCGTCAAACGCTACATTATTTATTTCCACATTGTCGTATCTTTGCTGTGTTATGATGGCTTTTGCTTTCAGTTCCTCCATCAATGCGCGAACTTCTCTGTCGCTGCCAATAGCGGCATAACCAATGCTCTGCATTTCGTCTTTTCCAACAGGGTGAAAAGAAAAAACAACATTGACAGGCAATATTTCGTTGTTTTGCACAATACTGTCTAACAACATCATTTCATCGTTAAGTGTCTGAATGAATGATATTTTACCTAAATCGTTCCACAAGTCGCTCTCGTGCAACACGCGATTTAGTTCGCCATAATCGCGAACGTCTAAAATCAATCCGGCATCAAGCGGTATTGCGTCATACAACGTGTTCATATACGGTTCGTCCGGTTTTTTCAGAAGAACCCACATAGAAGCTCCCGCCGCTATAATTGCCGTAATAATCAATAATATAACAAATATTTTGCGCATTTATTTTTGGACATTATTTTAAGCAGACAAAAGTACAAAAAAAATAGTATCTAAAGAAAAATATGTTTAAAAAATATTTTGAGGCGCTATGAAAAAATGTTACCTTTGCCGCGTATTAATAAAATAAATTCAGAAATATGGACACGTGTATTTTTTGTAAAGCCTTTGTCGGCATAAACTGGTGGTGGTACGCCGCAGCGACGATATTGTCGTTTGTCGCAGGCGGCGTATGGTACTCAGCGCTTTTTTCCAAGGCATGGATTAGAGTTTTTAAGGTAGAAATGGGCGAAATTACCGCCGCAAGCATGGTGCGCACGTTTTCCCTGCAAATAGCGGCAACCCTGTTTCTCGGCTTGGTGTTCTTTGTTCTTACAAATATTTCCGCAGGGCTTGCTGTTTTTACCCTTGTAGGTGTTGTGGGATGGGAAAAAGCCATGCTGAACTTTCAATTTAGCAATATCAAGGACTTTCTGATGGCGGTTGTCATTAGAGCGGGCTACACTTTTGTTGCCGGAATAATTTTTATTCTGTTTGCGTTGTTGTAAAAAAAAGAGCATCTACACCAAATAGACGCTCTTTCAAGTGTTGTTTCGTTACTACTATTGCCCACCCATCATTTCCATCATTTCAAATAATGCCGCAAATGCCTGCATACAAACGTTGGTTGCGCTTTTAAACTCCCTTTCAAAATCAGAGTTATTAAACACAAAAACGCTATAAAGCGGCTCATCTGCTTCCGAATCGTAGCCGTAACTATTTTCCATCGTACCGTTTAGTCCGATGTAATCGCTATACGGCGCTATTACCCCAAGACAATTATATAATTGCTGGGCATAAGCCATGAAAGCTTCAATATCTGTGGGGTCTGCAGGAGGCGTATAACTTGCCACGCAATCACACATCGCTACTCCGGCTTCTTGCCCCTCGGCTGCGGGGTTTTCCTTGTCTCCATTGTCCCCACAGGAAATTAACACTCCTGCCAAAATGGCAGCAAACAACACTACTGATAAATACTTCACTTTGTTCATGATAAACTAAAATTAAATTAAAAAACTATTATTATTAAAATTATTAAACTCTCTGAATATATACATATTTATTTCTGAAAACTAAATTAAAACATCCACGTTATTTTTCCTCCCATCATTCTGGGCGCTCCCGGAACGAAAGTCGGTATTCCAAACATAGCCCCCATGTTTCCCGCGCCTATCAGGTACTTTTCGCCGGTTAGGTTTGAGCCAAAAAACGAAATCGTTAATCTCTGCTGTTTGAATTGTAACGCGAGATTTGCGTTTAGCAATCCGTATGCGTCCTGTTCTATTTCGGGGTCATTGGCGTCCTCAAAATAGAAGTGGCTTTTCCACGAATAAGTGGGAGTAAGCGTGATGCGCATGTTTTGCAAAATATCAACGCCTGCGTTAAACCCTACAAGGAAACTGTTGCGCGGTGTGAGACGCAGCGTTCTGCCTGCCATTGCTTGCGGATTACCATCGTTGTCGTTATCATCGAAAGTAGCGCGCGCGTAGGCATAGTTGCCGAAAATATCCAAATAACTGTTGAGCATTGCCCTACCCGAAATTTCCGCGCCATAAGAAGTGGCTTTTCCGCCATTTATTATAATGTAGTTCATACCCTCCCACATCGAACTTTGGAAATTATTGTACAGTTGATAATACAGCGAAGCGTCAAACATATAGCGACTTCTGACAAGTTTGTATCCGGCGTCGAAACTGTGAAGTGTTTCGGCAGGAATTATCTCAAGGTCACCCTTTGAATCGTATTGAAACACGTTAGGACGTCGCCCACGCGAATATCCGGCAAAAAGGTTGGAACGCTCGTTAAAATCGTATTTCAATCCGGCTCGCCAGGTGTAAGCCATATAAGACGCCTTAACTTTCGGATTATCAACAGGATAGAAAAAGAAATTTACGGCGTCCCTATCGGGATTGTCAAAAAATGTACTTCCGTCTTCGAGCGTTCTCCTTTCGGAAAAAACAAACCACTGTCCGATAATAGAAGGCTCTCCTGCGCTGTGGTGTGCGCGGTTTTTTATTGAAAATTGTTCATACGTGGCGCGAACTCCCGCCGTAACGCTCAATGACGGCAGCAATTTATACGTTGCATCAAAAAAAGGGTCGAAAGCAACGTTTACGGCTTGGGATGTACTTATTTCTTCATTGTCGCTCGTAAAATACAGAT
>Ga0099364_10007130_pt1 | contig 16064 bp, 14 predicted proteins | sample TergutTh196P3_FD_73070 | JGI IMG/M metagenome (GOLD analysis project Ga0099364, IMG submission 73070) | Microcerotermes parvus P3 segment gut microbial communities from Pointe-Noire, Republic of the Congo - Th196 P3 | ecosystem: Host-associated > Arthropoda: Insects > Digestive system > Gut ...
GCTTTTGAAAAGGTACTATGTGTCCCGTCAAGGCAGGCAGCTTGTTCCAACCGTTTTGGGCGAGCTTGTCAATAACATAATGACGGCGAATTTTCCTGAGTTTGTATCGGTTGATTTTACGGCTAACCTTGAAGAGAATCTTGACCAAATAGAAGAGGCAAAAAAGGATTGGGTCTCAATACTGCATGATTTTTATACGCCGTTTATTCAACTTGTGCATGACGCAGAGAGTAATATATCTGACATGAAAGGGATTCTTGACGAAGAGACTGCCATAGTATGTGAGAAATGCGGAAGAAATATGCTGAAAAAACTCGGCAAGTTCGGTTATTTTTTAGCTTGCTCTGGATTCCCCGAATGCCGCAACGCTAAGCCGATCCCGTTAGGGAAATGTACGCAATGCCATACCGGCGATGTTATTAAACGCTCATCCAAAGCCGGAAGAGGGGCATTTTATTCGTGCACAGGTTATCCGTCATGTTCGTTTTTGACAAGAGATCCGCCGTCGCAGCACAGTTGCCCGAACTGTGGGGATATCCTCTTTGAGAAAAAAATCAAGGGCAAGGGCGCTCAACTTAATTGTCTCAATCAGGAATGCAACTATACCGTTAATCTTCCTGATGAGGAAAAAACATGATATACGCTATTGACGGTTTTATGGATTATTTGCGTTACGAAAAAAATTTTTCTGAAAATACCGTTAAGGCCTATAATACCGACCTTAAATATTTTAACATATTTTTATGTACCGATGAAAAGTATGGGGTAAAGGCTCTCTCTGAAGACGGCTCGGCGCTGCCTGCTTCTGTAAGTAAGGATGACATAAAGGCTTATATAGAATACATGTTCGACAATGGAATGGAAAGGGCAACGATGGAGCGTAAAATAGCCGCCGTCCGTTCGCTGTTTGCCCATATCGAGCGAAACGGCCTTATAAAGGTCAATCCGGCGCACAATATAATTTACCCAAAGAAAAAACACAGGCTCCCGCGCTTTTTGCGTTTTGGCGAATTTGACAATCTTGTGGACTTCGAGGCGGTGACCTTCAAAGATTACAGGGACATAGCCCTTATTCATTTATTTTATTCAACAGGCTGCCGGGTCGGCGAACTTGCAGGCGCGTCTATTCGCGATATGGATATTGAAAACAAGAGTCTTAAGGTGCATGGCAAGGGCGGCAATGACCGCTATGTTTTTATTACAAATGAGTCTGCATCGGCCATGTCGGATTATTTAAAAAAAAGAGAGGATAAATTCGGCGATCTGTCAGAGGCGCTCTTTGTAAATACCAAAGGCAGGCGCATAACGGAGAGAGGCATATTCGGCATAATTGCATCAAGGGCAAGGAAGACCGCCCTTAATTCGCCGGTTACGCCTCATATGCTTAGGCATAGCTTTGCAACTGATATGCTCAACAATGGGGCAGATATCCGGGCTGTTCAGGAAATGCTCGGACATAAAAGCCTGTCGACAACTCAGGCGTATACTCACACTACAAAAGAACGCCTGAAAAATGTTTATAACAAGGCTCATCCGCACGCGCTCAAAAAGTAATTTAGCGTTTGACAAACACGGCTCTAAAAAAGATTGTGCAAAAAGTATTAAAACAGGGCTGATTCAATGGGTAAAACAATTACTGAAAAAATTTTTGATGTTCACCGTATTGAGGAACTGTCGGGCGGAATACATGTTTTGCGCCTTGACGCTGTTTTTGCCCATGAAATTACCACTCCGGCAGCCATAAATGAGCTTGTGCTTTTGGGAAAAGACAGAGTCTTTGATGCGGCAAAAATTAAAGCGGTTATAGACCATGTTACCCCCGCTAAAGACAGTAAAACTGCCGAACAGGGCAAGATTTTGAGGGATTGGGCGCGCAGAAACAATATAGAAGATTTTTTTGATATAGGGCGCAATGGCGTGTGCCATGCGTTGTTTCCCGAAAAAGGTTTCGTGCGTCCCGGGTTTACCATAATAATGGGCGATTCGCATACATGCACGCACGGCGCTTTCGGGGCTTTTGCGGCAGGCGTCGGCACAACAGACCTTGAGGTAGGCATATTAAAGGGCGTATGCGCCTTCAAAACGCCGCTTTCAATGAAATTTAATATAACCGGTTCTTTTAAAAAAGGCGTTTTTGCCAAAGACCTTATTTTGTCGATTATAGGAAAAATCGGCGTAAATGGAGCTACGAACAGAATTATGGAGTTTACAGGCGAACTTGTTGACTCTTTGAATATGGATTCGCGCATGACTCTTTGTAATATGGCTGTAGAGGCCGGCGCGACAAGCGGCGTGTGTTACCCTGACATGACAACGGTTAATTATTTGTGGCCTTTTATAAAAGATACTTATGCCTCAAAGGAAGAGGCGCTTGACGATTATTCGAAATGGGTATCTGATCCTGATTCGGTTTACGATGCCGTAATTGACATAGACGTATCGACGCTTGAACCGCTTACCACTTTCGGCTTCAAGCCTGACAATATAAAAACCGTGCGTGAAATGGACGGCACCCATGTTGACCAGGTATACATAGGTTCATGCACAAACGGACGCATTGATGACTTGCGCGAGGCCGCCGCCGTACTCAAGGGGCGCAAAATTGCAAAACATGTCAGAGGAATTCTGTCTCCGGCTACGCCTGCTATTTTCAGGCAGGCGCTTGACGAGGGGATTATTGCCGTTTTTATGGACTGCGGATTTGTCGTTACGAATCCTACCTGCGGCGCCTGCCTTGGAATGAGTAATGGCGTCCTTGCCGAGGGTGAGGTTGCAGCCGCTACTACGAACCGCAATTTTAGCGGAAGGATGGGCAAGGGCGGGATGGTTCATCTTATGAGCCCCGCGTCGGCTGCCGCTGCTGCTGTTGCCGGACATATTACCAATTCGCCGTTTTTCGAGGGGCAGCTATGAAGAATTTTGCCGGTAAAATCTTATTTTTGAACAGGTCTGATATAAATACGGATGAAATTATTCCGGCCAAATACCTTACGGAAATTACAAAACAAGCGCTCAAACCTTATCTTCTTGAGGATTTGGCCCTTGATGGGTTTGATCCGGCAAGCGATATAAAGGGAAAAAACGTTGTTATAAGCAGGGCAAATTTCGGCTGCGGCTCCTCAAGGGAACATGCTCCCTGGGCGCTGGAGGCAAATGGCATAAATTTGGTTATCGCTGAAAGTTTTGCCAGAATATTCAGGCAAAATATGTATAATTGCGGGATGATGGCAATTGAACTTCCGGTCAAAGATATTGACTTGCTTTTTGAAAAGTTTGCCGGTCTTGATGCACGCCTTGAAGCTGATCTGCAAAACAATAAGTTTACGGTTACAGCAGGCAGCAAAAAAGAAGAATTTGTTTTTTCCATATCTGATTTTGATCGGGATTTAATTATGTCGGGCGGTTGGCTCGGTTTTGCTGAAAACAGGTATTAAAAATGAATGAAAGAATACTTATTTCCGTATTTATCTCAATACCCACATGGATTATTCTGCTTCCGATATTTATATGTTCAATAATGCTTCTTGCGGTTTTTATTGAACGCATGATATTTTTTAAAGCCTTAAAAATAGATTATAAGCTTCTTATTGCCGGAGTATCGACAGAATTAAAAAAAGATTCTGCCGAGAACGCCATGTCTTTGTGCGCGCCATACAGGGGGCCGATTATAGAAATGATGAGAAAAATTATTTCTTTTTGGGGCGATTCAGAGTCGCTTGAGTTTCGCGTAAAAAATATTTCTGAAAATACTATCAGAAGTATTGAACGTTTTGCTACTTTGACGGCCACTATAGGCACTGTTTCTCCTATGTTGGGGCTTTTTGGCACGGTTACCGGCATGATGAAATCCTTCAGCGGACTTGCCGGTTCAGCTTATTCGTCTAATCTTTTGGCGCAAGGCATTGCAGAGGCTCTTATAACTACGGCCCTTGGACTCGCAGTGGCGATTCCTTCTATTATATTTTACAATTACCTTGTCACAAAAGCCGAAGCTTATGCAGGCGAGATAGAATATATAGCGAATACATTTTTCGAATTAAAACTCAAATGAGTTCGATTAAATTTAAAACAAGGCTTAAACCGAAAGCGCTTATTGATATAACATCGCTTATTGACCTTGCGTTTTTGTTAGTGTTTTTTTTCATGGTTACTTCGACTATAGGGCGCGAATCGTCCATAACGATACAATTGCCGAAAGCGCTTCAAACGGCAGAATCAAAAAAAGAAAGTATTGTTGTATCTGTGAACAAAGATAACCGTATATTTATAGGCGATGACGAGGTTGCTAAGGAAAACTTTATTTCGGCTTTGAAACAAAGAAAGGATGTTCTTGAATCGTGGGATGTCCTGATCAGAGGCGACCGCAAGGCTGATTACGAGACAATAGTTTTTGTCATGGATTCCCTTAATCAAGCCGGAATAGCCGGATTTTCAATAGCGACGGAAGATTAATCAGCGGTATAAATGAGACATTATATTATAACAATTCTTGCAATCTTTTTAGGCCTGCTCAGCCTTTCAATAGTCTTTTCCGAACCATCCAGATTTGAAGGCCAGATCGTAAAAAAAATAGAATTTATTGGCCTTAAAAATACGTCTGCCAGCGAACTTCTGTATATGATGATTACAACGGACGGGAATCCCTTGAGAGCTTCTGATATCAAAAGAGATCTTAGGACTATCTTTGAAAAAGCCAAATTAGAAAAATTAGAGGTTGAAGTAGAAAACTTTGAGGGTGGAGTAAGGCTGCGCTTTATATGCGTTGAGAGAGCCCTTGTGGATTCGATAGTTTTTAGAGGAACATCTGAATTTGGTTCGGAAGACTTAGAAGGTACGATTCTTTTGAAAAGAGGGGATGTCTTTCGCATTGACCTTATTGAAAGAAGTATTAAACTTTTACGGGAAAAATACGAAGAAAAAGGCCTTTTTAATGCTGTGGTATCGTATAGGGTGCGCGCTATTCCAAACAGTAAAGACGTAATAATCGACATTATTGTAGATGAAGGAGAGGAAATCAAGGTAGCCAGAGTAAATATCTGGGGCGCCCAAAAGATCTATTATAAAGAACTGATGGGTTTGATGGAAACCAAAGCAAAGGGCATGTTGAACACCGGCACATTTGAAAAAATAAAATATGAAAAAGATAAAGGAACAATTCTGGGGTTTTATAGACAAAGAGGTTACCTTGACGCGCAGATTATATATGATCGTGTTGAATATGAATGGAAAGACAAATCACAAAAAGAAAGGGTTTTATTTATTACAATAGCTCTCAGTGAGGGCGAAAGATACTATTTTGACGAGTACAGTGTTGAAATAAGGGGAGAAGAGGGAAAGACCGTATTTACCGAAGAAGAAATTATGGGCGACTTTGCACTGCCCCGGGAAAGGCCATTTTGGGGAAATCGAGACATTGTTTTTAATAATACGACTTTCGAAATGGACAGGCATTCAATAGATATGAAATATTCGTCTCAAGGTTATATATTTGCGCGCGTAATTCCGCAAAGGACTATAACCGAAAGAGAGGTTATAATAAACGGGATTCCTGAAAAACGGAAATATGTAAAAATACATTTTACGGTTGATGAAGGAACCCAAGCTTATATTGAATCCATAATAATCAGGGGAAACAAAAAAACTAAAGACAAAGTAATACGCCGTGAAATTATATGCAAGGAGGACGAACTATTTGATTCAAGAAAAGTTATGCTCTCGCGCGAGAGAGTATATAATTTGGGTTTTTTCAAAGAGGTAAATGTTGATGCCAAGCCAGGAAGCCGCGATGGGTATATGAACCTGATTATTTCTGTGGAAGAACAGCCCTCTGCCACAATATCGGTAGGCGGCGGCTACGGAACCACATCAGGCTTTTCCATCTTTGCCGATGTAACTGAAAGAAATTTCAGGGGGCTGGGGCAGACGATAGGTATTAAAGTTGAGTATGGCCCCTTGCGTTCTTCGGTTTCAGTTTCTTTCATTGAACCATGGGTGCTTGATAATTATCCGCTTTCTTTTAATGCCTCGCTTTTTTACAATATGTATACAATAGAAACCTCGTCTATGTTTTCGTCAAAAGAAATAGCCAGATACGACAAGCGTGGAGTAGGGTATTCCCTTGGCCTCAGTTATAGACTTTTTTATTACTACATAGTAGGGACAACGTGGATTCATGAATTTAAAATGTATCTCAACCCAACCGGAAATAACACAGATATGGTGTTCATTGCCGTAGCCGAAGGGCTGCAGGAAAAACGTACCCAAAGATTTTACGCATACAGAGATTCAAGGGATAATTACCTTAATCCGACATCGGGAACAAGAATCGGTTTATCGACAGGTTTCACCGGCGGCATATTAAAAGGCGACGACCATTACATAAGATGGAATCCCGAAGCGGCCCTTTATTGGTCGCCATTTCATTTGCCTTTTTTGAAGGACTGGAGATGCGTTATTGAATTCTGGGGGAACGCTACGTTTCTTACCCAACCTTTGGGTAAAGTAAGGCAGAATCCGGAATCCAATCAATGGATAGAACCCGAAGACAGGCTGATTATAGGCGGTCCTGAGACCGTACGCGGCTGGGATTATTATGATTCAAAATTGCCTAATTCATGGGCTTCGACCGGGCTTTTTCACCGTGTACTTTACGGCGCTGAATTCAGGGTGCCGCTGCATCCGCAGATGTTGTGGATGGCCTTTTTCTTTGATGCCGGCGCGCTCTTTTCTGACGACCGTTGGGAAAAACAGATCGATGTTGACACCCTTGCCTATGAGGAAATACGCAGAGACAGAGCTAACGGCGAGCTGCATACCCTCAGGGAATTTATCCATGGCAATACCAGTCCATTGAAATATTTCAAATACGGTTATGGCGTAGGTTTTAGAATACAGATACCGATGATGCCTCTTCGTTTCTGGTTCGGCAGAAAGGCCATCTATGAAGACAGGTCTTTGAAAAATCTTGGCGGCATGACCTTCCAGTTCCAGATTGGAGATTTCAGGTATTAGTTAAGGGATAAATTATGAAATCGACTCAAAAAAAAGTTTCGGGAGACCCTATCCCGACAAAATGGGACGGTTTTTTGTTCGCAATAAAATCGCTTGTTTTCCGGATGAAACGTTTTTTAAAGAATATTTTTATGCCATTACCGCATTCAAAACCTCACATGGATTTTCCAAATGGGGTTTTGCTCGCACAATCAGTTTCTTCATTGCGTTCTCATGGTGAAGAGACAGCGTTAGCGTTGATTGACGGCAAGATACATAATATCAGAAATGCAATAAAAAAACTTGATGGAATAGTCATACGCAAAGGCGAAACTTTCAGTTTTTGGCGTCATCTCGGAAAACTTACCAAAGCCAAAGGTTATGTACTCGGACGCGAATTAAGAGAAGGCTGTATTATACCCCAAATTGGCGGCGGTATTTGCCAGCTTTCCAATGCTATATATGATTCCGCATTAAAAGCGGGGCTTGAAATAGTGGAACGCCACCGCCACACGGCAGTGATCAAAGGTTCTTTAGCGGAATTGGACAGGGATGCGACGGTGTTTTGGAACTATGTGGATTTACGCTTGAAAGGTTCGCAAGACTGGCAGTTGCAAGTAAAAATGGACAAAGAGCGCTTGACGGTCAATATAGTCGGAGAAAAAAATAATGCTATAGAAGATGTAGTTGAAATTTATTGTGCGCCCACGGCTTTGGGCGATTGTACGCAGTGCGGACGTACGGATTGCTATTTACATGTAAGCGATATGCCATCACATATCCATAAAACCTATCTGAGTATAGATGAAGAATGGATTGAATTTGCCGAATGGCGCAAAAAAAATATAAAAGAAGATAAACTTATATCTACCAGTTATCATGCTTCGATTGCCACACAAGCGTTGAATTTTTTCTCAAAACTGCTAAGGCGTTATTATATGCGGCTTGGAAATAAGGAATTTAAACGCGCCGAAAAACTTTCCCAAAAAAATGACCGCTATATTTACAATTGGAGAAAATACCCCATTCCCGTTGCTCAAAATGCCAGATTTCGTATGATTGCTAAGCATTTCGCAAAAAAACTCAAATTCTCTGACACATATCTTGTTATTCCTCAACAGCTTCTGATTTGGTTGTACTTGGAAGGCGAACTGGCCGGCCGTGAATACGATGTGTTAATGAATGCCATGCCGATGTCTGAGATAGAATGGCAGCTTGATGAGGCTATGAAACGTTATGGATTTGAAATTGCAAACGGATATTATGAGGCAACCAATGATTTGAATCCCTGCGGCAAAGCCGGTGTAACCTTAGGCGATTACAGGGCGCCGGAAAACTTGATTAAAGCGGAACAAGAGGCTTTATCAGGGGCAACAGCGTTTATAAGTCCGCATGAAAAAATTTTGGAATGGGCAAGCTCAAAAGGTATTGCATTAGACTGGATTTTGCCGCCGCCTGCAGCAACTTTGTCTGAAAAAAGCCAGCATTTTAAAATACTGCTTGCGGGAGTTTCTTTGGGAAGAAAAGGAATTTTTGATTTACGGACAGCTTTACAAAGAGTTGATTTCAATTATGAACTTCTTTTAGTCCCATCGGCGGTAGAAAGTGAAGATTTTTGGCAGGGTATAAATGTCAGTACCGTAAAATCTATCAGCGAGGGTATCGCGCTTTGTGATGCGGTGGTTTTGCCTGCTGTAGTAGAACATAATCCGAGAGGGCTTTTACTCGCTATTTCTTCCCGAAAGACTACAATAGCTTCAAGCGCTTGCGGATTGCCTGCAAGCTTGGATTGGAAACAAGCGGACAATGCAAAAGAACTTGAACGGCTGCTGAACGAAGCATTTATCCGGCAATAATACGGATTTCTTTACATAATGATGTTGACATTATATCTTGATTTTTGGACAGTGTTTTTGAATTATTTAATGTTATTGGAGGAATGCCTTGTTTGATTTATCTGGTGCGCTTTATGCTATGGGGACTTCGACTTCGGGTTCCGGCGGCGGTGGAGGAGTTAGTTGGGAAATATTAGTGCCCTTTACTCTCATGTTTGCCGTTTTATATTTTGTTCTTATACGCCCTGAAAAGAAAAAGGAAAAAGAACGTAAACTACAATTAGCTTCGATAAGACAAGGGGACAGGGTTCTTACCATAGGCGGTATCTATGGCGTCATTCATGCTATAAAAGACGACGATACTATTGTTTTAAAAATTGCCGAAGGTACAAAAATAGAGTGTACTCGTGCCAGTATCCAAGTTAAATTATCTTGATATTACTATGAATATAACCAAAAAGTATTTACCTTGTTTGCTGTTGCTTTTGTTTGCCGGTGCATACGCGGCGGCACAGGATGCGGATCTGCCGGATATTTCGGATGCGCCTCAAAATGTCATTGTTGAAGATATCCCTGTTGAAAATATTCCTGCGGAGAAAGTACAGGCCCCGACTCCGCAAAAGAAAGCTCCCGCTCCGCAAAAACAAGCAGTTAGAAATAGAGCACAGCCGGCGCAGCCTAAGCCTGAGCCTCCGAAACAACAAGATGAAAACAGAATGCAATCGCTTTTGCCGGTTACCGAGGGCAACTTCAAGTACAGCAGGATTCCGGGAATTACGCTTCCGCAAACTCCTTCTATGGGAGATATTTCATATGTCCCGGAAGAACCAAAAAATGAAATTGTAAACACGGCAGAAGATGAAAAATCGTTATTTCCTTTTAAAATAAACAACGATCTGATGAAAGTGCTTATTCTGCTTTTGATTCTGGCCATTTTTATTTTTTATAGGGTCAACTCAAAAAAACGCCGGCGCCGAAAATATTTTAAGTATTGAAAACAGAGGAATTTAATTCATGACGAGAAAAATGGTATATAAGCTTATTTTTATTATAGTCCTGATACTTCTTGCCGCAACCTTAATTTTGCCGACAGTCGCCCAAAAAAAGATGCAAGTAACATTTTTAGAAGAGGCTACAGTTGCGCAGAGAGATGCTGTCAGGAATTGGTTTTCAAGCGATTATCTTATAGAAGATAGCGACCCCTATTTAATCGTAACCGGAAGAGCCGTCACCGATGCTGTAAAAAATGAAATCAATGGCATGCCCGGCGTGGAAGATACCGTTATTTTGAAACACTGGGTTGAAGAAAGATTTTTGTCAAAAAAAATAAACCTGGGCCTTGACCTTCAAGGAGGCGTGCATCTTGTACTTCAAGCGAACTATTCCAAGATTATTCAAAAGTATTCGGATGATATAAAAGCTATTGATGAAAGGCTTGCAGAAAGCGATATTCCTGATGATGAAAGAAAACGCCTTCAAGATGACAGAGATTATATTATAAAAACCGTCTTAGAGGAAAGCGGCGGCGCGACTAAACAGTACGCCGTTAGGGACAGCTACAAGACCGAGCTTACCAAACAGGCTTTGGAGCTTTTAAGGGGAAGGGTTGACAGGTTCGGCGTTGCCGAGCCCTCCATACGTCCAACCGGAAATGACGCCATTGAAATACAACTGCCTGGGGTAAAAGACATCGAAAGCGTGAAAAACGCGATAGGTTCAACCGGAAGTCTTGAGTACCGCCTTGACGATGCCTCTTGGACATCATTGGTTCAGGCAAAATTTAATGAAAAAGCCGATGCCGGCGGTTTCCCGGAAGATTGGGCTGAAAACAGCTATTTTCTTGAATCGATTGCCGAAACAATAAAAAATGAAGTCTCGCTGCCCAATAACTTGCAGATACTTTTTATGTACGAAAAAGGAAGGGATACGCCAAACCCAAGAAGGGGGGCAGATGCCACTGTAAAATATGCAGGGAGCAAGAGTTCGCAGAAAATATATGCCGAGTACCCCATGGCTCTTGAAAAGCAGGTCGTTGTCAAAGGTACCGATATATCGGAAGCAACGGTAAATCGTGACGAGTATGGACAAATTGTGGTATCTTTCAGGACGACTGCGGACGGCGCACTTAAATTTGCCAACGCGACGCGTGAAGAAAACAGGGGAAGACGTCTTGCCATTGTGCTTGATGATAAAATAAGAAGCGCTCCCAATATAAATGACAATATTACCACCGGCAGCGGACAAATTAGCGGAGGCTTTGATTATGAAGAGGCAATGACGTTGACCAGAGTTATAAAAGAAGGGGCGCTTCCGGTTGATCTCAGAGTTATCGAAGAACGTATAGTAGGCCCTTCCCTTGGTAAAGATTCAATTGAAAGCGGAGTCAAAGCCATTATAATAGGTATTGCCGGAATAATGATTTTTATGCTCGCATACTATAGGTTAGACGGACTTGTTGCAAACTTTGGACTGCTCCTTAACTTGCTTTTTATGCTGGCGCTGCTTTCGCTGCTTGGAGCTACGCTTACCCTGCCCGGTATAGCAGGTTTTGTCCTCACGGTTGGTATGGCGATTGATGCTAACATTATAGTCTACGAGCGAATAAGAGAAGAAAAAGCATCCGGTAAATCTTACCGCCGTTCTGTGCTTGCCGGTTATGAAAGGGCTTTTAACACAATATTGGATGCGAATCTGACTACCCTTATTGCCGCCTTTGTCCTTTTGCAATTTGGAACAGGTCCTATAAAGGGGTTTGCCGTAACGCTTTTAATAGGCATACTCTGTACTATGTTTACGGTTCTTTATATTACGCGTTTTATATATGAAATAATTTCTCTCAACAAAAAGGTGAAGAAGGAGAATTGATTTGAAAAAAGTGGTCAACTTTCTCAAATATAGATATATAGCGACTGCTTTATCTGTAGGGCTTTTAACGCTTTTTATTGCCGGGACGGCAAAGAGGGGCGGCTTTAATCTGGGCATAGACTTTGTGGGCGGCGTAAAAATTATTGCGCAGTTTGAAGAAGGTATTTCTGAAAAAGAGATACGTGAAGTATTATTCGATTTTAGTCCGCAAATACAGCAAATAGGCGGCGGCAGCCAGAATGAATATATTATTTCTACAAAACTTGATGATCCGCTTAACGAAAACAGCGGGGCAGATAATCTAAAAAAAGTATTGCTTTCACACTATGCAAAAACAAAGTTTTTGAGTGAAGAGACAGTCGGTTCGGCTATAGGTGATATTCTCAGAGCCTCGGCAATTAAGCTTTTTTGCATAGCTTTGATTTTTATGAGTATCTATGTTATTTTCAGGTTTGAATTAAAATATGCTTTTGGCGTTATAGCGTCGCTTGTACATGCCGTAATACTGACATTTCTTTTTGTGGGATTTACTGGAACAGAAGTGAACATTCCGGTCGTGGCGGCCCTTTTGACGGTATTTGGCTATGTAGTCAATGATACTATTGTAATATTTGACCGCATCAGGGAAAATGTACAGTTTGAAACAAAACATACATTTTTTGAGCTTATAAATAAGTCGATAACCCAATCAATAAGAAGGTGTCTGCTTATATCCAGCACGACATTATTTGCCGCTTCTTCGCTTTATTTCATCGGCGGCAATGTTCTCAATGATTTTGCCAAAGTGCTTGTTTTTGGAGTTATTATAGGAACGTATTCTTCGATTTTTATAGCTTCTCCGTTGATTGTAGTTTGGGAAAAAATAGCCGTCAGGAAAAAATAGTTTGCGTAATGCATTTTTTATTCTTTTACTGTTATTAGTTTTACCGATTAAAGTCAAAATTGCTTACTGTGCTGAGAAATATTATAATTATGGCATTGAAGCCGCCCCGCAGCATGAAAACGCCCCGTTGAGCATACTTGGTTTTGCTATGCACTGTGCCTCAACGGGCGACTTTTACCGTGCTTACGCCGAACTTGAACGTTTAGAGGGGTACTATCCCGGTTTTGTAAACGAGTCGGCCATGCTTGTATCAAAATCATACTTTCTTTTTAATGAAATGCGTTATGTCGAACTTGATGCGATTTATTCCTCTTTTCCTACTGCAAGGGCTTTGTGGGTTTTTAAGTCTGACATGTATTTTTTGTCTGGCGATTATAATAAGATGAACGATATTTTAAATTCTGCGCATTCGGGTGAACCTTTTTATAATGAATTGCTTTTCAAAAGACGGCTGCTTGTTGGCATAATGCTTGAAAGTGATAGCTTACTTGAATCGCTTGAAGAACTGCATAAAAATGAATACGGCGCTTACATGGAACTTGTTAGCGCATCTAAGATGCTGCTTGCAGAAAAGAAATCAGGCGCTCTTGCTCTTGCTTGCGGTATATTTCCCGGGGGCGGTTATGCCTATGCCGGTAATTTCCCTACAGGCTTTGTTGCCTTTTCGGTTATTGCCTTGAGCGCTGTTTTGACCTACACGGCCTATGTTACTGACAATCATCTTACGGCTTTTTTTATAGGGACAGTAGGTACGCTTTTTTATGGCGGGAGTATTCTGGGCGGTTACCTTGAGGCCGCGAGGTTTAACAAGGAAGTGCGGGAAGAAACGGCGCATAATTTATTGTACAGGATGTCCCTTTTAGACGATCACAAAAGAATCTATGAAAGAGACGGGATAGGCGGCATAAAGTGAATGTTTTTATGGAGATGGCGCTTAACATAGCCTACAGCCGCATGGGCAGGACATCGCCGAATCCTGCAGTGGGGGCGGTCATTGTCAAAGACGGGGCGGTGATTTCTACCGGCGGGACATCCGCATACGGCGGCCCGCATGCAGAAACTGAGGCCATAAGGGCTGCACTTGACAAAAAGATTTCGCTGCAGGGAGCCGATATGTATGTCTCACTTGAGCCATGCAGTCATTACGGCAAGACTCCTTCCTGCGCTATGGCAATAAGAGAGGCTGGTATAGGCCGCGTACATATAGCGCTTATGGATCCAAATCCGCTTGTATCGGGAAACGGGGCGCAGATTCTCAGAGAAGGCGGCGTAGGTGTTATTTTTGAAAAAGAATATTCAGAAAAAGCCTGCGATCTCCTCAGACCTTTTGAAAAATATATCCGCCAAAAAAAGCCTTTCATTGTTTATAAGAGCGCTGTGACTCTTGACGGGAGAACGGCTTCAATGAAGGGCGACTCAAAGTGGATATCGTCGCGTCTTTCGCGCTATCTTGTGCACCGGGCGCGCTCAAAGGTTGACGCCGTAATTGTCGGTAAAAATACGGTCTCAATTGACAATCCGCTGCTCAATGTGCGCCTTGATGAATTTGAAAACGAGGCGGCTTTTTTTGCAAAGAATAAAATACATATCTCGGGACGCAGCAATGGGTTTCTCAATTGCCTCATGTATGCCGAAGACGAAGCGCCGAGAGACCCTTTGCGGGTCATAGTCGGGCTGCCTGATGATTTCACCGAAGATGCTCATGTTTGGAACAGTGGCAATTATCTCGTATTTGAAACAGAAAATAACTACACGAAACTGCTTGCCCAAAATCCTGCTAAACGCAATTTTTTGCAAAACCTGAATATTTTTTTTGTCTCCGGCGCTGCAGAGGAACAGGTCGAAGCGGCGGTTTCTGAGCTTGGAAGGCGCGGGATCATGTTTGCCATGCTGGAGGGCGGGGCAACTCTTGCCGGTTCTTTTTTTGATTCGGGAAACATCGATCAGTTCCTTTATTTTATTGCGCCTATTACAGCCGGAGCGGGACGCCCATCTATAAATGGACGAGGAGTTGATCTTATGGCTGATGCGGCGCGCCTTTTTGACATATCATCGATGATGATATCGGACGATATACTTTTTTGCGCTTACAAGGATGATAAATGTTTACAGGACTTATAGAAGAAATTGGTTTGATAAAATCAATTAAACGACAGGGGGAAGGTTACCTGCTTGAGGTAAGCGCCGGTAAAGTTCTTGAAAAAACCGTCATTGGCGATTCAATTTCGATAAACGGCGCCTGCCAGACCGTGACGGAGTTGTCTTCTGCGTCTTTTACCGTGTTTGTATCAAAGGTTACGGCCTCCCTTACGACGCTTGGGGATTTTACGCCTGGACACAGAGTTAATCTTGAACGCGCGATGATGCCGTCTTCGCGTTTTGGCGGACATTTTGTGCAAGGACATGTTGACGGCATGGGGACTATTTCATCGCTTTTAAAAGATTCGGAGGGACTTGAAGTTCTCATTGAGGCAGACCCGCAAATTATGCGCTATGTTGTTGCTAAGGGTTCGGTTTCGGTTGACGGAATTTCGCTTACGGTTGTCACAGCCACAAATAAGGGGTTTACCCTGTATCTTATTCCTGAGACGCTTAACAAGACAAACATATCGGATTGGAAAAAAGGAAGCAAAGTAAATGTTGAGGTTGATATTTTATCCAAATATGTTGAAAAAATGCTGAAAGGCAGCGAAGATAAAGAGGATACCTTAAAAAAGGCTCTCTATGAGGGCGGTTTTATGTGAGTGGTTGGTAATAAAAGCAGGCTAAAATTTCTAAATGAATTGACACAGGAGAGTATTAAAAATTTTTGTAAGGGATGGATATTAAAAACGGTTTTTTAGAGCATATAAGCAGTCTGGGCACTCTTATCTTAAACGCTCCCATGTCTGATTTTACAACCTTTGCCTGCGGCGGCGCTGCAGACCTTCTTATAATTCCAAGGAATGTTCAGGTTCTGCCTGAATTGTTCAAAGCAATCTCTGACAGTGGTTTGCCCTTAACGGTAATTGGGGGCGGTTCCAACCTGCTTGTGGGGGACAGAGGCATCCGCGGAGCAGTTATTGCCGTTCGCGAACATGCCGGCAGCACAGGCGTTATTGAAGTAACGGACGGTTTGGTTTATGCCGATGCAGTAGTAAAAAAAAGCCGCTTTATAGACTTCTGCTTGAAAAACGGCTTAGGCGGTATCGTCTTTATGGCCGGAATTCCAGGCTGCATCGGCGGCGGCGTTGCAATGAATGCCGGCGCCAATGATGGAAACTTTTCGGGAATCCTCAAACGTATCGCCTGTGTTGACAAAAAAGGAGGAATCTTTACGGTCAATGCGGAAGTATCCATGTCGGCCTACCGGGAATTTTCGGCAGGCGAGGGCGTCTTTATTGCCGGAGCTTTCTTTGAGCTTAGCGCAGAAGATTCGGACGAAACGGCAAAATCGGTTCAGCACGCCCTCGCTCAAAGGGCGCTCAAACATCCTCTTGAGTATCCCTCAG
>Ga0099364_10007131_pt1 | contig 16063 bp, 19 predicted proteins | sample TergutTh196P3_FD_73070 | JGI IMG/M metagenome (GOLD analysis project Ga0099364, IMG submission 73070) | Microcerotermes parvus P3 segment gut microbial communities from Pointe-Noire, Republic of the Congo - Th196 P3 | ecosystem: Host-associated > Arthropoda: Insects > Digestive system > Gut ...
TTCATCGCGCACGTCATATGTTTTGTTCTATAATCCGCCCAATCACCCAGCCGAGCCGGGCTCCAGGGTTCGAACGCGAAAAAAGGTATTAGGAATAAAAGAAATCAAAGACTTTTTCCGCTGTAATTACGTGCGCGGGCGCTTCCGGTGCCGCTCCCTGTTTTAGGTTTGTGCCTACTTGCCTTTGTAGTCTGCACTTTTTCTTAGAATAAAACTCATCGCTTCTTCCCTTACCTAATCTCTAATCTCTAATTACTAATCTCTATACTGTACCCCGCCTTCCTCAGTGCCATCACAATCACCGGTATCAAAATTATATGCACGATAATCCCCGGCACTGCGTTAACAAACGCCCCCGCCATAAACATCGTCAAGGTAAAAGGCACGCCGGAAGCGCCTAAAACCGCCCACATCGCAAGCCCCCATACAACGCGCCCCAACAGCATCGCCGATACAAGGGAAACATAAATAAAAGCAGTTTTTTTGGGGAGCATTTTATACAGCACGCCGGATATTATGCCATACGCCGCAAGCTCAAAGCACATGGCGACGCCTACAGGCATAAGCGGCGGCATACCGAACAGTGCAAACCGCAGCAGCGGCGCGATGATCCCGACAACCGCGGCATACAGCGGCCCCGCGATAAAACCGCAGAGCAAAACCGGGATGTGCATGGGGCTGAGGGCGGAGCCGATCTGCGGTATGTTCCCTGTTAAAAAAGGCAGGAACAGGCAAAGCGCAAGGCATACACCGGCGGAGGTCAGGTTTTTCAGGTTGATTTTGCGTTTTTGGTTTGTGTTCATTTTACTTCTCCCTTTTCATTGGTTTCCTGTCTTGAACGGGAGCCGCGCCTTCGTGGCGCGGTTACGGGGATATTCCCGGATTGCAGCGTATATATTTAATTTTCCGGCTTGGCCGGGTAGTTTACTTGCATAATTTTTCAAGCTCGTCCACGGCCTGCGATATTAGCTTTGCCATTGGTGTAGAGCCTGTGCCTACGATTATATTGCCGCATAAATTTACGGGGAGCAAAAGCTTTTTCGCTTTGCTTTGCCCTACCGCGACAGCCATTGCGGGGGTGACTTCGCCCAAAAGCGAATCCGCGGCGATTATCCCGATCGGCCCGATTATCACATCGGCGTCCCTGCACGCCGCGATCACCGGGTTTTCACCGGAAGCCCCTGCATCCGCCCCTGCTTTTAGCATTGCGGACGCCGCTATGCTGTTTGTGCCTATTGCGATAAGCTCGCAGGGCAGGGCTGTGTTTTTAATGCGCTCTATTATCATGCTGCCCATTTTGCCGCCTTGGCCGTCTATGACTGTGACTTTCATTTTACTGCCTTTCCGATGTTACGTATCAAAGATTATATCACATTTTTCGCGGATTGCGAAGGCTTCAAAATATTTGCGCTCCATGGGCAGCCATTCACTCTTAAAGCGTTCGTATAAAAACGGGTTGCGCTTTTTAATGCGGCGGGACTGCTCGTCCTCCCCCACCGACAGAAAAACTTTTAGGTCATACGCGCCTATTAGCTCGGGGCGGAGGCTGTAAACGCCTTCGACGATATTTATCGCGGTCGGCGCGGCCTCGATGAATTCCGACAGCCGCTGTGTTTGGCAGTCGTAGACCCGAAAGCGCGGCGGTATGCCCGATGCCAGCGGCTTTGCTACTTCCTCGGCGAACCGTTCGTAATCTACATTCCCGCCTGGCTGCTCAAGGCGCCGGGGTGTCCTTTGAAACGGTTGGAGGAAAAAATCGTCCATGGAGAACACATTGCAATCATATACCGATTTAAGCAGTTTTGCAAGCGAAGATTTCCCTGCCGCGCTGTTGCCGTCAATCGCGGCTGTAGCGCGTTGTTTTTCGCAAACCAGCCCGTCAACCGCGCAGAAAAGCGGCAGGAAATCGCAAAATGCTTTGCTCACAACACGGTACGCGGGCGAGTATTCTGCGCGGTACTGTTCACTGTGGCGCACGGGGGGATGCCCGTTGGCGCGGCTTTCGGCAAGCAGGCGAGAAATTTCCCGCGCGTCAAAGGGCAGAACGCCGCCTTCGCAGAGGCTTAAAAGCACCGCCGCCTTTTCCTCGAAGCCCTCCGCGCTTCCAATATGGCTGTTTGCGGTTTGCATAAAGAAGCTGCAAAGCGTTTCGGGCGCAAGCGTAGTTTGCCGCAGGACATCAAGCCGAAGCCTGCATAAGCCGCCGCCTATGTCCTCAATGCATTGCCCGCCCGGTGTGTTTCCCGCTGACGCTTGGGCTTCTTCTATGATCATCCGCAAACAGCCCGCGCTGTCTGTGACCATATGCCCGCAGCCAAATTCGTTTTGATAGATAAGCTTGAGCATATCGGATGCCTGCATCAGCGGGTATTTTTCATACTGATTTATCAGCAGGGCTTTCAGCCCGTTTTGAAGCTCACTATTCACTTAGGGCAATCTCCCTGTGCAGCTCGGCGGAATCGTAGATCGCCTGCATCATCTGCGCTGTTACAATGACCGTGTCGATATGGGAAGCCAGCTTTTCGCCCGTTTTGACACAGCGGACAAACGCGTCGATTTCATTTTGGAAATGGTCGCGGCTGTTAAACACGGGCTTATATTCGGCAAGCGCGCCGTTTTCCGCGGTGTATACGGTGAAGTCCTTGCCGTATTCCAGGCGTATGCCCGCCTTGTCGCCGATGAAATCTATGAACATCCCGCCGCCGGAAATATTTTCCGCCCACGCGCCGTTTACGGTGACAACAGGGCCTTCGGTGCGGATCATGGCTGTGACGGAATCGTCGACATCATACGTGCCGCTGTAATTCGGCGGGCCTGCCCACATATTGGTGTAGACATAGCTTTCCATATCCTTGCCAAGCTTACAGAACGCCTCCCCGGATACGGTGAGGACCTTCGGGTCGCCGCAGCAGTACATCACGATATCCAGGAAATGAACGCCCCAGTCGATGAGCGCGCCGCCCCCGGCGATCGCCTTTGTTGTAAAATCGCCGCCAAGCCCGGGGATCGAGCGGTGCGCGCGGAAGCTTACATAAACGCGGTAAACCTCGCCCAGCTTGCCGGAGTCTATATATTTTTTGATGAGGTTCACGCTGTCGTTAAAGCGGTTCACAACGCCGATGTTGAGGGTCATGCCGGTTTCATGCTGTACCTTTTGCATCTCCAGGGCTTCGGCGTAGGTGCGCGCGGCGGGTTTTTCGCACAGGACGTGCTTGCCCGCCCGCATGGCATCGATGGCGATTTGCGCGTGGACGTTGTTGGGCGTACAAACCGAAACCGCCGTAATTTCCGCATCACCCAAAGCTTCCCTGTAATCTGTGATTGCAATGCCGCAGCCATACTTTTCTACGGCGCTTTCCGCGCGTTCGGGGATTATGTCGCAGAAATATTTTATCTGCGCGTCCGGGTTGTTTTGGTAGGACGGGATGTGCGCGGCGTTTGCGATTGTCCCGCAGCCGATGATTGCGATTTTCATTAAAAGGCCCCCTTAAAAAAAGTTTTATTTATTGTCGCCGGTTAAATTAAAAATAATTTCGCCCGTTTTTACAATATGCTCAACAAAACCGCTTGGGTCATGGGTTTCATCTAATAAATGCGGCTCTATGTCGATAAATTTATTGTCCCATTTTAAGCTGAACAATTTGGTTTTCATGTCAATCCAGTCCCCCTTGTAGTCATTTACAAGGACAGCTACATCGATATCGCTCCATTCGTGGGGGGTGCCGTTTATATGCGAGCCGAAAAGAATTATTTTTGAAGGGCTTAGCAGCTTCCGCACTTCATCGGAAAAATCCCGTGCTATCGCCCTAGCCTTTGTTTTATCCAGCATAAGAAAGCCTCCGTTTCCTTTAGCATTACCGCACACTTCACGCTGTCGAGCGAACCCGCAGTTTTGCTTTTATACTCGGGATTCCCCGCGCAACTCAATTTGCTCTTTATTATTTTTAATTAAATCTGCCCAAAGCAGTCTTAAATTACTATAATCGGGATTCCCCGTATTTTCGTCTATTAGAATTTGATAATACTGATTAGCCTTTCTTTTGAAATTATTTTCTGTACTTTTTCGATACAAGTCAGCAATATTGTTGCAAGCGAAATAGTATTTAATTCTATCAACTGCTTTTAAAGCAGAAAGCCCCTTTTCTATATGCTCAATGGCTTTGATTCGGTTTTTTTGGTTTTGAGGATTATTTGCGTCGCCATATTTGTTCACTCTAACGATCAATTCTTTCATTGAGTTACCTTCATCTTTTTTAGGACGAAGCGGACCATCTTTTGATTCTATCGTACTAATAAAAAGCATTATACCATAGTTTATCTTCGACCACAAAAAATAATTTCTCAGCTTACTTTCGTTTTTTAGCCGATTGCACCACCAGCTAATTTTGGCGGAATCGTTCTCGTCTTCCATAAGCCTTATTCCCAACATTAAATAAGCGTCATTGTCGCCCTGCGACGCTTTATGTACTAAAACTTCGCGGTCTTCCCGCAATGCCCTTCTTTCTAGCTCAACATAGTCATTATGAGTCATCATAAATATTGCCCCTTTACTTTTATTTTTTAGAATTAAAACATCCCCGATTAAATTACACTTACAGCGCCATCCACGCCCCCGGCTTCTTCGCGGCCTTTATCGCCGCTTCCCTTACGGCAATGACCGCAATCGTGTCCTCATGCGGGACTTTTACCTCGCCCGTGCGGAAGAAATCCACAAGCTCTTTTATAAACTGCGCAAACAGATCGGACTGCACGGTGACGGCCTTCGCCGTACCGTCACTGAAATCTGCCGCGATACTGAACGGGTAGCCCCAGCCGTGATGGGACATTGTTGCCCTGCGCCCGTCGCTGTACTCGCAGATGTAGGCGGGATATTTTTCGGTGCCGGTAAACTGTACGCGCGCGATGTCCGCGCCCATCAGCGCGACCACCGGCTCGATCTGGTGGATACTGTAGCCTTCAAGCGGGCCCGGCCCTCGGCTGCCGATATTCTCGATTTGCGCACCGGCAAGCTCCCGGTACTCCGGCACAAAGCGCAGGGCGGAAGCGGAGTAGCACGGCGTCCCGTGGGCATCGCCCAGAGCGAAGATACGCTCGGCGATTTCTTTAGCCGGCGCGAAAGTTTTATCCACATAAACCCGCTTGCCGCTTTGCATCGGCAATCTGCACAGTTCTTCGTGCTTTTCCGGGTGATCGGGCGAAAGTACGATTATGCCGTCGCTTTTTTCGCAAAGCTCTTCAATAGTGTCAAGCTTTTGTATGCCGTGATGCCCGCACCACTGGTCGGTTGTCATGCCGCCCTTCGGTGAGTCGGCCATGGCATAGGCATACGCGGCGGTTATTTCGCCGCCGGACTGCTCCGCGATCCACGCGGGATAATTGTTCGCGTGGAATTCATCCAGGAAGTAATCTACCAAGCCAAGCTTCATTTTTTCATCCCCTTTTATCTGTTCACCGTATCCAGCACGCGGATAAGGTCGTCGCCGATAAAGCTGACAGTGCGGCCGTCTATGCGTTTTGCGCCCGAATTCTGCGCCCTGTCCGCGAAATGCGTCTGCATATATTCTATCTTTATTTCCGCCGGGGTTTTTACTATATACGGTGTAAAGCGGCGGCGGCCCAAAACAGCGGCGCGCGCCGCTTCTTTAATTAGCTTTCTTGCCTCTAACGGGTTTAGGCAATTTGCGGTGAACGCGTTTATGCCCTTTTTTACGGACACGCCCTCGATATCCCCGAGCAGCGCCTTTGCTTCTTCAACAGCCCAAAAGTCGCCCGACACAAGCGCTACAGGTACGCCGTAATGCCCCGCAATCGCCGCGCGTATGCCGATCTCGCCGATTTTTTCACCGCACAGCCATACATTCATGATTTCCTTTGAGCTGATTGTATGGTTCATAACGCCGTGCATTGTACCCGCCATGGAGTGCGCGCCGATTTCCATGAATAAATCAAAGCTGCTGTCCAGCCCGACTATCTCCGCGCCCCTTTTGCCATGGATCAAAGAAATGCGCGGATGAAGCTCCTCCGCGATCATATTCGCGCCCCAATGGCCGCCGCCGTGGCCGTCCAGCACGGTTATCTCGCAATCGGGCTGAGCGCTTAAAATACCTTCGGCTGCGGCGTTGACTTCGGCTGTGAGGAAGTGCTTGGTGTACCCGATCCCGCGCGCGGTTTTAATATTCGCCTCGTCCCGGTCGACGAAGCTGCAGATGCCTTCTAAATCTGTGTTTATGTAGATTTTCATATGTGACTCCCGATAGAAGATTAGAGATTATTAAGGGAAGAAGCGATGAGTTTTATCCTTCTCCTAAACCCTTATTCCTAAAACGGGCGGCAGATTGCCGCCCCTACGGTCTTCGGCAGGATTTAGGTTTTAGGATTTAGGATTTAGGAAGGGAAGAAAATTATTGCATTGTCCTTTCCCTGAAACCTAAAACCTTATTCCTAAAACCTGCGGCGCTCTGCGCCGCCAGCCACTCCTTCGCCTGTTCCCAAGTGTCAAATGAAATGTAATCGTCGTCAGAAGGAGGCTCTCCAAGAGGCTGTGCAACTACATTGTCAATAGGGAGCCGCCGTTGTATAACCGACTGGGTAAGAAACAAATTTATCGCAGATGACAGGGACATACCCATACCTTTAAACAATTCGCCGGCTTCCTTTTTGATCTCGGAATCAATACGGATGTTATACGTAGTATTGTTGGACATTTATATCACCTCACATATATTATGCCGCAAATACACCGCATTGTAAATAATTATATTATATATACTCCCGCGCGTGCTTATACATTGTAAGGACATTTTCAATCGGGGTAATCGCCTGGATATTATGGCAGGGCGCTAGGATGAAGCCTGTTTTGTCCGAATAAAGCGCGTCGATGCACGCCTCAACCTCCGCCTTTACTTCCTTTTCCCCGCCGAACGGCAGGACATTTTGGTTGTCAATGCCGCCGTGGAAGCACAGCCTGTCGCCGAATTTTTGCTTTACCTCGCGCAAATCCCAGCCGGGAAGGTGCCATTGGATGGGGTTGAGGACCTCACAGCCCTTGTCCGCGATCCACGGTATTATATCCGCGACCGCGCCGTCGTCGTGGTGAAAAACTTTTACATCGAATGATTTCGCAAGGGCAATGTTTGAGTCATAATATTTGCCGAAAAAGCGTTCGATCATCGCCTTGCTCATAATAAGGCCGCTTTGTGTGCCGAAGTCATCCGTTACCTGCGTCATGTCGATAAGCCCGCCGGCTTCCTCGAGTATGCGTTTTGTATGCGCGGAAGCAAATTCGTTCATCTTAAATAAAATATAATCCGCAAGCCCTTCATCGCCCGCGAGGTCCATGAGCATTTGCTCCGTGCCGCGTATCATCTCATAAAAATAGCTAAGGGAAATATATCCGCCCTCTACCGCGAAGTTTTCCCTGTGATAAAGCTCGCACATACTTTTTATCCCGGAGTAGTCGAACATATCCGTCGTTGGCCAAGTATAGCCCGCCTCTATTTCGTCAATGGTTTCAAAACCCGCCAGCGGATGCCTGACAGGCTCCTGATAATAGCCCGCACCACCCGGCAGGGGTATCTCTTTCATCTCTATATCCCACATACCAAGGCGGCCGCTTTGCTTCATCACAGGCTCGACCCCCATGATTTTGTCGATATCAAGCGCCTTTGCCAGTCCTATCATATCAGCGGTGCCGAACATCCCCATAAGCTTCTGTGTTATTTCCGGCACGCCCCAATAATCAGTGGGCACGCGGTCTGTTTCGCGGTGGTTTATAGCGGCAAGTATACGTTCCCTGTGTGTCATTTCCGGTTTCATAGCGGCTTCCCCCATATTACTTGAGAAACGGCCGGGTAAACCCGGCCGCTGCTTTTACTCATCGCCCGACAAATAATACTTCACCAGCGCCTGCAGCATCTCGTCCCTGTCGATCCTGCGTATCAGCGAACGGGCGTTGTTGTGCGTGGTGATATAAGTAGGGTCCTCCGAAAGGATGTAACCCACAATCTGGTTGATCGGGTTATATCCCTTTTGGCGCAGTGCTTCGTACACCTGCGACAAAACCTCCCGCATCTGCCTGTCTTTATCCTCAAAGATGGAGAAGCTGATTGTAGGTTCATGCATAACGGTCACCTCTATCCCTTTTAGCTGACACCATTATACAGTATTCACATTCATTTGGCAATAGGTCAATTCAAATGCACCGGCAGGATATCCGCCCCAAGCGCATCGAAGCGCCTGCCTTCCCCCGCCAATGTATCAATGACGATTGCAACGGCGGCGGCGGTTGTTTTGGGCGTCGCGTTGTCATGACAGAGGACAACCGCGCTGTCAAGCCCGCGCACACCGTCCAGTATACGCTTTGCCAATGTCTGCGCCGGGTAGGCAACGGCGGTGTCGTCGCCTGTAGAAACATCCCAGTCGTAAAACGGGTAACCGCGCCGCTCAAGCTCATTTTGCAAATTTCGCATAACGGATTTAGAGGCATTGCGGGTACGGCTGCCGCCCGGGAAACGGTAAATAAGCGGGCGCACGCCGGTGGTTTCGATTATCAAATTATTCAGCTTGTCAAGGTCGGCGAGGAACGCGCCGGTGTTCCTGTAAATCTCTTTTGTATTATGCGTATAGGAGTGCAGGCCGATCGCGTGGCCTTCGCGGACAATCCGCAGGTACATGGATTTGACAAACTCCAAGTCGTCGTACTGCGCGGTGACGAAGAATGTGGCCTTTGCGTTCCTTTCTTTCAGCACATCTAAAATAGCCTCCGTGTTCCTGCTGGGGCCGTCGTCGAAGGTCAGATAGATTGTTTGCCCGGATGGTTCCCTTTGAACGGGGATTTCGCCGGCATACAGGTCGGGGAACTGCCCGCTGCCCGAAGCCCGCACGGCGGACACCGCCCTGCCTGTAAGCCATATTGCCGCCGCAAGCAAAAGGACCGCCGCAAAAAAAACAGGGGCGGCCCTTCCCCGCCTTGCGCGCCTGCGGTAGTTCCATTTTGTGTGTTTCATAACGGCGACCTCTTCGTTTTTGCATATATATGCCATAATTCTAAAAAATATGACCGCCCCCGCTATACAAACGCGGCGTAATATGGTATAGTATGTGCTGATGTACCACTCGTATTTGCTACGCGGAGGGGGATGTGATATGGTATACGCAGCAGTCATGGGGCATGGTGTTGTAGGCTCCGGCGTTGTGGAGGTTTTGGATAAAAACGCCGCGTCAATCGCGAAAAAAGCGGGGGAGGATATCGCGCTTAAATATATCCTTGATATACGGGATTTCCCGGACAGCCCCCACACGGACCTGTTTACCAAGCGCTTTGAGGATATACTTGAGGACCCTGATGTCCGCATAGTGGCTGAGGCCATGGGCGGCGTGGAGCCTGCTTATTCCTATGTCAGGCAGTGCCTGGAGGCCGGGAAAAGCGTTGTTACGTCAAACAAAGAGCTTGTGGCGGCAAAAGGGGCGGAGCTTCTCGCCTGTGCGAAAAAAGGCGATGTGAATTTTCTGTTTGAAGCCAGCGTTGGCGGCGGCATACCGATTATCCGCCCGCTGCACCAATGCCTTGCCGCGAATGAAATCGGCGAGATTGCCGGGATACTCAACGGCACTACGAATTTTATCCTCACTAAAATGATAAAAGAGGGGATGGCGTTTGACAGCGCGCTGACCCTCGCGCAGGAAAACGGCTACGCCGAGGCCGACCCCACCGCCGATGTAGAGGGCCACGACGCCTGCCGCAAAATATGCATACTGGCGTCCTTGGCGTTTGGAAGCCATGTGTACCCGAAAAATGTGCCTACAACAGGGATTACCGCGCTGACTGCCGAGGATGTGCGCTATGCGTCTTCCGCGGGCTGTGTAATCAAGCTGATCGGCAGGGCATCCCGCGGAGAAAACGGGAAAGTTTTTGCCATGGTCAGCCCGGCTTTTGTCCCGTCCGCAAGCCAGCTCGCGGGGATAGATGATGTATTCAACGGCATACTTGTGCGCGGCGATGCCACCGGCGATGTTGTATTTTACGGCAGGGGGGCGGGCAAGCTCCCCACGGCATCGGCGGTTATAGGCGATATTGTAGACTGCGTAAAGGCCAAGGGCACGATCGCCAGTTTGCATTGGAGCCATAGCGAGGGAAATAACGTCGCTGATTACCGCGGTTGCCCCGCCGTGATGTATATACGCCTTAGGGGGAAAGATGCCGCTGTGCTCGCCGCCGAGGCGTTCGGGCGCATAAAACCGCTGGAGCGTGACGGCCGCCCCACGGGCGAGTTCGCGTTTTTGACGCCCGAAATGCGGGAGGGCGATATTGAGGAAAACCTGGATGGGCTCAGACAGCGCGGGATAGAAACGCTCGCCGCGATTAGGAGGCTTGATTACTGATGGGCGCGGTTATGATTATCCCCGATGGGATGCAGGATATCGCCTATGATGCGCTTGGCGGCAAAACGCCGTATGACGCGGGCAAGGGCGATAATATGCGGATGATTGAAGAGGCTTCGCAAACAGGCCGGCTTATTACAACGCCGCCGGGGTTCGAGGCTGACACACAGACCTGCATCCTCACGATGCTGGGGCTGGAGCCGCATGAAATACCGCCCGGCCGCTCCTACATCGAAGCCCTTGCGTTAGGGCTTGAGGTAGGTGCCGATGATATAATCATGCGCTGTAATTTCGTGGAGGTAGACGATAAAGGCAAGCTCGCGGTGCCCTGCTGCAGTGCGCCTGAAGACGTTGCGAAAGCGCTGCGCGGCATACTCTCCGAAATGGATGATGTCACGATTACGCCGGTGGGCAGTTACAAAAGCCTGCAAATGATCAGGGGCGGGGCTAAGTATCTCGATGGCCTTGTTACCTCTATGCCGCATCAAAATCAAAATGGGGTTTTTGAAAAGCTTCTGCCGCGCGGGAATAAGCTTGCTGAGCGGCTTGCGGATTTCTCGTGTGAAATGCTTAAAATTTACAGGCCGTACACCGTGCTTAACTGGGGGCAGGCGGTAAAAGGGGAGCTTCCCGCGTTTTCGTCGCTGTATACAGGGAAAAGCGGCGCGATAATTTCCAAAACAGACGCGCCTATCGGCATTGCCGCCGCCATGGGTATGCAGTGCCCCGCTATCCCCACGGCAACCGGCGACACCGACACAGACCTGCCGGCAAAGGCGGCAAAGGCTTTGGAGCTTGCCGCACAGCATGATTTTGTCATGGTGCATATAGGCGGCCCGGATGAAGCGACCCACCGCCAAAACCCCATAGAAAAAGCCGATTTTATCCGCAAGATGGACACGGAGCTTATCGGGCCGATTTTGCGCGGGCTTCGCGGGGGCGACAAGGTGATGCTGGTAAGCGACCACGCCGCCCTGTGCGAAACTGCGGGGCATACCGATGAGCCTGTTAAGTTTTGGCTGTATGAAAAGGGCGCGGCGCTCTCGGGGGATATGGGGACGCTGGCGGGGAAAATGGCGGTAAGGCTTCTTATTTAGAATTTAACAAAAGGTGGTAACAAAATGGTTCCAACAATATCTATTGTATCGATGACAATTTCGCTGCTGCTGAATTTAGGGCTTGTGATTTTCGCGTTTATATTTCTGCGCCGGAAATTTAATTTTTCGGTGGTGCCGATATTTATAGGCGCGCTGTCCTTTGTCCTTTTTGCCTTGGTGCTGGGTCCGCTGATAATGGTAAACCCGCTGTTCATGCCCGGGGCGGACGGAAGCGCGGCGCGGATTACACCGGATAACTTGCTGCTGTTTGTTTTATTAAGCACGCTTGCCTCCGGGCTTTTTGAGGAAACCGGGCGGCTGGTATCCTTCCTGCTGATTAAGAAAAGGTACCGCGGAATAGGCACGGGCATATCCTATGGTATTGGGCATGGTGGCATAGAAGTGCTGGCTTTGGTTGTGCTGACGATGCTGAATAATATTATCCTCAGCTTGCAAATAAACAGCGGCAGCGGCGCGTTGCTTGGGGCGGTCCCGAATATAGACCAAATTGCCGCGCTTCTGGTTTCCACCCCGCCATATATGTACCTGGTTGCTTTTGCGGAGCGAATACCCGCAATGGTTATGCATATTTCATGGTCTGTGATGGTGTGGTACGCGGTGAACAAGGGCGGGAAAGCGTGGCTGCTTTACCCCGGCGCGATTGTGCTGCACATGATCGCCAACACAATGCCCGCTTTAGCACACGCCGGGGTTGTTACAAGCGTTTTGCTGATTGAAATCGTTATATATGTGATAGCAGCAGGGATTGCCGCATTGGCGGTGTATGTGCATAAAAGAAGCAACTAGAAAGAGGGTGTGCATATGGCACTGATTGTAATGAAATTCGGCGGCAGCTCCGTGCGGGATGCGCAGCGCGTGCAAAATGCGGCCGCAAGGATCGCCGCGGAGCATGATAAAGGCAGCGATGTAATCGTGGTTGTCTCCGCCCAAGGCGACACCACGGACGACCTTATCGCGAAGGCGGCTGAGGTAAACCCCGCCGCGTCCCCCCGCGACATGGATTTTTTAGTGACAGCGGGCGAGCAGGTCAGCGCGGCGCTGCTCACGATGGCGCTGGGCAAAATGGGTTACAGGGCAGTGCCGCTGACGGGCTGGCAGGCGGGCTTTATCACAGACTCAAACCATGGCCGCGCGAGGATCAGGCGCATCGAAACAGAACGGCTGGAAAATGAGATCAGCAAGAAAAACATCGTGATCGTCACCGGCTTCCAAGGGGTCAACCGCTACGACGACATCACAACACTCGGGCGCGGCGGGTCCGATACCAGCGCCGTCGCCATCGCCGCTTCGCTGAAAGCGGAAAAATGCCGGATATTCACCGATGTGGACGGCGTATATACAGCCGACCCCAGGCTTGTTCCCACTGCGCAGAAGCTCGAAGCGATTACCTATGATGAAATGCTGGAGCTGGCGACTTTGGGCGCGCAGGTGCTTCACAACCGCTCTGTTGAAATGGCAAAGAAGTACAATGTGCCGCTGGAGGTTTTGTCCAGCTTGGAAGATAAGCCCGGCACAGTTGTAAAGGAGGTAGCAAAAATGGAGAAAATGCTGATAAAAGGCGTTGCAAAGGACGACAGGATAATGCGCATCTCGATTGTCGGGGTCCCCGACCAGCCGGGCATTGCGTATAAGCTGTTCTCACTGCTGTCCAGCCTTAAAATCAATGTAGATATTATTTTGCAGTCCATCGGGCGCGATGGGACAAAGGACATCACATTCACGGTCGCGCTGGAGGACGGCATGGCGGCTGTGCAGGCGCTGGAGGAGCGCAAAGAAAGCCTGGGCTTTACGAAAATGGTCTGGGACGACAATGTGTCAAAGGTGTCCATTGTCGGCGCGGGGATGGAAAGCAACCCCGGCGTCGCCGCGAAAATGTTTGAGGCTTTGGCAGAGGCGAATATAAACATCCAGATGATTTCCACGAGCGAGATTAAAATTTCCGTGCTGATTGAAAAAGCAAGCTCCGCAGCGGCGGTTAATGCCGTACACGCGGCGTTTGAGGCGCCGCAATAGCGGCGCAGGATTTAGGTTTTAGGATTTAGGATTTAGGGAAAGGACGAAGCGGCAAATTTCTTTCCTTCCTATCATAATGCAAGAAGAGCGGCCACACAGGACCGCTCTTCTTGTGTATTTTTTATCACAAACCGTAAATCTCCGAGCTTTTTGCAAGGTGGATGCCTTTTTCTTCCAGCAGCTTTGCCGCCGCACACGGGTCCCGAAGCCCCAAAACCGCGTAGGCCGTCCCGCTGTCCCGCCCTAAAAATACATACATGAACTCAACATTCATATCGGCGTCGGACAGGATTTGCACAATGCTGTGGAAGGAGCCGGGCCTGTCGTCCAGGCGCACGGCGACAACATCGGTGAGGAAAGCCGGGATACCCGCGGCCTTCAGCTTTTCCGCGGCTTCGCTTGGACGGTCGGCGATTAACCTGAGGATACCGAAATCCTCAGTTTCCGCCACGCACAAAAACCTCATGTCAATACCGGAATCGCTGATTACTTTTGTAATCTCGGCAAGCCGGCCTTTTTCGTTCCCCAAAAAAATATTTATTTGGCTGATAACCATGTTTTCCCCTCCTTTAGAATTTTCTGTTGTCCTGGACACGCTTCGCCTTGCCTTCACTGCGGGCTATTTGCTTTGGCTCCACAAGCTTGACGGTTGTTGTAACCCCGAGCGTGGACAGCAGCGCGCCTTCAATTTTTTTCTGGATGGACTGGAGGTCGCCGACTGTGGAAATGCCGGAGAAAATTTCCGGGGTCATCTCCACCTGCACCTCCATCGTATCCATATTGCCGACCCTGTCTACTACCAGCAGGTAGTTTGGCGGCAGACCAAGATCAAGCAGTACGCTTTCGACCTGTGACGGGAACACGTTTACGCCGCGGATAATAAGCATATCGTCCGTGCGCCCGCGCAATTTGGACATCTTGATGAGTGTGCGCCCGCAAGCGCAGTTTTCCCGCCAGATCGTTGCGATATCGCCTGTGCGGTAGCGGATGAGCGGCAGCGCCTCCTTGCGCACACAGGTGAACACAAGCTCGCCCTGAACGCCCTCAGGGAGCGGTTTGCCGGTTTTGGGGTCGATAACCTCCGGGATGTATTTATCCTCGTTTACGTGCATACCGGATTGGTCTGAACATTCAAAGCTCACGCCGGGGCCGATAAGCTCCGCCATACCGAAAATGTCATATGCCTTTATCCCGAACATCCGCTGGATTTCAAGGCGCATTTCCTCCGACCACGCCTCCGCGCCGAACACGCCCGCGCGCAGGGAAATATCGTCCGGGCCGATCCCCATCTCCGACATTGCCTCGCCGATATACATTGCATAAGAAGGCGTACAGCAAAGGATGTTGGAACCGAAATCCCGCAGTATATCGATCTGCCGCGCTGTGTTGCCGGACGAAACCGGGATCGCGACAGCGCCCAGCCTTTCCGCGCCGTAGTGCATCCCCAGCCCGCCCGTGAAAAGCCCGTAGCCATAGGCGATATGGATATAATCCGCCTTAGTCGCTCCCGCCGCCACAAGCGCGCGCGCCGTGTCCTCCGACCAGTCGTCAAGGTCGCGGCGGGTATACGCGACAACCGTCATTTTTCCGGTGGTCCCGCTTGTCGCGTGGATGCGCCTGATCCTTTCCTTCGGCACCGCAAACATACCGTAGGGGTACGTATCGCGCAGGTCTTTTTTGTATGTGAACGGCAAACGCGAAAGGTCGTCCACACTTTTGATGCTTTCGGGGTCTATGCCGTGTCCGTCCAGGCGTTCGCGGTAAAAAGGCACGCTTTCATAGACCCTTTTTACCATATCGCCCAAACGCTTTCCCTGTTCGGCGCGCAGGCTGTCAAGCCCCGCGCACTCTATCCAAGGGGAATAATACTGTTCCATAATACAGCTCCTTATCTTTTGTGGGTTTTGACTTTACTAACAGGCCTTCCCCACAAAACCTCCACGGTAGCTATATTTGTATAGCCTTTCCATAGTGCTTTCACCTGCTTTCGGGATTATTGATGAAATCCTCAAATAAATTTCACAGCGGTGCCGTATGCCAGAACCTCCGCCGCGTTTTGCATGATTGAGGAGCTTTCATACCGCACGCCGAGGACAGCGTCCGCGCCGAGGCCGCTCGCCTCCTGCACCATGCGGTCTGTCGCGATTGTGCGGGCTTCGGCGAGCATATCGCTGTAGCTTTTTATCTCGCCGCCGATAATCGTTTTAAAGCCCGCCATAATATCTTTGCCCAAATGCTTTGATTTTACAACAGAGCCTTTTACTATGCCGATTACCTCGTAAGATTTACCGGGAAGCTCGCCTATGTTTACGATAATCATGGTTTTCTCCTTTTTTTAGATTTGTGTTTGTACGGGGAATGTGAAGTGCAATGCATAATGCATAATTAAAAACACAGAGCAACAAAGGCAAGTATGCGCAAACCTACAATAGGGAGCGACACCGGAAGCGCCCGCGCATGTAATAACAGCGGAAAAAGTTTTTGATTTCTTTTATTCCTAATTCCTTTTTTCGCGTTCCAGCCCTGGAGCCCGGCTCGGCTGGGTGATTGGG
>Ga0099364_10007132_pt1 | contig 16063 bp, 13 predicted proteins | sample TergutTh196P3_FD_73070 | JGI IMG/M metagenome (GOLD analysis project Ga0099364, IMG submission 73070) | Microcerotermes parvus P3 segment gut microbial communities from Pointe-Noire, Republic of the Congo - Th196 P3 | ecosystem: Host-associated > Arthropoda: Insects > Digestive system > Gut ...
TGGTCATGCGAGACAAGGAGTGGATGTCGCCTATCTTTGATTTTCATGGCATCACAGTGGGAACTATCACAACAGGAATGGAGCCTTATGGTCGACAAGATGCCTACAATAGCGACATCACTTATGGCACCAATAGTGAGTTTGGCTTTGATTATCTCAGAGACAATATGGCTGTCTCACCTCATCATCTCTCTCAACGCGGTCATTATTTTGCTATCATTGACGAGGTAGACTCTATATTGATAGATGAGGCAAGGACTCCCCTAATAATATCTGGTCCTGTCGCAAAAAGTAAAAATTTTTACAGAGATATTGACCCTCTCGTCAAAAATATCATACAATATCAAAATCAGCTTGTCCAAAGATTTATGACTGAAATCAGAAATTTACTGAAACTCGAAACTCTCTCACCAGAAGAAAATGAAAATCTTTGCTGGCTACTCGTCTCTGTCCAAAGAGGAGCTCCAAAAAATAAAGCCTTTATAAAACTTATGCAAGAGCATGATTTAAAAAAAGCTGCTCAAGATTACGAGGGTGTCCTTCTTAGTGCAAAAAGGCTTCACGAAGTTGACAACGACCTCTTTTATGTCATTGAAGAAAAAAATAACACTGCCGAATTATGCGATAAGGGACAAGAAATTATCCAAGAAAAATATCCAAATATCTTTGAAGTAGAACAGCTCGAAGACATCTTAAAGAAGATTGACGAAAAAGATATTTCTGAAAGCGATAAACAAGCCGAAAAAGAAAAACAATCCTCACAATACTTTGATAAAAATGAAATTCTGCACAATATCTCACAGCTTATAAAAGCCTATTCCCTCTTTGAAAAGGATGTGGAATATGTCATTGAGGATAATAAGGTCATCATTGTCGACCAATTTACAGGTAGAATGATGCCAGGTAGAAGGTTTAGCGACGGACTACATCAAGCACTTGAAGCAAAAGAAAAAGTCAAAATAGAAGAAGCTACACAGACTTATGCTACTATCACTCTGCAAAACTATTTCAGAATGTATGAAAAGCTCTCTGGCATGACTGGAACTGCTGTTACAGAAGAAAGTGAGTTTATTGAGATTTACAAGCTACCTGTTAAAGTTATACCTACAAATCTACCTATTACCCGTCTCGACCATGACGATGTCATTTATATGAGTAAAAATGAAAAATATATAGCTATCATCAATGAAATCGAATACTGGTATAAACAAAAAAAACCTGTCCTTGTGGGAACTGTAACCGTAGAGTCCTCTGAAACTTTGAGTAGACTGTTACAAAGAAAAAAGATACCTCATAAGGTTTTGAACGCTAAATTTCATCAACAAGAAGCTGAAATAGTAACAAATGCAGGTCAGGAAGGCTCTGTAACAATAGCTACAAACATGGCAGGTCGTGGAACAGACATCAAACTCGGTAAAGGTGTCATCACACAAGAAAAAGTAGATTATCTCGACTTGAGTAAAGACATCACTGAAGAAAACCCCTTTGGATTACCACTCGATGGACTACATATAATTGGCACCGAAAGGCATGAAAGCCGTAGAATTGACAGACAGCTTAGAGGTAGAGCAGGACGACAAGGTGACCCAGGCTCCTCAAGGTTTTATCTTTCACTCGAAGACGACCTCATGAGGCTATTTGGTTCTGAAAAAATTTCTCCTTTGATGATGAAACTCGGTGTCCAGACAGGAGATGCAATCCGCCATCCCTGGATGTCAAAAGCTGTCGAAGGTGCTCAGAAAAAGGTGGAAAGTCAGAACTTTGAGATAAGGAAAAACCTCATCAAATATGACGAAGTGATGAACCAACAAAGAGAAGTCATTTATACCTATCGTAGAAATGTTTTAAAAGGATATGATGTAAAAAATGACATCCTCGAAATGATTGAAACCACGATATCTAATCTCGTAGAAAGCAATATAGGTGATACAAAATATGTAGAGGATTGGCCTATAGATAAAGTGATAGCTTGGATTGAAAACCAGCTCAAAATTAAAGTTTCTATGGAAGAATTCAACCTCGATAGGCTCGATAAAGAGAGCTTTGGTGAAACTCTGCTCGACATTATCGATAATGCTTATGAAAATAGAGAAAAAATGCTAGGTGAAGGGATTTTGCGTGAGATTGAAAGAAGGTCGCTACTCGAAGTAGTTGACAGCGAATGGAGAGACCATTTACATGAAATGGATGCTCTAAAAGAGGGTATATTCTTTCGCTCTTATGCCCAAAAAGACCCACTCATTGAGTATAAAAAAGAGTCCTTTGAGCTATTTAAGGATATGATTGATAGGATTCATGAAAATACTGTAAAAAGAGTGTTCAATTCTTATATCATTACATCTTTGAATATCCAGAATATTCAAAATCTCATGAAAGACACTACTATGAGAAAAGAGCAGATTTCAGCAATGGAACAGGCAGCTATGAGAGCTGTCATGGCTGGAAAGGTAGTCGGTGCTCCAGGACAACAAAGTAAAAGAAATGAAAACGGTGAACCAAAGCAGCAGCCTATAGTTGCCGACACAAAGATAGGTAGAAATGACCCATGCCCTTGTGCCTCTGGCAAAAAATATAAAAAATGTTGCGGTGCTGCCGTAGTGGAATAAATTATGAAAAAAGACGATTTTTTTGATTTTTATAAAAATTTAGCACATTTAACAAAGGTAGATTCAGATGGCTTTTTTTCAAACGAGACCGTAAAAAAAGCAAAAAATCTACTGCAAAGAGACTATGAGGTGTTTTATCGTCAAATCAGTAAAGAAGAAGAGCTTGTCATCACACAAGATGCTTTTCATTTGATGCTCTTTTGGGTAAAAAACAACGAGATTTCAATAGATTTCTTTGAGAGGTTCCTCTCGATTTTAGTTTCCTTTTCCCAAAAAATCATTATACCAATCGATGAAAACACCTTACCCGCAATGATTGAGATTATGGGTCTCGTAGATTATAAAGACTACGCTATTTATACCACAATAAAATTATATGTGCAATCACCAGACTTGATGAGAAAACAATTTCAGGTCATACATTAAATTTTAGAGGAGATATTATGGGAAAACCATTGATTATAGTAGAATCACCCGCAAAAGCAAAAACAATCACCAAATACCTTGAAAATAAATTTGTAGTAAAAGCTTCTATGGGGCATGTCCGTGACTTGCCAAAAAAAGAAATAGGAGTTGACCTCGATAACAATTTTGAGCCTTTTTATGTAGTTGATGTCAGCAAAAAAGCATTGATAGCTGATTTAAAAAAGTCGGCTTCTGATTCTGAAGCTCTGTTTCTTGCTCCTGATAATGACCGAGAAGGAGAAGCTATTGCCTGGCATTTGGCGTATATACTCGATAAAGAACTAAAGGATAAACCTGTTTATCGTATCGTTTTTAATGAAATCACAAAAAAAGCTATCAACGAAGCTATCAAAAACCCTTCCCAAATTGACATTAACAAGGTAGATGCTCAACAAGCAAGAAGGATACTCGATAGAATAGTAGGCTACAAAATCAGTCCACTATTATGGAGACTAATCAGTAGTGGACTTTCGGCTGGTAGAGTCCAATCTGTAGCTTTGAGACTGATTTGCGAGATAGACGAAGAAATAAAAGCCTTTGTGCCAGAAGAATATTGGTCGATAGAAGCTGATTTTTGGAAAGATAAATTGCCACCTTTTAAAGCTACCTTACAACAATTTGACGGAAAAAAAATTGATTTAAAAAATAAGGAACAGACAGACGAAATTCTCAAAGATTTAAAAAACCAGCAATCAAATATCGCTTCATACAAACAATCTGAGCGTGAAGTTCAGCCACCTGCACCATACATCACAAGCACGCTACAACAAGATGCCTCTAAACTCATTAATTTTACTGGAAAAAAGACTATGTCTGTCGCCCAACAGCTGTATGAGGGTCTCGATATTGGTGGGGAAACACTCGGACTAATTACCTATATGAGAACAGACTCCGTCAGAATTGCAACAGAAGCAAACGAAGCTGTGAGGGATTACATTGTAAAGACTTTTGGTAATGATAAAATCCCGAAAAACATCAGGACTTATACAAACAAAAATGCAGCACAAGATGCTCATGAAGCTATTAGACCAACTTACCCAGAGAAAACACCAGACAGCTTAAAAAATTTTTTATCAAGAGAGCAATACAAACTCTATGACATCATCTGGAAACGATTTACAGCCACTCAGATGATTAATATGAGACTTTCTACTGTAGCTCTTGAAATTGCCTGTGGACGCGGACTTTTTAAGACTTCAGGTAGTGTAATCATAGAGCAAGGCTTTTTTGAAATTTACCCTCATATAAATGTTACTCTCGGTGAAAACATACATCAGGACTACAAACTAAACGACTTACTCGAAAAAACTGAAATCGCAGGTAAACAACATTTCACAAAGCCACCAGCCTATTTTACAGAGGCTCAATTGATAAAAGAGCTGGAATCAAAAGGTATCGGTAGACCCTCTACTTATGCTTCTATAACCAATACTATTGTCGAAAGGAAATATGTCGAAATAAAAGAAAAGAAATTTTATCCTACCGACCTCGGTCATGCTGTAAATAGATTTCTCGTAGCAAATTTTGACAAGCTCTTTAATGTAACCTTTACTGCTGAAATGGAAAACAAGCTTGACGACATAGAATACGGAAAACAAGAATGGGTCTCCTTATTGTCAGAATACTACCGTTCTATAAAAGATTTAATAAGTAGTGTCAATATCGGTGAATCAAAAAAAGAAATGACTAAAGAGACTGAAATCATCTGCGAGCTTTGCCAAAATAAAATGGTCATTAAAATGTCCAAAACAGGACAATTTCTCGGCTGTTCTACCTATCCAAAATGTAGAAATATCCAAAACTTTAAACTTGATGAAAATGGTGCTATCCAAATCATAGAAAGGGCAAATCAAGATACAGGTTTAAAATGTGAAAAATGTGATAGTAACATGATAATCAAAAGGTCAAAAAAAGGACAGGAATTTCTTGCCTGCTCAAATTATCCGAAATGTAAAAACGCAAAAACCTTTAAAAGAGACGGAGAAAACATAGTTCCTGTCGATAACCAACCCAAAAGCACAGAAGAAAAATGCAATAAATGCGGACAGGATATGGTAATCAAAACTGGTCGTTATGGTGAGTTTCTTGCTTGTTCTGGCTATCCTAAATGCAAGAATATAAAGAACCTTTCCTCTGGTATCAAATGTCCCCTCTGCGGCAATGGAAACATCACAAGCAAAAAAGGTAAGAACTCTGGTATCTTTTATTCCTGCACAAGCTACCCTGATTGTAAATACATCTCAAACTACAAACCAGTAGATACAAAATGTAAAAATTGTGGGTATTATTTTCTTGAGGAACGACCAGTGAAAAATGGTGACCCTATCCTTGTTTGTCCAGAATGTAAAGAGGAATACTTTTAACTATGTATTTAATTGATGCTATATTTAGTAGTATACAAACGATACTGACACATAAGTTTAGGTCGTTTTTAACCTTACTAGGTATCTTGATAGGTATCACATCTGTTGTTGCTATGTTTTCCTCTGTCAATGGCATTAGGATTGTCATGAACAACAACATCGAGGGTATGGGCTGGAACAACATGCTCGTGGTAACCTCTGGTGGCGGTGGTGCTATGCGTGGTAGAGGTTTTGGACGCAGGATGGGAGCACAAACTGCACCGAGAAGGTCGACACCCTTAACATATAGAGATTTTGAAGTTTTGAGAGCAGAGCTTGATACAAAATACATCTACGGAATGATAGAAACTTGGGAAAGAAACCCTGCCACCCGTAGTTGGTATCGCGTTAGAGCTACAAATGAGGACTATTTTCATGTAAATACTTATCCGCTGAAAGAGGGTAGGTTTTTTAATGCTTTTGAATTGAGCAGAGGCTTAAAGGTAGCTATTGTGGGTCCTGAATTTTCAGAGGAACATTTCAATGGTGAAGACCCCCTAAATAAGTTTTACACCGCAGGAGCACACCGATACCAAATCATTGGTATTCTTGATGAAGACCCTCTTAATAAAAATGGTGGAATGCAGATGAATCCCTGGCAGAGAAGGTGGGATTTACAATCCTTTTATATCCCTCTGCGGACAGGTGCGATGTATTTCACTCAAAATATGACTATAAACTACATTGCTATGCACTCCCATGATGCTCAAAGCTTTGCAGATATGAGGACAAGAGCTACTCAAATCCTGCTTGCTAGTAGAAATATGAATAGAGACTTCTCCTTTCAAGATGTCGCTGCTGAAGTCTTGCAATTTACACAGCAGATGGACGAAATGATAAAAAACTGGGGAATTGCTCTTTTGATAATAGCTACAGTGTCGCTTTTGGTTGGTGGTATAGGTCTCTTTTCTACTCTACTTATATCAATAAATGAAAGGATGATAGAAATCGGCATTAGAAAATCTGTAGGTGCTAGAGACATCGACATCTTTTTTTATTTCATCACAGAGGCAATCACACTCGCTATCATTGCCTCTGGCATAGGTATTGTGTTAGGACTTTTACTCACACAAGGACTCGGTATGGCTTTAAAAACTCATATTCCTGTTTCGATGGTCAGTATTTATCTTGGGATAGGATTCGCTCTTGTAATTGGCTTTTTGTCTGGTCTTTATCCTGCTATAAAAGCTGCTGGGATAAATCCTATACAGGCTATATACTATTTTGAGTAAAATTTGGAAGGATACAGATTTTAGAGACCACGACTATGACTTCAACTGGGAACGCAGGCATCTTGCCTGCAAAAATATCAGAATAATCATTGATTGCAGGCAAGATGCCTGCGTTCCCAGTTGAAGTTACCACCTGGATGGTTTGACTTTGTATTTTTTAGCTACTAATTATCTTGGGGAGTTTTTATGAAAGTATTTTCAGTGGTAGGTTTACACCATAATGGTAAGACCACCGCAGTAAAGCATTTAATTCACTACATCAAAGAAAAGGGGTTTAGCATATCCTCTATAAAAGATATTCACAAAGAGGATTTTACAATGGAAACAGAGGGTAGTAATAGCCATATCCATCTGACTGCAAGTAATACCTGCGTCTTTGCTCGTGGTCAAAAAGAGACCTATTTAATATGGAATAGACAGCTTAGATTTCAAGAAATGCTCAATCATATCAATACAGAGTGGCTGATAATAGAGGGTATGAAAGAACTGCCCCTACCCAAAATCATAGCTGCAAAAAACATAGAGGATGTTGAGACCTTACTTGACGACACTGTCTTTGCTATCACTGGAGCTTTGTCTGAAAAAATCAATGAATACAAAGGAATACCTGTGATTAACGCTATCAATGGCATAGAAAGACTCGGAGATTTGGTATTGAATAAAGTTTTTGAAGTGTTACCTCTGGCAAATGAGGGTTTTTGTGGACATTGTGGTTACAGCTGCTATGAAATGACAAAAATGATTTTGAAAGGTGAAAAATCAAGAGATGATTGCGGTTTGAAAATCTCACAGCAAATAAGTATAAAATTTAATGATGAGGAAATTGTGATGAATGACTGGGTGCAGAAACTTTCTATAGATATGATTTTAGCTTTTTGTAAAAATCTTAAAGGGTATAAGGAGGGGGATGAGGTGGAAGTGAGAATTAAGAATATATAATTTATAATTTATAATTTATAATTTACAATTGATAATTTATAATTTATAATTTACAATTGATAATTTATATTTTATTACTAAAATTAAAAAAATAAAAAACAGATAAAAAGTAACTAATAATTGAGTTCTATGCTGATAAATGTTACTAATTTAGAATTATTATTTTTATTATTATAAAAAAAGTAATAGGATTTAAAAATTTTACTTGACTTGTGGAGCGGTTTGAAAAAAATGGCACTCAACTTTAAAGAACGAAGGGGCCTATAGCTCAGTTGGTAGAGCTCCCGGCTCATAACCGGGCGGTCAGAGGTTCGACTCCTCTTGGGCCCACCATATATTAGCCGCTGAAAGCGGCTATTTTATTTTTAAGGGGATAAGGAGTAGGGAGTAGGAGAAAACAAATGATAATAATAAAAAACAAAGAGCAGATAGAAGGCATTCGTAAGGCTTGTAGGCTTGCGGTAAACTGCCTTTTAGAAATAGAAAAGCACCTCTTTATCGGTCAAAATACAGAAAAGATAAATCAAGTAGCTCATGATTTTATGATGCAGCACAATGGAACGCCTGCGACACTCAACTACAACGGATTTCCAAAGTCCCTTTGCACTTCTATCAATCATGTGGTCTGTCATGGGATACCCTCTGAAAAGGATGTCTTGAAAAATGGAGATATTATCAATTGCGATGTTACAGTCATATTAAACGGTTATTTTGGCGATACATCAAAGACTTTTATCATTGGAGAAGTTCCAGAGGATGTCCGACTTTTTGTAGAAAGGACAGAAAGGGCTATGTATAAAGGTATAAAGATACTAAAGCCAGGGATTAAGCTGTCGCTGATGGGAAAAACAATCGATAATTTTGCAAAGAAATTTGGATACGCTGTAGTTCAAGAATACGGTGGACATGGTGTGGGTTTGAGCTTTCATGAAGACCCTCATGTTTGTAATTTTTACTCAAGAACAAATAATATATTACTCAAAGAGGGTATGATTTTTACAGTAGAACCTATGTTAAATAAAAGTAAAAATTATGAAGTAGAAACCTCTCAAACAGATGGCTGGACTGTTACTACAAAAGACAAATCACTCAGTGCTCAGTTTGAACACACTGTCTTGATCACGAGGGATGGGTATGAGATATTGACTATGAATTAAGAATTAAGAATTAAGAATTAAGAATTAGGAATTAGGAATTAAGAATTTTCGGAATGGAAAAATCCTTTCCCTACAAAAAAAATATTTCCTTTATTTTCAAGGGTTTACAAGATTTCAAAAAAAACGCAATCCGTGTGCCAAAAATGCCCCGGTGTGGCCCTTAAGTATATATAGAGGGATATAAAATTTTATTTTCATTTGAAAAGCTATTAGGAGATTGGCACTACAAATTTGAATTTGAAAAACGGCTTGACAAAAAAGCTATATAAAAAATAATGATTTAAGAAAAATTTGAATATAAAGCCTGAAGAGAGTTACAAGTTACAAGTAAAAATCACTAAATAGGCATTAGGAGGAAAAATAAGATGACAGACAAAGGAAAAGAAGCGGCATTAAAAACAGCGATGTCTCAGCTTGAAAAGAAATACGGAACAGGAGCGATCATGCGAATGGGGGACCGTCCTAAGGTGCAAGTCGATGTTATACCGACAGGAGCATTAAATCTCGATATAGCTCTTGGTATAGGTGGTGTCCCTAAGGGTCGTATCACAGAGGTTTATGGAGCTGAAGCCTCAGGTAAAACTACTTTGACTCTCCATATAGCAGCAGAGGCACAAAAACTCGGTGGAGTGGTAGCATTTATAGATGCAGAACATGCTCTTGATCCTATATATGCAAAGCGACTTGGAGTAGATACAGAATCTTTACTGCTTTCACAACCCGATGGAGGTGAGCAAGCTCTCGAAATAGTAGAAACCCTTGTTCGTAGCAATGCAATAGATTTGATAATAGTGGATTCAGTGGCTGCTCTGGTGCCTCGTCAAGAAATTGAAGGGAATATGGGTGATGCTCATGTAGGTTTACAAGCAAGACTCATGTCTCAAGCACTCCGTAAACTCACAAGTATAGTCAGTAAATCTAATACTGCTGTGATATTTATAAACCAGACGAGAATGAAAATCGGAGCTCCACCTTTTGTCAATCCAGAAACTACTACTGGTGGAGTAGCATTAAAATTTTACTCATCTCTAAGAATGGAAGTCAGAGCTGGATCAGCAATAAAGGATACCTCAGGTGCTGTGCAAGTAATAGGCTCCATCACAAGAGTAAAAGTAGTTAAAAATAAATTTGCACCACCATTTAAAACAGTAGAATTTCCTATCATATTTGGCAAGGGTATCTCAAAGCTCGATATTCTTCTCGACCTCGCTGTTAATAAAGACATCATAGTGAAATCAGGCTCTTTCTTTAAATATGAGGGTATCAATATCGGTCAAGGTGCTGAAAAAGCTAAGGCATATCTCGTAGAAAATGGAAAAGTTTACTATGAGGTGCTACAAAAGGTGAAAACGCTATTGACTAATGAGGAGTTTAATAGTCCTGCTGGTGAAGTTGTTGAAGATGAAGACGATGATGTGAGTGGTGAGTGAGTTCGGAATTCGGAGTTCGGAGTTAAGTGGGCTGCCTCTCAACTGTGTATAGGAGCAGTGTCTTAAAGAATAGTGAGTTGTGAGAAAATGAGATAACAGAGATTTTCCGTCATTATTTGATAATAGTAGAGGTTTTGTAGGGAACTGATTTATCTGTTCCGAAATTTTAGAGTCAATCGTCCCGATTGACATAATGGAACGGATAAATGCGTTCCCTACAAATCGTAATTTTTGCAAATGATAAAGCCAAGCATAAGAAAGAAAAAGTATTATAAAATATACAAAGATGATGAATTTTTGGGAAGTATTCCAGAGAGATTTGTGCCTGCTGAATACTTTATCAATCCTGAAAAAGAAATCTCAGAAGATTTCCTCATTTTTGTCCAGGAATGGGTATATAAAAACGCACAAGACAAGCTCCTCGATTACCTTTCAAAGATAGAAAAGCCAGTGTATGATTGTAGACTTTTTTTAAAACGACATGAAATGCCTGATGATGTAATTTCGGTAGTTATCAAAGAAGCAGAGGAAAGAAACTGGGTATCAGACAAGAGATATGCAGAAATGTATATTTCAGATTCAATTTATTGTGGTCGTAGCTCTCTGGAAATAAAGCATAACCTTCTCTTAAAAAAGATTGATGTAGTCTTGATAGACAATCTCTTGAAAGAGGGGTATAATGAGGATACTCAAAATGAGGTGCTGGAAAATTTAATCTCTTCATTGTTAAAAAGATATGAAAACATAGAAAAAGGAAAACTTTTTGAAAAGATTGCAACAACTCTGTATAGAAAAGGTTTTAAGTATAATGAATATGAGGATATTTTGAGGAAAAGGATAGTGAGTGGTGAGTAGTGAGTGGTAGCCTATCTTGTGATTGTAGTAGCTTATTGCAAAAGCCTATATATATTAAGGGCAAATGCTAATAAAGGCTTATGCAATATGCCACTACAAAACAATTGCCACTACGGGCAATATTATTAAAAGGAGATAATTAAGATGAAAAAAATCATTTTAGTTTTTTTGATACTGACATTTATTTGCACAGTTTATGCTTTTGATGAATTGTGGCAAAAGGCTCAGGAAATAGCAGAAAACAGCTGGAGGCTGGTTCCTGGTCAGACAACAATGCAAATTTCTTTTCGTGAGGGAAGGAATGAAATGCGTAATATGGGATTTACAGCAAGGATTTCCCATACTTTAAATGAAGACAACACAATTTATAGCACTTTGCTGTCTCTAGAAAATCGAGGAGACACAAGTAGCGATGAAGAAGAACCAGACATTGAAGAGCTATCAGAACTGCGAGAGTTTCGTGATTTACTCGAAGCAATGAGTAAAGATATGATACCGACAAGAGAGGGAATGTTTTTTGAGACCGACACACGAAACATAAGAGTGAGAAGACAAAATCAAACAAGACGGATTGGTAGAAGGCAATGTCAGGCTTTTGAAGTCCGATATTCACCATCTGGTAGAAGGTCTGAAAGAATAGAAGGCACAGTCTGGCTCGAAATAGACACAGGTGTTCCTGTGCTTGCCGAAATGCAGATACCTATGCTCAATGAAAGAAGGTCATCAAATGTCAGTTATGGATATGATGCGGCTACAAATCAGTATTTTACTAGTAGAGTAGAAGATACTTCAACACAGACATTTTATGAAGTGAATTATAGTGTGGTAGGAGTGCTGACTTATGAGAATTATTGGGAATTTCCTGTAGAGTAGTGAGTGGTGAGATAATTTGTAGGGAACGCATTTATCCGTTCCGAAATAATGGTTTCAAGGACAAAAACGGAACGGATAAATGCGTTCCCTACATAAACAAGGAGTGAAAAGATGAAAAAAATCATTTTAGTTTTTTTGATACTGACATTTATATGCACAGTTTATGCCTTTGACGAATTATGGCAAAAGGCTCAAGCTCTGGCTGAGAATAGCTGGAGACTAGTGCCTGGTAGGTCTATTGTCAGCAGTTTGACAGTTTCAGACAATCAAAGTATGAGAATTGGCTTTGATTTTGAGGTGGCTCACACTTTAGATACCGATGGCAATATATTGACTGAAATAATTTCCTATACAACTATAGATGATTTTGGAGTGGACTTTAGAGAAATATTATCAGAAAATATGGAAGAACTATTTGAAGATGAGTTAAATGAAATGTTTGATGGTGATTTTGATATTGAAGAGTTTGAAATGGGAGAGTCGTTTGAATTCATTTCAGAAAAAGAAATAAATGACATTGCTGATGATTTTTTTAAAGATATGATACCAAAAAGGACTGGAATGTTTTTTGAAACCAATAGCAGAAACATCACAGTAAATAGGACAAGAGAAACAAAAATGATAAATAGTAGGTTTTGCCAAGCTTATGAAGTGAGCTACACAAATACTGGAAGAAGAAGAGACAGGGATGATGTTATTGTCTGGCTTGAAGTTTCTACTGGAGCACCTGTCTTGACAGAATCGAGACCTCGGCGCACCCCTCCTTTTGTCAGAAGTGTTATTATTAATACTCATTATGTTTTCAATGAAGAGACTAACCAATTTTTTGTAGAGCTTTTTGAAACAGTAACAGAAATTTCTATATTACGACAAAGAATGAGTATGACACTTTCGGTGAAAAGAGATGATTATTGGGAGTATCCGGTTGTTAATTAATAATTAATAATTAGTAATTACTAATTACTAATTACTAACTAAAAAAAGTATTTGACAAAAAAGCCTATTTAAAATTTTTTGTATTTGCCAGGCTCGGTGCAATTTCAGATTATGAACCAGGTCAGATTAGGAATAAAGCAGCCTTAAGTAACCCCTGAGATGTGTCACCGATGTCCTGGTTTTTTTGTGGTAAAGGGAATTTTGGGAAATTTCAACTGGGAACGCAGGCATCTTGCCTGCAGACATTTAAGGTATTGCAGGCAAAATGCCTGCGTTCCCAGTTGGCAAATAAGAGGTATAAATATGATTCTAATAAATGACTTTCAAAAGCAAAAACAAACAAAAGACAAAATCACGATGCTCACTGCTTATGATTATATTTCTGCTCTAATAGCAGAACAAAGTGGTGTGGACATAATATTAGTCGGTGATAGTAGTGGAATGGTAATGCAGGGAAATAAAACTACAATAGGCGTTTCTCTCAACGACATGCTGCAATATGGTAAAGCGGTCAGAAAAGGTGCAGAAAATACTTTTTTACTAGTCGATATGCCTTATATGAGCTATCATCTCGACCTCAATGACACAAAAATCAATGCCTCAAAAATAATGATAGAAACAAGAGCAAATGCTGTAAAAATAGAGGGTGGGACAAAGAGTAGAATAGAGGTGATAAAAGCTCTGCAAGACTGCGAGATACCTGTCTGTGGACATCTTGGTCTGACCCCTCAATCTATCAATGTTTATGGTAGCTATGGTGTCAGAGGAAAAAGTGAAGAAGCTCAAGAAATACTACAAGCAGCAAAAGAGATAGAAAAAGCTGGTGCTTTTATGCTCGTCCTCGAATGTGTTCCAGAGGAGCTTGGAAAGATAGTTTCTACAGAACTAAAAATCCCAGTAATAGGCATAGGAGCAGGTCGATTTACAGATGGTCAGGTCTTGGTCTGGCACGATATTTTAGGACTTAGTGAGATGACTGCAAAATTTGTGAAACAATATGTAGATGCAAAGGTTTTTATTATGGATGGAGTAAAACAATATGTTTCTGAAGTAAAAGAGGGGAAATTTCCCCAAAAGGAGCATATATATTATCCGATATTAGATTAAAATAGTTTTTGTATGGAACTGATAAATCAGTTCCATACAAAAGGAAAAAGGAGTAAAATAATGGAAGAATTTGATTTCAACAAAGTAACCCCAGATGAGAAATTTACAGAGATAGGTAAATTTATCGACAGAATGCAAGAAAACTTTGTAGCATTTGGCGAATTGCTGTCTCATATCAAGCGAACAGGTCTTTTTAAGTATAAAGGCTATAAAAATTTTAAAGAATTTATAGAAAAAGAGTATAACCTTGCATCCTCATTTGCAAGTAAACTAATAGATTCTTATGAACTCTACATGGAAGAGCTTGATGTAGACGAACAATCTATGAAAGAGATAGGCTTTGATAGACTGAATATGATAAAGCCTTTTGTCAAAGATACAGAGCTTGGTGTGGCTGAATTTTGGATAGAAGAGGCTAAACTCTTACCTACACCAGAGCTGCGTGAAAAGGTCAAAGAAGAAAAAGATAGACACAAAAAACCAGAGTCCAATAAAGACATCTTTATCAAACAACACCTCGAAAAAATGTGTGTTTTCTTTAACTGCAATGTAAAAGAATTGAACTACAAAATGGCAGTCTATTTTCAAGATGCAGACCTTGAATCAATAAAAATCATGATAAAAGAAAAACAAAAGAAACTTGAAGAGCATGAGGGACTTAAAAATTAAGAATTAAGAATTGTTAATTAGTAATTACTAATTTTATAAAGGGATGATTTACAAGGATTTAAACAAACAAAAGATAGGTGAAATCGCTAGGGAAGTATCTAAAACGCTTACTTTTGGTGATGTATTATTACTTTATGGTGAGCTTGGGAGTGGAAAGACTTTTTTTGTTCAAAAGCTCTGTAAGCATATTAAAGTAAAAGGTATAGTAAATAGCCCATCTTATGTTTTGTTAAATGAATACGAGGGAAAATACAAAGTTTATCACTATGATTTATATCGTTTAGCTTCAGCTGAGGAGGCTATGGAGCTTGGAATTTTAGAAAGATTGAATGATGGTATCACAATCATTGAGTGGCCTGAACTTATAGAAAGCTATCTTCCAAGCAATCATCTTAAAATACATTTTGAACATAGTGGGAAACTGAGAAATATTAAACTGGGAACGCAAGGCTACCGCTGCCTGCAAACATGAAATAATGCAGGCAAGATGTCTGCGTTCCCAGTAGAATTAAGGAGATTAAGATAATGAGATCATACAGAATAGCACCTATGAAAATAGACCAAACAAATTTAGTAGTAGTTTGGCTAAGCAGACAATACATAGGAAAGGACAACGAGATACAAAATTTCAAAGAATTTTTTTGTAAATTATTTAGCATAGACGAAATAATCATAATGATGGTAGATGAAAACGAAAGACCCTACTATTATGGCAAAAAAGAGATAGTAGAGCAGTTTGATAGAAACACTTATAAACGATTTCCTTGGCAAAATTTTGAGGTGGATGATAAGTAGGAATTCGGAATTCGGAGTTAAATATGCAGTGGCTGAACTGTGTATTGCTAGAGTGTCATGGATTTTTAAACACAGAGGACACAAAGAAAATGGAGAATGGAAAATGGAGACTCACTACTCACTGCTCACATCTCACAACTCTCATAGGAGTGTTTTATGTTTGATTTAGAATATCTTTACGAGATACGGAAGCGACTACATCGGATACCGGAGATAGCTTTTCAAGAGTTTAAGACTCAGGATTTGATATTAAAGGAGTTTGATGGTATTCAAGACTTGAAACTGACAAGGTTTGAACCGACAGGATTGCTTTATGAATACGCACAAGGTGAAGGTGAATACATCCTTTTTCGAGCAGATATGGATGCTCTGCCTATAAAAGAGGAAACCTCCTGCGATTTTCAATCTATACATGAGGGATTTTCACACTCTTGTGGACATGATATTCATTTAACTATCTTAATGGGATTGATGAGATATGTCATCAAAAACAAAATCAAAAAAAATTTCCTTTTTCTCTTTCAACCAGCTGAGGAAGGTAAAGGTGGAGCTGAGCATATCATAAAAACAGGAGTCTTTGAGAAATACAAAATAAAA
>Ga0099364_10007133_pt1 | contig 16063 bp, 12 predicted proteins | sample TergutTh196P3_FD_73070 | JGI IMG/M metagenome (GOLD analysis project Ga0099364, IMG submission 73070) | Microcerotermes parvus P3 segment gut microbial communities from Pointe-Noire, Republic of the Congo - Th196 P3 | ecosystem: Host-associated > Arthropoda: Insects > Digestive system > Gut ...
TTTCAAATAAACGAGCCGTTATAGACGACTTGTACAATTTTAACGGCGACTGGATAAGTTTTAATCATTATACCGATTTTTCGTCCGACAATCCTGATAAGCTTTTAGACAGAATAAATGAGCAGAATACAAAAGCACATGCTTTCTTGAAAAAAGCCTCATTTCTTTTTATCACGTTTGGAACGGCGCGGGTTTACAGGTTTAAAGAAACAGGTTTAACCGTATCCAACTGTCATAAAATTCCGGGCGCCAATTTTGATTCCGAACTTTTGTCGGTTGAAAATATTGTCAACAGGTGGACGCCAATTCTTGATGAGTTGTCGGTGTTTAATCCGGGGTTAAAAGTCGTTTTCACTGTAAGCCCTGTAAGACATTGGAAAGACGGCGCATACGGTAACCGGTTAAGCAAATCGGTTTTGTTTTTGGCAGTTGATGAGCTTATGAAACATAAAACAAAACCTTCGTATTTTCCGGCTTATGAGATTCAGATGGACGATTTGCGCGATTACAGGTTTTATGCAGACGATATGTTGCATCCCTCATCAGCGGCTGTTGATTATATATGGGAAAATTTTTCGGGAACCTATTTTGACAATTCTACAATTGAGTTGCAACTGTCTGTTCGTAAAATAACTAAAGCCGCTGAACATAGAATTATGATAGATTCAAAAATAAAAAAGAAGATGTTTGCCGAAAAAATCCTTAAACAGATTAACGATATAACCCCCAAAACAGGGTTAATTGATTTTAGTTCGGAAATAGATTATTTTACCGCGCTTTTGGAATAATAAAAGGACAACACAAACGCAACTCATAAATAAAATAGCCTAATAATTAATGTGTTATCAGGCTACTTGCGGTGCGGACGGGACTCGAACCCGCGACCCCCGGCGTGACAGGCCGGTATTCTAACCAAACTGAACTACCGCACCATTATTTCCAGTAATTAAGCGATGCAAAGTTAATATATTTTTCTTTTCCGCAAAATTATTTTTAAGCATTTAGTCGGATTGAGGTCTGAAAAAAGCTGAAACGTACTTCTCCATAGCGCCGCATCTCCTCAAAAAATGGACTATTTGAAAAATTTTTGTTTCCCGAATGTTCAAGAATAAATAATCCGCCGGCTTTTAAAATATCGGCATTGAAAACTAAATCAGGCAATTCGTCTATCCAATTAAGGTCGAAAGGAGGATCGGCAAAAACTACATCATATTTTGTATTACATGTTTTCAGATATGCGGCTACATCTATATGAATAGGCTTTATGTTAGGAAGTTCCAAGTCTTTGATAACTTTTTTGATAGCTGAAAAATTATTATAATTTTTCTCTACAAGGTGCGCTTGAGCCACTCCGCGAGATACAAATTCGTAACTAATGCCGCCGGCGCCTGAAAAGAGATCGAGAACTGTAATACTCTCAAAATCAATTTTGTTGGCAAGAACATTGAACAGCCCTTCTTTTGCAAAGTCGGTTGTTGGTCTGACTTTAAGGTTTGCCGGAGGAATGATTCTTCTTCCCTTATATTTTCCTCCAATTATACGCAATTCGGCAGGTTGAAAAGATTTATGTAGCGATGCAATACCGACTCGTTGAAAACATAGCTAAAAGTAAAATTACCGGAAGGTTGGCTAAACTTTAGTCGTCTGATGTAGGTAGAAAAAGCGGAAGTAAGGTCGTCATATCTCTCCATTAAACCGCTTAAATGTATTGCTGTTTCCCGATTTATTTCGAAACTCTTCAATACGTTCATAACATAATAAAGAATATCGTTTATATTTCTGTAATTAAACGAATTACAAAACTTTAAATCGTATGAGTTTACTATTATAAGATTAAAAAAATCTTTCTCAACATGCAAATGAATATAATCGTCCTTAAAACTTCTTCCCGTTCGATAAACATGATTCAGCAGCGGTTTTAAGTGATGAACGGGAGTAATGTTGGGGTATCGGCTCGCAACCGCATCATGAACAGAATTGGAAACTTCAAACACAGTGTATGCTTCAGGAAGGGCTATTTTATTGGCAATAATCACTGCGTTATTTTCAAGCGAGTGATTATGGCGGAAATAGTCATCTTTTTTTTCGGGGTCGTAAAACTGAATAGGGACAAGTGTCGATTTTTCCGCAACGGCAACTATGGTCGTTTTTTTATACTTGCAATTCAAAAAATCGTCATTCTGCATTATTTCGCCAATTTTTGAAGCAGTGTAATAATTGTCGTCTTCGGCTTCAAACGACCGCAGCAGAATGTATTTATTTCGTATTGTGTCGAGAATGCAAAATGCAATGTTCGTGGGACTTAACTGAACAGCCAACTCATACTTTTCGGTTGAGTTTAAATTGAGCGTTTCATCAAACAGTTCCTGAAATGGCATTTGTCAAACATTTATTATAAAAACACAAAAATAACAGAATTGATCATTAGTTTACAAAATGAAGAAATCTTAATACCAATAAATATACCTCAGCACACAAAATTAAACGCACACAATACCGCTAAACTGACGAAAGTAGCGTTGAATCAGAAATGGATATAAAAAATATTTTAATATTCCCAAAAGTCGTGTTCCATATTGAACAACTCCATTTTTATCCTTTCGGCTTCAAACAGAGTATATCTTCCCGTCTGATAATCGGAAATGTAACGGTCATTATAAACGTTTGATTCTCCCAAAATTACGCTTCCGAATTTGCGTTGCATAAACAGGTCGTCAAACGAAAGCCTTTGAGCATCGTTATTTGTTACGAAAGCCTCATGTCTTGCCAAAGCATCTCTGAGGTCGTCATATTTTACCCAAAACAAAGGTCTTCTTGCTATTCTGCCAAGTTGCTCATCATAACCCATATAAATGGGTTGAACGGCAATAATTCTCACCTCTAACCTGCCGTACTTTTTATCAAAATACCACTCTTCATATAGCACAATTTGCTTAACTTCAGAAGGTCTAGAGTCGCTTTTAATGAGGGAGTCTCTTGTTTCTCCCTGTGCGTTGATAACTATTTCTTCTGTTCTTTCAACAGCTCCCAGTCTGGTTTCAATGTCATCGTAGGTTGTATTTACGGTAATGGTTAACGGATCATAAGCAGCTACTCTTCCTTCTTTAATCTCTTCAAGAAGTATGGTAATAAAACTTTTTCTTCCGTCAAGGATAGGAATAGTAGGATAGTAGAGTGCTTGATTAATCTTCTCTCTAAGGTCAATTGTGCGATAATATCTTTTCGACCAGATTACATCGGATTCGTTCAGATGAGGATAATCTATTTTCGTTGCTTCGTGGATAGATTTCTCGTATATGTCGCCAAAACTTTGCGCATTAATTATACCTGTTAGGGCGACTGCCAATAATACTACTAATACTCTTTTCATAATCAATTATTTTTATTTTAATACTAATCTATTCTTAAAACTATAGGCAACAGATCTCGTATTCTTCCATCCGGTCCGCGCGCTTTTATATCTTTAATAATTAAGTTATTACCTCTCACAAGCCTGCCAATAAGCTCTCTTTGTCTTGCGGTAAGGTTGCTGCTTGTGCTTGCCTCTTCATAATCCATGCCCCTCTCGGAGTACAGTACTGAGAAGCCTGTAATCTGATAATTTAAGTCGAAATCAAAGTCAGGCATCACGGCAAACACTCCCGTTTGTGCTGCGGCAGTCGCTCTCGGTACGGTTCCGGTGCTTCTTTGCGCAAAAGTCGCAACGGGATCTGGAACTGCCTTAACCCTGAATTCATACGGAGCAAACTGCATGGGTCTGCCGCCTACATCTGCGGTAACGATAACCCTGACATTTTGTCCTACGGCGGTTGGCGTTACAGACCCTATTCCTCTGAAGTTCTGTCCTCTTGAGTCTCTAACCCTTTCTGTGCTGTATGTGCCGTTTTCTACTCTTACTCTTATTCTATCGGGACTGACACCCGGCACCGACACGTCAATAGGGTTAAGAATTCCGGCATACATCACGTTCATGGCTGTGGGAGAAATAATTACATTTTGTTCACCAACCATATATGCAGCGTCAAACGGAAATTCTCTGAGTTCGCCGTCCGGCGCTCTAAGCGCAATAACGCCTCCCCATCTTTTGGGTCCCGTACTGCTTGCGCGAACTCTATAGATACCTCTTCCCGCTTCGTCAAGAGGAAGCTCTTGCCCTTCGACTATAATTCTCGGTTGTTGCGTGGTATCCATAGCCGATATGAAAACCTGAGCTTCGTAATCGCTGCCCATGGTTACATAATCAGAGTTTATTGGCATAACTATGGGTACAAGTTTATTAAACTTGAAAGAAGATGCGTCAATCTGAGCATAAAGATGATTAAGTACCTCTGTTTCAGCATTCCTTACGGCAACCTGATGTTCCGACAAAATACATATTACAGCTACAAGCGGCAACGCTTGGAAATTGTAATTTGCCCATGGTGTCAATTGTCCGTCTTTCTCTCTGCCGTCACTGGTATCAAGCAACCCCCTGAGAGTTTCTTCTGCGGAGGGATTTCTGCCTTCAAGCGTGCCGATAAGAAAATCGCGATATTCATTCAATATATTCTTAAGATCGTATGCCTTTCCGTTTTCATTGGCTCCGATAAGAATTTGTGAAGGTATGTTGTTTTCGTCAATTTTGTTGATTTCATCGATAAAAACTTCATTGCCTCTCACTGCCATGGTATTAGGACCTTCGGCAGTGGTGATGATTTCGATTTTGAGACCTTGAATAAAGTTAAAGGTTTCATCCGCTCGCTGCTTAACCTCGTAAGCGGTATTCCTCAGTTCGCCGGCTTTTTGTGGATTTTCAGCCGCCGCTCTGTCAAAGTCTTGATAAATAAGGTCATTTTTCTTAGAATAGTTGGAAACTATTTGCGTCAGACCTTTGTCAACATTTTTAAATGCTTCAACAGCGTCTTTTGATACGTTAAGCGCTAACATGGCGGTAAGCACCAAGTACATCATACCTATCATTTTTTGCCGTGGAGATAGCTTTTCGCCGCTCATTTTTTTGAGTTTTTTGTTAGTTTATTTAACATTCATTGCGGCAAGCATGTTTCCGTAAACATTGTTCAATGCCGATAAATTATCGTTCAGTTTTGATATCTGTTCGCGGTACTGTCTTGTATCTCCCGCCGAATCCGTCAAATCTTTCACTAATGTCTGGATACCTCTGAATAAAGAGTCTGATTGTCTTATATGCTCGTCAGCATTTTGCTTTTGCAGTTCATATACCGCGTTCAGAGCCGAAAGATTTTTGTTAACCTCTGCAAGTTGATTCTGATACGACTTGCCTCCTACTTCAATAACAGAAAGAGAATCGGCAATATTGTTATATTTTAATCCTGTTTCGTTTATTGCTTTTGTCGAAGTCTGGTATGATTCATTCAGTTTTGACAGCGAGTCGTTGGCTGAGTTAATGGAACTCGCATATTTTGTAGTCGCTGTGCTTACATCATCTATTGCGTTGATATTAGCTGTTGTTTCGCTGAGTTTTTTCATCCCGACACCAAGTTTCTGGAATAAATCGGGCGATATTTCAGCATTTTCCAACATTTCGTCAAATTTTGCCAAGGCTACCGCTCCGGCTCCTCCGCCGTAACCACCGCCGCCGCCATAATTGCCGCCGCCGCCTGATCCGCCGCGATCTCTGCCTCTACTGTGTGAATGCGAATGACTGCTGTCAAGGTCTTCATCAGAGATACCTGCCAGTTCCGGATAAACAATCGACCAGTCTACCTCTTCGTGCAGAGGCTCGAATGCCGAAAAGAAAAATATAAGAGCTTCTGTTGCAAGCCCTATAGTTAGCATAGCGCCCGCTAAGGGCCAGTGCTGTATTTTAAACAAAGCTCCGATGATAACCACCGAGGCTCCCAATCCATAAAGTTTTGCGATGAAATTTTTCCATCCGCTGCTTTGTACTATTTCTGCTAGGCTCATATTCCTAATTGTTTTTTAGGGTTATTATAATTATTTAATTTATTTATTTTACTCCAATATATGATCTTACGTTGCGGAATCCCACGTATGATTTTGTGGAATCCTGATATTCATAATCCCGGGCGCTTGTCTGGAGATAATATGCTATATCTTTCCATGAGCCGCCGCGGATAACTTTTCTTTTCAATATAGGGGGGTCATTAGGTCTTGCATTGTACTCGTAATTCGGCTGAAGGTCGTGCTGAAAAATGTAAGCCGAAGGATGATATGCACCGGACGTCCATTCCGCAACATTTCCTGCCATGTCATAAAGCCCGTATTCGTTAGGCTCGTATGATCCTGATTTTGCGGTATAAACAGCGCCATCGTCTATATAATTGCCCCTTAGAGGTTTAAAGTTTGCAAGGAAGCAACCTTGATAGTTGCGCGTGTATGGTCCGCCCCATGGATACATGGAAAGGTCAAGTCCGCCTCTCGCTGCGTATTCCCATTCCGTTTCAAGCGGCAAACGATAACTATGAACGTCTGCAACGCCTTTTTGTCTGAGGGCGTCATTCATATAATTTGTTCTCCAAACGCTGAATGCCGTTGCCTGCACCCAAGATATTCCTACCACCGGATAATCATCGTAAGAGGGATGCCAGAAATATAGCGAGGCTTGCGGATCGTTAAACGAGTAGGTAAAGTCTCTTATCCAGCAAAGCGTATCGGGATATACACTAACACGGTTGTGCAGTATAAAAGAGGAACGATCTCTGACTTCGCTGACTGTTCCGTCCGGATTGATAACTTCGCCGACATACCTTCCCGAAGTTTTTTCGTCATTGTCGTAAACATAAGTCGCCCTTGCGGCTTGTTGATAATCAACCCAATAGTATGAGTAAACGAGCTTTCTTACGTCAATTTCCTTTCTTCCGCTAAATCTCTCCTGAGGCGGATAGTACATCTCTTCAAGAACATCCAGAGTAGTCTGGTCTCTGTAATCTATTCTTTCTCTCCAGTTCAGCGTAGGGGGGTCGCTGATGTTGCCGTCTCTGTCAACAGAAAAGTATTCCCTGCCGGAAACGCCTGCTTCTCCGAGTTTTGTACGGAAGATTGAATCGCGAACCCAATATACGAACTGGCGATACTTGTTATTGGTTATCTCTGTTTGATCCATCCAAAATGCCTCCACCGTAACAGTTTTTGAGATAGTGTTTTGGGCGTACATGGCATCCTGGTCGCTGGGACCCATTATAAAGCTCCCCGCCGGAATAAACGCCATTTGAAGGGGTTCGGGTTCAAAAAACTTTTTTCTCCCCAACACTCCCGTAAGCTCTCCTACGTTTGAAGAACCGCAACCGGTCAGTAGAAGAATAACAATTGCAAATGCAGAAAAAATCCATCTTTTCATAATTCTAAAATATTTATGTTGCAAGTAAGTCATTTTTTTTTAATTATCACAAATTTATTATAAAAATCTAATACTTTTATATCTCATAGGGCTTTTCCCCATACTAATATCAAAACAATAATTCACCAAAAACTCATGCGATCCGCTGCTGCTCTTACTCATGTCTGAAAGCGTGAAGTCGTATGAGTATCCCAGTTTCAGACCGTTATATAATTCCAACCCAACCGAACCTATCAATGCGTCTCCGGTTCTATAAGAAACGCCGCCCCATACCTTTTTATTGTATCTGACGACAGGACTTATTGTAAATTGCATGATTTTTCCATCGCTGAACGCCAAAACTGACGGAATTACTTCAAATGACGGATTAGCCATTTGGATTGTGTATCCTGCCGTGGCGTAAAAATGCCTGCTCAAATAAGGTTCGCCTTTTGTATATTTTATTGTCGGCTGATTTATATGAGTTACGGAAAATGCTGCGTAATAATCATTAGTATTATAATATAATCCCACTCCTGCATCTATGGCTACATGATTTTCGCTCTGCTCGGGTATCAACGGGTCGCCTGAAGGGGGAATATGTTCGCCTCCGCTTGGTATTTGCCATGAAGGGTCAAGATTTTTATTCAACATTCCGAGACTGACGCCAATTCCAAGTTTTCCGGTGCCAACGCTAAGATGATATGAATATGAGCCTTTCAAACTTATGTTTTTATCAAAACCGATATTATCGTTTTGAATCTGTATGCCTATGCCGCTGTTTCTGTTAAATAATGGAAGTGGTGATTCAACGTTGAAAATGGTGGTTGACGGCGCTCCGGAAAAGCCCGTCCATTGCTGACGGCTGATTGCCGTGGCGCAAATCAGCCCCGAAATGCCGGCAATGGCGGGATTGTAAGTCAATGTGTTAAACATATAATGACTTGTCGCGGGATCCTGTTGTGCCATGACCTGCAAGCCAACAAATAACAATAATAATATGCCAAAACTCTTTTTCATCAACCCTCTGAGGGCTATTAATTTTAAATTAAAGTGTCAAAATAAATCATAATCTATGTATTATACAAATTTTAGTGAAAAATTTTGACGAAAATTTTTTTGTCATGATTAAAAAAATAAAATTTTGCATATAAATATCTATAATTTTAAGCGTTCCATTGCCTTAACCCATCTGTCGGAAAGCTCGTTCCTGTTGGCGTTCAGATAATCATCATGCGAACATGCAACGTGAACGGCGCCGCCTTTGCCGTCTGATAATTCCATCCACCATCTATCTGTAAGATTGCTTTTTACGAAGATATGATCGTCTTCATAACCGGCAACCCGCACATGATATTTGGTAAATCTTCCCGAATTATTCTGTTCAAGTCCGGGGGTTTCGTACTGTTTCTGCGCAAAACCTTCCATAAAAAACCAAATAATTTGGGCGGCAAGCGCAGATGTTTGGTTACGAATGTCCAAATCGGGGTTTATTTCAAACAGACCGAACATTTTGAGGTTGTCGGAAATTCCGGAGTATCTGGCAAGCAAACAAATCTCTTCGCCGTAAAACCCGTTGGGCGAAGGAGCTATTGTGCCGGGCGCGTCCGATTGTCTTACCGCCGAAATATCGAAAATAACGGCGTCCGAGTCTCTTAACAACGGCTCGGTCAGGTGAGCAGCCTGTCTTACGTCTCCTATTCTCATAAGTTCAGACTTTCTTTTGAGAAACCTGTTTATCACCTGCTGGTCGTTGAGGTAGGTTTGGTAGCCTATATTAATATAATGTATCAAGGCGCTTTTCGGGTTGTTGATTATTGCGTTCAGATAATTAAATGAATCGAGTTCTTTTTTCTCATGGCAATAATCAATGCGCGAATCTATAGCCGCCAGAGTATACCTATTATTATATAGAGCAAACGCTTTATCAATTGCCGGTATTACCGAACTGCTGCCTCCTATTATTACGGGGAAAACATTTTCGTTCATCAGCGCAACAAGTACATCGGTCAATCCGGCAACGGTGTCGTTGAACGAAACGCCTTGTTTCATGTTGCCGAGGTCGGCTATTTTTGTTTTGCCCGGTATTTTTGCAAGCCGGTAGAGTTGCGTTCTTACGGTGTCGGGGGCTTTAATAGACCCTGTGTTTAGCGAGTTTCTGCTTTCGGGAACGCCAAACAGGGCGATTTTATATTTTCCGATCTCCTTTATCGGATTGTTTTCGGTATGTATCGTTACGGTATGCGGAAAAACGGCTTGCCCCGTTAAATGGTAATATTCCGGGCTTTCAATGCTGACAGGATCAAAATAATCTTTTATATCTATCATTGTCAAGTGGTTTTTGAATTTCATTAGCAACCGGACAAATTTACAACTTTTTTTGAATTATCCATTTTTTAAAAAAATAATCAAATTTAAACAGGCTCTAAATAAACATCATCGTGTCTGATGTTATACCAAAAACGAATGGAGGATTTCTATTCCCCATTCGTACCTTTACAATATTGAATCAGTAGAGTAAGGGAACGGGATTTTATTATCGGAGCTGTTCAACTGTTTAATGTAGTTATATATCTCAATCTGAGAGCGTATTTTGTGTTTATCGGATTTTACAAACTCATTTGACTGCGTTGCGTCAAAGACCCTTGCTTTGACATTATCTTTCCACTGTATATTGAAAATATCTTTTATCTCTTCTTTTATGTTTTTGTCAAATACAGGACAGGTAACTTCTAAACGGTGGTCAATGTTTCGCGGCATCAAGTCGGCTGACGAGATGAAAACTTCTTCATTGCCGCCATTGCAGAAAATCATATATCGCGAATGTTCAAGAAACCTGTCAACGATGCCGATTGCTCTTATGTTTTCACTTCTCTTCGGAACTTGCGGAACTAACGAAAACATTCCTCTTACAATCAGTTTAATTTTTACGCCTGCATTTGAGGCTTCATAGAGCTGTTTAATTATTTCGGTGTCAGTCAGATTGTTGAACTTCATATAGATATAGGCTTTTTTGCCTTTTTTTGCGTTTCGTATTTCGTTTTCTATCATCTGGCTCACTTTATTGCGAAAGGTAAAGGGCGAGAGAACAAGATGATAAAAATTGTTTTTCTTATAATTGATATTAAAGAAGTTAAAGACTTTAAAAACTTCATTGGTAATCTTTTTATTTGATGTGAGCAGAAGATGGTCGGTATAAATTCGTGCCGTATATTCATTAAAATTTCCTGTTCCCACTGCGGCGTATCTTTCGGTAATATTATTTCTGACGCGGGTTATAAGGCACAGTTTTGAGTGAACTTTAAGTCCGGGAACGCCATAAATAACCTTTACCCCTTCATCGAGCAATTTATTTCCCCAGATTATATTGGCTTCTTCGTCAAATCTGGCTTGAAGTTCAACAATCGTGGTAACTTGTTTGCCGTTGCGCACAGCGTTAAGAAGCGCATTTATTACGCTCGAATTACGCGCAAGCCTGTAGAGCGTTATTTGTATTGATTCAACCAATGGGTCAATTGACGCTTCACGAAGCATATCAATAAAATGGTCGAAAGGCTGATACGGAAAGTAGAGCATTAAATCTTTTTTCTTGATGACCGACAAAACACTTTTACCCTGGTTTATATCTCTGTGAGTAATGGCGGGAAACTCTTTATAATAGAATTTATCAATTCCCAAATTTGGGAAGTTCATAAAATCCTTGAAGTTATGATACCTGTTACCCGGAATTATAGCATCGTTAGCATTAATGTTAAGTTTGTCCGTTATAATTTTCAACATATCTTTCGGCATATCCCTGTCGTATATAAAGCGCACGGGCGAGCCTTTTTTTCTTTGCTGAAGGCTTTTTGAAAGCTTGTCAATGTAACTTTCCGAAATATCATCGGCTATTTCCAGTTCGGAATCTTTCGTTACTTTTATAGTGTAGGCTGATATTTCATCAAAATCGAAGATAAAGAAGATGTCTTTCAGTCCAAACCTTATAATGTCGTCAAGGAAAATGATGTACTTTTCATCTTTTTTACCCGGCAACCGTATAAATCTCGGCAAAACATTTGTCGGTATTTCAAGCAATGTATATCTCTTTTTCTCAAATTCCTTTTTATGAAGATATGCCGCGAGGTAAATTGCATCGTCTGTAAGATTCGGAAGAGTTGAATTTTTCTCAATCATAAAAGGCATAAGTCTGTTTCTTACCTCTTTATGAAAATAGTTTGCAACAAATTCAGTCTGTTCCTGATTCAGCTGGCGTTCGTTTATTATGTAAATGTTATGGGTTGCCAATTCTTTAATCAGATTGGTGTAAATCTTTTCGTACTTTAAATTTTGTTTAATTACAATTTCCTGAATTGTTTTGAGCGTAGATTTAGGACTGTATCCGATAATATCTTTTGCTTTTTGTCCAAACTGTGCTAATCGTCTGAGTGTTGCAACTCTTACCCTGAAATATTCATCTAAGTTATTGGAATAAATACCCAAAAACTTGAATCTTTCAATTAGCGGAGTTTCAGTATTTTCAGCCTCCTGAAGTACACGCTCGTTAAACGACAGCCAGCTTATCTCTTTTGGTATGTATGATTTTTCCATAAAAAAAAACTTATTATGGTTTTAGTTTATAAATTATATCTCCTGTGTTACGACTTATTTCTTTCCATGAATTTACGCTGAACGTAATCGTTACAACTCCGCACTTTGGGATAAAGTCGCATTCTCCGGCGCCTAATGCGAATATCAATTCCGTAAATGAAGGATTGTGTCCAAAAAGAGTTACGGTATTTACTTCGTCTTTAACCTTTGAGAGTATTTCGTGCAGTGTTTGCAAATTGAATCTGTAATATATGCAATCGTCAAGCACGATAGAGTTGGACGGTATTTTGTAAATTCCCGAAAAAATCAGGGCTGTTTCAATCGCTCTGAATGCAGGACTTGAGATAACGGTTCCAATTGACGGCTCTTTTTCTTTTAGTCTGAGAGCCATGGCATTGGCAATATTTTTCCCTTTGCCTGTAAGCGATCTTTCAAAATCTGAAGCGTCAAATGTTTGTTCTTCAGCTTTACCGTGTCGTATAAAAATCAGTTTTTTTATGTTTTTCGAATATTAAAAGTTACTAAATCACACCCCAAAACTTGTTCCCATTTTTTGAGCCTGAATTACGACAGGATCGTCATTCTTCACAAGTTTTAATTTTCCGGCTACATCGGCAAGCTGAACAGAAGTTATTTTATTATTCTTGAGCGCCACCATTTTTCCATAATCTCTTTCAGCTATCAGGTCGGCGGCAGCGGCTCCGAATTGTGTTGCCAGCATTCTGTCTGTCGGCGATGGTGTGCCGCCGCGTTGAATATATCCCAATACCGTCTCCCGTGTTTCAAGTCCCGTGAGTTCGGTAATTTTACGACTGAGCATTTGAGCTGCCGACATGCTGTGTTTTTTATCCATTTTCGATTTTATTCCTTCGGCGACTACTACAATTGAATACGACTTGTTTTCAGAAGCTCGTTGAAGCAGATATTCGGCTACCGTTTTTTCGCTATAATCAATTTCCGGTATCAGAATAACATCTCCGCCGCCGGCAATTCCGGAATAAAGGGCAATCCATCCGGCATTGTGCCCCATCACCTCTATTATCATTATTCTTTTATGCGAGTTTGCGGTTGAATGCAGCCTGTCTATCGCATCGGTAGCTATATTTACCGCCGAATCGAAACCAAATGAAAAATCCGTACCCCAAACATCGTTATCAATGGTTTTAGGAACGCCAATAACATTAAGACCCTCCTGCGACAGTTTGTAAGCCGTCTTGAGAGTTCCGTTGCCGCCAATGCACACCAGACAGTCAAGATCCATCTGTGCATAGTGTTCGCTTACAAGGGCGACTTTGTTTATCTCCGGATTGTTATTTTTAAACGGTTTTTCGCGCGATGTGCCGAGTATCGTGCCGCCAAGCGTTAATATTCCCGAAAAATCGTTTTCGGTTAATTCGCGGTATTCCTTATTAATCATTCCGCTGAAACCGTCACTAATGCCGAAAAGTTTCATTCCGTAATGTTTAATTACCGTTTTTCCAATGCCTCTTATGGCTGCATTAAGTCCGGGACAATCTCCTCCGGCAGTGAGGATTCCTACACGTTGTTTTTTTCCTTGCTTTTCCATATCTTTTAATTAGTGGTTTACTGATTTAGCAAGCAATTTTAGTTTTTTTTAATTGATTATCCAACTATTAATATCACAAGTTTTTTACACAAAAAATGTTGAAAAAAATAAGCGCTTGAAACAGAGTGCAGAAAAATTAAAACAAATGGAGGATATCTCTATCCCCCATTCGTGCTTGTCGGGTGAAATAATTCAATAATATCGTTGAAATCCCGACAGGTTATTTTTCTTAGTAATCTGTATTTTGCGGATCAAAGTTTGTCCACCCTTCCAGCCAGTTGTCGGAGTCGTCGGCAAAAGCTCCAACGTAGTCCACTTTGGTAAAGTACGGATCGTTCAAGAAAGGATCTGTAAAATCGGCGGCGCCAAGCAGCGGACTGCCTGCCAGCGGACTCCAGTTGGCATTCAGCTTCAGATCTTCAATATCAGCAAGCTCGGTGTTGTTTGAGCCGGGGTGATTCAGAAAATAATCTGCCGAAAAATTGAAGCCGGCAGGTCCCAGACCTCCCCACAACGCGGGATTTTTCTCGTCTTTATCGGCTCCTGTCATGCCCATTCCTGCAAAAAACACGTTTTTAATTTTCAACAAATTATTCGTGGCAGCTTCATGAGAACCGGTTCCGTAATTTTCGGTACTGCCTGAGCCGGCGGCTCCCGGCACTATCATAAGACCTACGGGATAACCTGTAAATACCGAATTAAAGCAGCTGATGCGCGAATTGCGGCGAATCTGCATGGCAGCCTGAAAGATGCCGGTACGAATCGGGTATGGCAAATCCACCTTGTCGCCCCAGTTATATCCGTCAATATAGTCGCCTGCGCCCGCTGCATTTACGAAAGCGGGATCCTGTCCTATCGGACCTATCATGGTTACGTTGCTGAATATGGCGTTGGTATAGGGCGCCTGTGTAGAACCGGTGCTGTTGTTGTCCGATTCAAAACCGTTTGAATTTGACTGGTCGGCGATTCTGGGGTTGCGCACGCCCAGTAAAAACTGTAATTTTCCCGAGAAACCGTTGTCGGTATCGAAATCATCGTCCCAACCGTGATATGCCACCAGATATTTGCCGTTAACGCTTCCGCCGAACCATTCAAACGAATCGTCTCCGCAATACGACACCTGTATATATTCGAGCGTTGTGCCGCGTCCCACCGAGCCTAATGTAAGTCCGTTGATTTCAGTGTCCAAAGCGTATGGGTATCCGCCGAACTCAAGACGGACGAATTTCAATATGCCCGAATTGTCGTTGTCGTCCGTGCCGCCGTGATAAGCGTCCACGCCACCTTCAATAAGCATCTCGCCCTGATTGTTATTGGCTTTTCCGCAAATGATTATGCCGCCCCAGTCGGTTGCCTGACGCTGTCCTTTAGGCATGTTTGAAGTGAACACAATGGGTTCCTCGCGGGTTCCTTCGGCTATGATTTTCGCTCCGCGCTTGACAATCAGCGTTGAACCGGTAGCCACTTTTTTATCTTCCCAGTCGTAGTCGGTGCCTTTGATAATGGTTCCCGGCTCTATGGTCAAGGTTGCGCCCTCTTCAACATAAATCCAGCCCACCATCGTATAAACTCCTTTCGGGATAGTGTGATTTCTTTTAATGACAAATTCAGCCCTTCCGCTACCAAGCTGCGTTTTGTCGGGACCAAATAAAATCTGCTCGTCATTAACGTTGACGGCAAAGGCAGCCGAACCGCCGTCCGAGCCTGTTACGGTAATCAACGCAGTGCCGCCGTCAACTCCTGTTACGGTAACGGTTCTGCCGCTGACGGTTACCGTGACAACGTCAGGTTTGGAACTTGTTGCGGTGAACGGCTCTGTTCCACCCGTTATGGTAACGGTTGCCTGAGCGCCTTCCGCCACTTCCAGCTCCGTTTCGCTGAGGTCGGGGTCATTAGCCCCTTTGGCATTTACCGAAACAGCCAGATTTGCCGAACCGCCGTCGCTTCCGGTAACGGCAACTATTGTGGTTCCAACCGCAACGCCTGTAATGGTAATGGTATTGCCTTCAACTGACGCCGTAGCAATACCGGTGCTGGAACTTGTTGCCGTAAAAGGCGCAGTTCCGGCAGTAATAGTCGCCGTAGCGGCAGAGCCTTCCGTCACGCTCACTATTTCCGGCGAAAACTTAGGTGTAACAGGGTCTTTATCTTTTTTACACCCTGTAAAAATAATTGCAACTGAGGCAATTATTAATCCAAACTTTTGAATTTTTCTCATACTTAAAATGATTTAAATTAGTAATTATTAATGGTACAAAAATATTTTCAACTTGTTACAATCGCGCAACGATTGTGTTAAGAGGTAATTACAAATCTGTTACGAAAATATATTTTTCGCTAGAAATTTGTTTATGTAAAACATTACATGTTTACATCGCTAAATAAAAACAGCAGTGCGGAAAATCATAAACATAACCGATTATTGTTATCGTATAGACGTTGCGTGCAACGTCTATACGTTTTTCCCCCAGACACTAACAGGTTCTGCGAACGCTGTTCAGGCCTCAGGTCATCGCGTCACAGATTCAATCTCAGCGTAACCGAGAAGTTTTGCCCCGGCTTATATTCTTTTGCGGTTTGCTCTCGTTGGAGAATCTTTCCCTCGCCGTCAA
>Ga0099364_10007134_pt1 | contig 16062 bp, 13 predicted proteins | sample TergutTh196P3_FD_73070 | JGI IMG/M metagenome (GOLD analysis project Ga0099364, IMG submission 73070) | Microcerotermes parvus P3 segment gut microbial communities from Pointe-Noire, Republic of the Congo - Th196 P3 | ecosystem: Host-associated > Arthropoda: Insects > Digestive system > Gut ...
AACATATTCTGGACTGAAAACATCACCATACCTACCTGACCACAATAAAATTCAGCCTAAATATGAGAGACGGATAATTCGTAAATCATGCAACGGTCTCGACATAACAATCATGGAGGGGGCGTGGGTCGGGGACTCTACGGAGCGCGCCTGGCAGGTCTGCGGTTACCGCCAGCTGGAGAAAAAATACAAAATACGCCTTCTGGACCTCAAAAAAGACCGCACCCATAGCGTTTCCGTTGCCGGAACGCGGCTTGAAATATGCGCCTCCCCCCTTGAGGCCGACCGGCTCATCAACCTGCCGGTTCTGAAAGGGCACTGCCAGACGGTCATGACCTGCGCGCTGAAGAACCTGAAAGGCTGCCTCCCTGACCGTGAAAAACAGCGCTTCCACAGTATCGGCCTGCATCACCCCATCGCCGCGCTGAACCTGGCTATTCGGCCGGATTATATACTGGTCGATGCTCTTTGCGGGGATCTCACCTTTGAGGAAGGCGGCAATCCCCTCGAAATGAATTTGCTTTTCGCGGGGGCCGACCCTGTAAAAATCGACGCCTACGGCGCTTCGCTGATGAGGATTTCCCTTTCCGAAATTGAGCATCTGCGCCTGGCCGAAGAGCTGGGAGTCGGCTCTTCAAAAATTCAGCCGGATACAGTTGTCGAGGTAGGCGGCAGGCATATTTCCGCGCGCCCCGAGGCCCTGCCCCGCGCGGCGCGGCATCTGGCGCGGCATGTGGAAGAACGGGGGGCCTGTTCGATTTGCTACGCCGGGCTTATCCACATGCTCCACCGCCTGGAGAGCCAAGGAAAATTACGCGATTTAAAAGGGAAAATTCATATAGGGCAGGGGTTTAAGGACGCACGCGGCCAAGGAGTCGGCTACGGCGACTGCGCCGGCGGGTTCGAAAAGGTCATTTCAGGCTGCCCCCCGAGTGGCGTAGAATGCTGGTGAGCCGGCTTCGCTGGCTCACCAGCAGCCTGTCAATCCTCCTGGGTGTTCCCGACTATGGCTCCGCCGACGCCGCCGGCAGCGGCTCCTATGGCCGCGCCTTTGGCAAAGCCGCTGCTGCCGCCGGTCAGGCCGCCGATAGTGGCTCCTATAAGGGCTCCGCCCGCGGCCCCGCTGACGGCTCCTTGCTGGGTTTTGGTCATGTTGGTGCAGGCTGGGCCGAGGGCCAGGCAAACAAGAAGAAAGAGGGGAAAGATTTTTTTCATCATGGCTTATCTCCTTCAGGGGTTGGGGGTTATTTACTGCTCTATAGCTTATCCTTGGTCATGACAGTAACGCCGGTGTCAACCAGGGCCTCTCCTTGGTAGCCTTCTCCCAGCGCGGCCGCCGCGGCTTCAATGCCTTTGGCTCCCATAACTTCGGGGTTTTGGACCATGGCCCCCAAGAGGGCGCCGGAGGCGATAAGGCCGCGGATGGAGTCGGAGTTGTCGAAGCCCACGCCTAAGACCTGGCTGCCGTCTTCGTCTATGGCGTTGCCCACGCCGACAGTGGAGCCCTCATTGGCGCCGAACATGCCCACCACGCCCTGAATGATAAAATGGGCGGCTATGTCCTTGGAACGGTCAGCGTCGCCTTCGCCGTATTGGGTGGGCAGAAGTTCAAAGGGGGTGCCTTTGAAGGCTTCGCGGAAACCGGCTTCCCGGTCCACCGTTGACTGGGTGGCGGCGTTGACGCTGACCACCCCTACTTTACCCTTGGTCACGCCTTTGGCTTGGAGGGCTTTTAGCAGTTCCTCGCCCGCGGTCCGGCCGGCGGCCCTGTTGTTGGTGGCAAAGGTGGCGATGCCCGGCAGTTCAGCCGGGGAATCGACGTAAATTATCTTCACCCCGGCCCTGTCGGCTTCTTTGAGGGCGGCGGTGATGGCGTTGGGGCCGTTGGCGGCGATGAGGATGGCTTTCGCCCCGGCCGCAACGGCGCTTTTGACTACTTCAATCTGCTTGGCATCGTCTTTTATATCCGGGGCCATCCAGGCATAGTCAATGTTGCCCGCCTGTTCCGCGGCCGCCTTGGCCCCGGCATCCATGCTGGCCCAATACTGGTCCATCTGGTCCATGGTTATGAGATAAACTTTGTGCCTGTCAGCCGCGGCTGCGGGGGCCGCGCAAAGCATCAGGGACGCCAGAGCGTACATAATGAAAGTTGCTGCTTTTTTCATTTAAAGCTGCCTCCTTATTACAATTCCAAACTGGAATTATAGATTGAAGCTGGCCGGCACCGGCTCCTGGGATAGGGCGCCGGCCACCGCCCGGCCTAGAGCCCGCACCGGCTCCAGGTCGGCTTCCGTGGGCGCCCACTGAAAGCGGACTTCCGAAACCGGCAGATTATACTTCATTTCTGCCAGAGCCGCCTGGACCAGCTTGGCTCCTTCACCGCTCCAGCCGTAAGAGCCAAAGGCCCCACCCACCTTGTTCTGAAATTTCAGACCCCGCATATAGCTGAGCAATTCGGCAATGGTGGGGTAGAGGTCGTTGTTCAAGGTAGGCGAACCCACCAGGACGGCCCCGGCGGTAAATATTTCTGTGACCACGTCGCTACGGTGGCAGCCCTTCATGTTCATCTGCCGAACCAGCACCCCCTCCGCGCTTAAGGCATCCGCCAGCTCCGCAGCCATCTTCTCTGTGGAGCGCCACATGGTGTCGTAGACTACTACAGCCTTGCGGGTGGGTTCCTGCTTGACCCAGCGGGCGTAACATTTCACTATGGCCGAGGGGTCGGCGCGCCAGATAAGGCCGTGGTCGGGGCAGATTATCTTGATTTTGGCTAAAAGACCGCTCTCGCCCAGCATCTTCAATAGGGCGGCAATAGGCCCTGTGTAGGGGGTAAGTATGTTTGCGAAATATTTCAGGGCCTCATAACACCAGACGCAGTGCGAAACTTCATCGTCAAAGCGCCGGCTGGTGGCCAGATGCATACCGAAAGCATCCTGGGAGAACAAAAGGCCCAACTCAGGGCAAAAGCTGAACATGCTGTCGGGCCAGTGAATCATTTTGGTTTCCAGAAATTCCAGGTTCAGCCGCCCCAAGGGCAGGGTATCGCCGCTTTTTACCACCCGGTAGTTTATTTCGCTCCCCCGAAAATGGGCCTTTAAGATTTTTTCGCCCATCTGGCTGACATGGACCGGCTTGTCCCGGCCAATGACCTCCATAAGCCCCGGCAAGGCGCCGGAATGGTCCAGCTCGGCGTGATTGGCTACCACTTGGTCTATTTTCCCAGGGTCCACAATTTTGGAAATGCGGCTCAAAAGTTCGGACAGAAACTCTTTTTTTACCGTATCAATCAGGGTGATTTTTTCATCCACTATGAGGTAAGCGTTGTAGGTGCTGCCATCGGAGGTGCGATAGCCGTGGAAGTCGCGAATCCCGAAATCAACCGCGCCCACCCAATAGACATTGTCCACTATTTTTACCGGTTCCATTTATCCTCCTGAACGCCGCGGGCGCTCTTGTAAGCGGCCAGCGCAATCGCTGTGTCCTTGGCCCTAATTCACAGGCTTTTTTTCAATCATAGCCTAATCCCGCCGGCCTGGCAAGGTTAAGGCAAGGGCCTTGTTGTCAAGTTCAGGGGACTGATGGCCGATAAGTATTCCGAGCGACCCTCATCCGCCGGCCGCGTTTTATGGTATAATCTGAAAAGCGCCGCCGGGCCGGATTACCACTTTAACTCCATTGATGAGGCGACCACCATGTCCAAAAATTCCGACACGCTCTGCGCCAAACTGTCCGTCAAAGTCCCCCAGCCCGACAGCCTGGTCGAAGTGCGGGTGACGCCCCCGGACAGCAACTTCGAGGTCAAGGTTCTGCCCGGCGAGGAATTGATAGAACTGATCATACGTCCGGTCGGCAGCTTAATAGAGGTGCGCATCGGCCCGGCCGAAGGAGCGGGCCTCGCCGAAAAGGCGCGCCCGGCCCCCGCCGGAGAGGCCGGCGATGAGGACGAAGCGGCCGATGAAGTGGTGAAGGGCCTGAGCCGGGCCGAGTTCGATGAGATGGTGGAGGAGGAAGAGGGAGCCGAGGCCCGGAAGATCCTGGATAACCTGGAAATTGAAGATTCGGATGTTCAGGAATCCGGGGATACCGCCCCCCCCTCGGAACCGCCTCCGGCCCCGGTCTTCCAACTGCCCGAAGAGACGGTCAAACTTCTTCAGGACGAGAACCATATCGACCCCCGCCTAGTGGAGGCCATGGCTGACCCGGGCCTGGATTATGCCCCGGAAGCCCCGGAGGCCGACGAAGCCCTGACGGGCGGCGAAGTTCCCGAAGAAGCCCCGGAGGCCGAAGAAAATCAAGGGGCCGGCGAAACCCCCAATGACCATGAAGCCGAAGAAGTTACGGCGTCCGGAGAGGCCGCCGGGCCCGACGAACCTGTTGAGCCGGGCGAGGAACCAGGGAGTTGGGCGGGACCGGCCGCCCGGGCCGCCCTGGCCCGGCTTTCAGCCGCCATTGGCGAGGAGCGGGCCGCCGCCGCCCAGCCCGATTCCACGGTCTTGGTCGGCACTGTCATGGCCGACGCCGGCATGCCTGACACGGTAGTGGTAGAATTATACAGCGATGCGGAGCAGCCGGAACCGGGACCGGCCGCCGACCCGCCCCTGACCGAGGAGGAGGATCTGGATTTGAGCCCGGTGGAACACCAGGAAGAGGAGTTGGCCATCGGCCCCATAGACGTCCAGAGCCTGGAAGGGGTAGATTTGGACAAGAGCCGCCACTCCGGCACGGTCGTCAAGGCCAAACCCATGATCAAGGCGCTATAAAGCGGGCGCGATAGTGCCGGTCCTGGCCTTGCGCATCCTATGCCTTTGGGCCGTCCTGGCGGCCGCGGCCGTCCCGGCCTGGTCGCAGACGAACCAGCGCCACGCCTCAATACCCGCCGGCCAGCGCCTTACCTCGGGCCAGGTGCTGGCCGAACTGGAGGACCGCCTGGGCCGGAACCCAACCAGCCCGGCCACCATCTGGAACACGGGTTATGATTTTTTCCGCAACTACCCCCGAAACCAGACCACAGCCCTGGCCATCAAGGACGGCTTTCTGCGCGCCTTAAGGCGCCAGACCGATCCGGACAATCGGCGGGTTCTCCTCCAGGCGGCCATATATTGGGAAAAAATCCATGACTACGGCATAACCAATGTGCCGGTTGGCCAGGACCACAACACCCGCTCCAATATTTACTACGGCGACTACTCCAAGTTCAGCACCCTGGCCCCGTCCCCCGCCGGCCGGCCGCCGGCCCGCTCCACCGGAAGCGGCGACTGGCCCGGCCGGACCTTGAACCGGCGCCAGCCCTACCAGGGCAGGGCCGACAACCCCTACCCCGGGCCCTACTTCCCGGGCCTATACCCCCCCTGAGAAGAGGAAATTTTCTTGATTTTTATTTAAATATTTCATAATATTTCCCAAAAATGCCCCGCGTGTGGTTAGGCTCTGGGCAAAGGGAGGTATTATTGTGCTTATTCGCATCAGAGCCATACTTGTTATTATTCTCACCACCTCGATAATAATCCTGTTCAGTCTTGCGGCCGGAATTATCACCACTAAAAGAGGCATCGACAAATCCCAGGAAGCGGCCCTGATGGTTATATCCGATATCGCGGATCATTTCATCAGTGTCGAGATAGAGGGCTTAAAACTAAAGGCCGACGTAGCGGCGCAAAGTTTAGCCGGGGCCGGGGAAGCCGGGTGGCCGGCCATTTTAGCAAGCCTGGAAGCCTATGATTTCATCGGGTTGGCGGTTATGGACCCCGGCCGGGGGCTTATCGCTTCGGCGGGCGAGCTGCCGGCGCCTCCGGAAATCAAGGCCGACCAGCATATCAGCCAGGCCTTCCGCGGGGAAAAAAAGTTTTCGTCCACCATTCCCACCGCAAGTCACGGAGTTGTGTTTTATCTGGCGGTCCCCATCCCCGGCACATACGGCAACATATTGGTGCTTACGCTCCCGGGGCTGTATTTTTCAAAACTGCTTTCCACTTTTGCCATCTGGCAGTCAGGCCATATTTTTATTGACGATGCTGAAGGGCATGTAATCGCCAACAAGCGTTCGGAGTGGGTCCAGACCCGGTTCAATGCCGCCCGCCTTTCGGAAACCGATGCCCGGTACCGGGAACAGGCCGCCGCGCTTAAGCGGATGATCAACCGCGAAACAGGGGTGGCCCGTTTTTCCATTGACGGCGTGCCCCGCTTATGCGCTTTCAGGCCTATCAGGGGCTCGGAAGAAGGCTGGTTTTTAGGCGTTGTCGCGCCGCTTCCGGAGAGCCCCTTCGGGGATATCCACAAAGGGCTGATGGTGGTCGGGCTGGTGGGATTTTGCCTCTGCGGGATCGCCGCGGTTATAGCTTCCGGCTTTATTAAAAAGCCCTTCGACCAAATAACGGCCTTAAAAGAGGACGCGCTGGCGGCCTCCCGCGCCAAAAGCAACTTTCTGGCCAATATGAGCCATGAAATGCGCACGCCGCTTACGGCCGTTCTCGGACTGACGGAACTGACCCTTGAAACCGCGCAACTGGACGATGAGACATATTCGAATCTGGTAAAAGTTTATAGGGCCGGCGAGACTCTTCTGTATTTGATAAACGACATTCTGGACATATCGAAAATAGAGGCGGACAGGCTGGAGCTGCACCCGCTTAAATATGATCTTCCCAGCCTGCTTAACGACGCGATTACCCAAAGCGTTCTGTATATTGGGGGAAAACCCGTTAAACTTGTCATGAATATTAAGGAGGATTTGCCTAACTACCTGTATGGCGATGAACTGCGGATAAAGCAGATATTAAACAACCTTCTCTCCAACGCTTTTAAATTTACCAAAGAGGGAACCGTTGAATTGGGCGTGCGATGCGACCAAGAGGGAGATACGGTTTGGCTGACAGCCTGGGTCAGCGATACAGGCATCGGCATCCGGCCTGAGGGTATGAAAAGACTTTTTGCTATCTACGCCAAGCTGGAAGAGGAAGAAAACCGCAAAGAAGCCAATCGCAGAACCGAAGGAACCGGCCTCGGCCTCTCCATCTCTAAAAAGGTAGCCGAGATGATGGACGGTTCGATCACAGTGGAAAGTGAATATGGAAAAGGTTCTACTTTCACTCTGAAAGTCCGGCAAAAATATGTCAGCGACGCCGTGATTGGGCCTCAAGCAGTGGAAAGCCTGAAAAATTTTAATTTCACCATCAACAAATTCGAAAACGCGAGGGTGATCCGCATCGACCTTTCATATGCGCGGGTGCTGGTGGCTGACGACAATCCCACGAATCTTGATGTGGCGAAGGGGCTGATGGGCCTTTACGGTATGAAAGTCGACTGTGTGAGCGGCGGGCAGCAGACGGTGGACGCTATTCGCGGCGAGACAGGCCGGTATGACGCGGTCTTTATGGACCACATGATGCCGGAAATGGACGGGATTGAAGCAACCCGTATTATCCGGGAAGAAATAAATACGGAATACGCCAAAACAATACCCATCATCGCTCTTACCGCCAATGCCATCATTGGAAATGAAGAAATGTTTTTAAACAAAGGTTTTCAGGCATTTATCTCAAAGCCCATTGACCTGGGCCGCCTTGACGCAGTTCTCCGGCAATGGGTGCGGAACAAGGAGGCGGAGGCCCTGCTCCCTGTTCAGGAAATACGCCGGGGACAGGGGAAGAAAGTAAAAACCACCTTCGAGGCAGATATCCGCGGATTGGACGTTCATAAAGGGATAGCGCACTTTGGGTTCAGGGAAGACCTTTATCTTAATGTATTACGGTCTTACGCCAAAAACACGCGGCCCCTCCTTGAGGCCGTCAAGGACGTGAACAGGGATAACCTGGACTCCTATGCCATCATTGTCCACGGCATCAAGGGCTCCAGCCGCGGAATCTTCGCGGAGATCGTGGGCGGCGAGGCGGAGTCTTTGGAAACAGCGGCCATGGCCGGTGATTATGAATTTGTGAAGGCCAACAATCAAAGGTTCCTGGATGCCACTCACCAGCTTTTGGCTGATATTGAAGAGGCCTTCCTTAAATACGAAGGCGAGCGGAAGCCAGTCAAGGACAAGCCCGACGAGGCGCTCTTGGCTAGGCTCCTAAACGCTTGCGCCAGTTATGACATTGATGTGATAGACGCGGTGATGGCCGAAATAGAAAACTGTGAATACAAATCGGATGACGGCCTTAGCCGCTGGCTGCGTGAAAATGTGGATCAGGGGAAATACAACAGCGTCAAGGAAAAACTTTTATCACTTGCATGGTCTGCTGACATTACGAAAAAAATCTAACAGCCCTTGTTTTTTGCCGCGCATAAAGCTATAATATAGTCGCCTTCAGTGGAAGATGGCGATAAATACAGCCTTAGGCGCGCCAGGATGGCGCAGACGCGGCCAAGTAAAGGGCCGCTTTTTTTTGACCAACGCCGCCCAGAGGAGGTCCAGACTAAGATGAAAGAGATAATGCCCACCCCCTTTCCCACCCCCAGAAGGCCGTCAACCCTGCCCGCGACCTGGGAGATCATGCCGCAGCCATTACCCGCCTCGGCCGCCCCGAACCTTCCGGCTTTTCCTATAAAGCCGCCCAACATGGTGGACAACCCTTATTTTGACCCTATTTTCGCCGGCCAGAACGCTGTCCACAAGGTCCAGGCCGATCTGGCCCCCAGCCGTTCTTTTTGGCTGCCGTTCGGGCCTTCCAATCTGACTGATACCGCCTATTTCGACCCGGTACACACAGCCCGGAACGCGGTCCAATTTATTCAGGCCGCCTTGGCCGGCGCCACCCGCAGCCAGGGGGACAGCCTGGCCCGGGCCCAAATGATCCGCGACAGCTTTTTCCGTTCAGGCCCGGCCATCTCTGAGCTGACCTGACTCCACAAAAAATTTTATCCTTGCCCCGGAGCCGGCAATGGCATATAATCAAGACAGGGATCGGGGAGCAGGGCTTTAATATGGAAAGACGAAAGCCGGGCCTAATTTTTTATCCCCGAGGAGTGAGGCCGCCCCGTCAATGGCTGAACAAACTCGGAAAAACGTCACCACCATAGATCAGATTCTCCGCCCGCAGACGCAGTTGGAACTGATTTTTGATGTGGATCTCATCAATGACTTCATTGATGTCCGTAAAGCCACGGTTGTCGACTTCACGTCTGAACAAATCATAATCACCCAATCCACCCCGCCTATATTGAAAGCCATGATCGGGCGTTCGCCGGAAGCCACCTTCGTGCGCCGCGACCCGGTGACCGGCGATGTCATCCGCTGGGGCTGGCGGGCCCAAATAAAAGAAATTCGTGAAAACTACAAGCTGCGGCCCGATGACCCTCAAACCATGACGGTTCTTATCCTGGGCGGGCCTTCCGTCAACGGCCTGACCGAGACCAATGCCCGGATGGATTACCGGCTGACCATTACCGATGACCGCAAAATTTCCATACAAACCCACCCTTCCTTCGGCCGGATAAAACTATTGGATTTTTCCGCCGGCGGGGTTCTCATCGCCATCCCCCGGCCGCCCCAAGCCCAGGTAGGCATGAGGCTGTGGTTCACCCTCTTCTTCCCCGTGGTCTCCGCTACGGGCCAGCAGACCACCATCAACGGGGAGGCCGAGGTTGTGCGCGTGACTACGGGAGAAGGCGAAGAGATGGCCCGGGCGGGCCTGAAGTTTCTGGACCTGGATCTCTCCGCCACCAGGGCCCTGCAAAAAGCCATTAATTTTTATATGTTGGAAGAGCAGCGCGGCCGGGGGCGCTCCGCCTCACTGGCCGGCGGCCAGCCTCCCAACCCCGCGAGCAGCCCCTTCCCGCCTTCCGCAGACGGCCAGCCACCCACCAACGGCGGGCAGCCCCTAAACTGACCGGGGCCGCCAGGGCCGAAGGCCTATGCCCTTTTATTCCCAGGAAATAATAGACGAGATCAACCAGGCCGCCGACTTGGTGGAGCTGATCTCCCGCTATGTGGCTTTGAAAAGGTCCGGCGCGGTCTATAAAGGGCTCTGCCCCTTCCATAATGAAAAAACTCCCTCCTTCACCGTCACTCCCCAGCGCCATCGCTTCCACTGCTTCGGCTGCGGCCAGGGAGGCGGGGCCATCCGCTTCCTTATGCTAATGGAAAACATCGCCTTTCCCGAAGCTCTGGCCGAGATGGCCCGGAGGACGGGCAAAAGCCTTCCGGCCCCGGACCCGGCCCGGAAAGAGGCCGGAACCAACCGGGCCGGCCTCTTTGAGGTCATGGAAAAAGCCCGGGACTTTTATGCCGAGCGCCTCTGGTCAGCCCAAGGGGCCCATGCCAGGCGCTATCTCGAAGACCGGGGGCTGGGCCGGGCCATAGCCAAAACCTTCAGCCTGGGGCTGGCCCCGGATGGCTGGGACGGCCTCAGGCGGCACCTGGCCCTGGAGGGCTTCAGTGATCAAATCGCGGCCGAGTCCGGCCTGATCAAGCCCGGGCGGGAGCCCGGCCATTTCTACGATTTTTTTCGGGCCCGGCTGATGGTGCCCATTACCGATGCCCAAGGCCGGGTGGTGGCCTTCGGGGGCCGGACACTGCCGGGCGGCGGGGATGAAGCCGCCAAATATATCAACAGCGGAACCACGCCCATCTACACCAAGGGCGACCACCTGTTCGGCCTCCAGCGGGCCCGGCCCTTTATCCGGGCCGCCGGCCTGGTTTTTTTGGTGGAGGGCTATTTCGACCTCATCAGCCTGGCCGCGGCCGGAATAAACGAGACCGTGGCCGCCCTGGGCACGGCTCTTACCGAACGGCAGATAAACCTGTTGAAAAACTTGGCCGTCCCGGCCGTCCCGGTCTACCTGATTACAGACGGCGATGAGGCCGGACGACAGGTGCCACTGAAAAACCTACCGGCCTTTTTGAACGCCGGCCTGGAAGTCCGGGTGGTGAACCTGCCTGAAAAGCCGGGCGAAAAGCAGGATCCGGATACCTTTATCCGGGCTTGCGGGGTCGAGGCCCTGAAGGAACTCAGCGCCGGAGCGCCGGATATTTTTGATTACTGGGTGGAAGATCTCAAGCGTAAAACCCCGGATTCGGGAGGTGTTACGGCCCAGTTCAGCCGGCTGGACGAGGCCCGGGAACTTTTGCGGCACTTGGCGCACCCGGCTAAAAGGCAGATTGTCCGCCAGCGCCTGGCCGGACTGCTGAATATCGAGGAAAAAGCCCTGGAGGCCGGTCTTAGGCCGCCGGCCCACAATAGAGCAGCCCCTTTAGGGACGGCGGCGGCCAGCCCCCAGACCGGGCCGCCCGAGGCGGAGCCTGCGGCCCTGGCCCTTCTGGGCTTGATACTGGTCCACCCGGAAACCGCCGGCCCGGTCCTTACGAGGATGGCCGACTATTGGTCCCAGGATATGAGCCGCCTCCTCTTCGACCGCCTCCTTAAGGCTTTTGAAGCCCAGGGCGAGGCCGGGCTGGCTGCGGTCGAAGGCGACGACCTCGCGCCCCCCCTGGCCAATCTGGTCGGCCAAGCCGCCCTTGCGCCTCGGGCCTTCCCCTCCGGTCAGGCCGAGGCGCCGGTCCGGCAGCATCTGGGCCGGCTGGTGGATAAGTGGGGCCGCCGGTGCCAGGACGAACTTTCCGCGGCCACAGATCGGGCTCAAGCGTCCGGAGACGAAGACGAGGTGAAGCGCCTGGCCGGGGAGAAGGCGAAGGTGGCGGCCCGGGTCCGGGCCGCAAAAAAAATGACAGCCGCAGCTTAAATTGTGGTAGTATTGAAAATTTAGCGCAAAATCCGGCACCGCCCGGGCGGCCCTCCACCTCATGCCAAGGAGTTGTCCCAAAATGGCCCGCGACCAATTCAAAATGAGAGATATCATCGCCATGGGCAAAGGCAAGGAGAGCTTGAGTTACGACGATTTGAGCGAGTCGCTCTCTTCATTTGACGATACCGACAACCTCGAAGACGTCATGGCCATTTTCGACGATATTGATCTGCCGAGCATTGAGGATGTGGAACTGGTCAAGAGTTCCAAGAAGTTTGAAGACTTAAAGAGCCCAGATGATCAGGCCGAATTGAGCCTGGAGGCCGAGGCCGAAGCCCGGGTGACCGATCCGGTCAAAATGTATCTGCGGGAAATGGGCCAGGTGGCGCTTTTGACCCGGGAAGGTGAAGTGGAGATAGCCAAGCGCATTGAGCGGGGGGAACAACTGGTCATAACCGCCATTTTGGAAACTTCCATAGGCTTCGAGGAAATCAGCGCCCTGCGAAAAAAGCTGGAAGCCGATGAGATCCGCTTAAAGGAAGTGGTCAAAGACGCGGAAGAGGAAGAGGAAGGCTATGTTGATTCCCCGCAGCGCCGCGACCAGATTATCGGCATGATCAAGGACATTGAGCGCAAGAGCCAGAGTTACGCCCGCCTGGCGCGCAAGGCGGCCCTTGAAAAAAAGACCGCCGACAAAGCCCTCCAGGCGAAAATTCAGGAAGAGCTGAACCAGCACAAGCTGGAAATCGCCAAGTCTTTCCGGGAACTGCGGCTGGACCAGAACCATTACGATGTCATGGTCTCCCGGCTCCGGGCCTGGCACAGCGAATTCGTCACCTGCCGGAAGGTGGAGGAATCAGCCAAGGCCCATTTCCAGGTAGCCAACCTCTCTGAGCTTAAAAAGTTTTGCGCTGCGGTAAAAAAAGACCCCAAGGGCCAGGCCAAGGCCTGCCGCCAGTTCAGGCTTTCGCCCGAGATGGTCCTGGAACTCGGCCAAAAAGTTATGGAGCATGTCCAGCGGGCCAGGCGCCTGGAAGAAAGCCTGAAAATTAAGCCCAGGGACCTGGCCCGGATACTCCAGACTGTCGGAGAAGGCGAGGCCATGGCCGGGGATGCCAAAAAAGACCTCATTGAAGCCAATCTTCGCCTGGTGGTCTCCATTGCCAAAAAATACACCAACCGGGGCCTGCAGTTTCTGGACCTCATCCAGGAGGGCAACATCGGCCTGATGAAGGCCGTGGACAAGTTTGAATATCAGCGCGGCTACAAATTTTCCACCTACGCCACCTGGTGGATCCGCCAAGCCATCACCCGAGCCATCGCCGACCAGGCCCGCACCATCCGCATTCCCGTTCACATGATCGAGACCATCAACAAGCTCATCCGCACCTCCCGCTACCTGGTGCAGGAGCTGGGCCGGGAGCCCACCCCGGAGGAAATAGCCGAAAAGATGGAACTGCCCCTGGACAAGGTGCGCAAAGTGCTCAAGATCGCCAAGGAGCCCATTTCCCTGGAAACCCCCATCGGGGAAGATGAGGACAGCTACCTGGGCGACTTCATTGAAGACCGCCGCATCGTCAGCCCGGCCGATGCGGTCATCAGCCTCAACCTGGCCGAGCAGACCCGCAAGGTGCTGGCCACCCTTACCCCCCGGGAAGAAAAGGTCTTGCGACTGCGTTTCGGTATTGGCGAAAAGGCCGACCACACCCTGGAGGAAGTGGGTCGCGACTTTGAAGTGACCAGGGAACGCATTCGCCAGATAGAGGCCAAGGCCCTGCGCAAACTGCGTCATCCCAGCCGCAGCCGCAAGCTGAAGCCTTTTATTGAAAACTGAAAACATAGGGAGGTTTTTTATGAAAAAGTATGTCTGCAACATCTGTGGTTATGAGTACGACCCGGCCACGGGGGATCCCGACTGCGGCGTCGCCCCCGGCACCGCCTTTGAAAGCATCCCTGACACCTGGGTCTGCCCCGTCTGCGGAGCCGGCAAGCCCGAATTCCAACCATCGTAAGCTCTCCATGGCCGGCGGGTTTAAGGGCGGTAGGCAAATTCTGCCGCCCCATCCCCCGCCGTGGACGCCAAAAATACCCATAAAATCAGCAGCTAATCCATATATCTCTCTGGCCTGAATTTTGCTTTATCTATGGGGCAAACCAGAGGCTTCAGGCCTGAAAGCCAGCCTCAGACCACTAATTAGAGAGGCCCCCCATGACCATCAAGCCCTTGGATCCCCTTCACCAAGTCCCGGCCCAGGCCAGGACTGCCGCCGCCCGCCCGGCCGCCGATGCTCCGAACTTTGCCCAGGTTCTGGCCGAACAAGAGGCCGCCGCCTCCGTAAAACCGGCCGCTGCAGCGGCCCCGGCCGCCATTTTGAAAAACCAGGCCTTAAGCGGCTTGATAATGCAGGGAGCGGAGACGGCCGGCCTGGAAGCCCGCCGGCAGTTGACGCAAACTCTGGACCGGATGGACATTTACGCCACGGCTTTGGGGGACGAGGCCCGAACCCTCAAGGATATAGCTCCCTTGGCTGACGACCTGGGCCAAGCGGCCGACCGTCTCTCCCGGCTGAGCCATAAACTCAAGGAGAGCGATCCCCTAAAGGAGCTGTCAAACGAGGCGGCCGTTCTGGCTACCGTTGAAGCCATGAAGTTCAAACGCGGAGACTATGTGTAATCAGGCCTTGGGTTTTATGCTTAACTCGGTCAACAACTACAATGTCCTGGGGAAAGTAGGCCCCCATTACGAACGGCCCGAATACCGCCCGCCGGCCGGGGGAAACGAGGGAGAATCACCCCGCGCCGGCGACCGCCGCACCTTGACCAAAAACGGGGCCTCAATGGCCCGGCCGGCGGATAAGCCGCCCCCCCCTCCTGTCTCCGCGGCCCGGCTGAATCTGGCCGGGGCCCGGAACCTGGCCGCCGCCCTGGCCGCTCAAATCTCCATTCTGCCGCCTCAAAGCACTGACCGCGAACCCCACGCCTGGGTGAGAAACAGCCTTTTGACCCCTATTTATGTCTAGAGTCTAAATAAAACGCCGGGCCAGCCACCAGCCCAGGGCCACGGCCAGGGCGGCGGGCGCCCCCAGGGATTCCAGGCCCGGCCGCATGGGTATGGCCAAAAGGCGCTCTTCGGGCCAGTCCCGGGGGAGGCCGGGCCCCTCCAGGCCGAAAACAAAGCCGGCCCGGGGGCCCAGGGAGGCCGTAAGAAGGCTCCTTCCTTTTGGTGAAAAGCCGAACAGGTCCGGCAGTTTCAGCCCGGCCAGGTCGCCAAGGCCCGGCCCCTCTTCCAGGCCGGCCTCCAAAACCGCCGGGCCTGAAGCCCGGAGGCTTTTGGGATGCCAGGGGCTGGCCGCTTCCCGGAGCAGGACCGGCCGGGCCCCCAGGGCGGCTGAGGTGCGGATGGCCGAGCCCAGATTGCCCGGATCCTGGCAGGGCAGAAAGACCGTGAGGCCCTCGCCCAGGGTCCCGCTCCATAAGGGCGGTTCGGGGGGCCTGAGAATGAGGAGGGGCGGCCCGGCCCCGCTGGGGTCCAGATCGGGCCAGATTTCCGGGCGGACCAGGTAGAGGGCCCCGTCCGGGGGAAGATCAGGCGCTTCTTCCGGCCGCCGGGCCAGGAGCCCCAAAACCCGTTCCGGGTGGCGTTCCATGATTTCCCGGACAAACTTGGGCCCGGCCACCAGGGCCTGGCCGCTCTTGGCCTGGCCGCGGCCGGTGAGGAGTTTCAGCCAGCCCTTGTAGCGCGGGTTCTGGCGGCTGGCTATTTCCACCGGTTCTCTGCCGCCGGCCCTCGGCCCTCGGCCGGCCGTTGGCCGGCCAAGCGGCCGGCCCTTTTTACGCCAGGTGAGGAGGCGGCGTTTAAGGCCGCCCGGGCCCAGGGTGTAGGCCCGGTCGCTCTCCAGCTCGAACCCGTGAGGCTCCCGGGCGGCTTCCTCCAGCTCCTGGTCCGCCCGGGGGCCCTTCATCAGAAAGACCCGGCCGCCGGGCGGCAGAAAGGCCGAAGCCCGGGCCAAAGTGGCGGCCGCGGGCTCGAAATCGCGGCTGACCAGGTTGTCCACGGCCCGGTCAAAACGGGGGCCCACCTTGTGGGGATAAACGGCCACATTATCCAGGCCCAAAAGGGCCGCGGCCTCTTCGATGAAGGCCAGGCGCCTGATTCGGGGTTCGGCCAGAATCAGGGGCCAGTGAGGGCGCCGGATGGCCAGGGGCAGGCCCGGAAAGCCGGCCCCGCTGCCCAAATCCAGGGTCAGGCCCCGGGGGTCCATGAATTCCGCGGCCATGGCCCCGTCGATATAGTGCTTGTAAACCAGGTTGTAAAAACCCCTTATGCGGGTCAGGTCGCCCTCCGGGTTCCTTTTGGTCAATAGCTGGTGGAGGCGCCAGAAC
>Ga0099364_10007135_pt1 | contig 16062 bp, 11 predicted proteins | sample TergutTh196P3_FD_73070 | JGI IMG/M metagenome (GOLD analysis project Ga0099364, IMG submission 73070) | Microcerotermes parvus P3 segment gut microbial communities from Pointe-Noire, Republic of the Congo - Th196 P3 | ecosystem: Host-associated > Arthropoda: Insects > Digestive system > Gut ...
AGTTTTTTCCCGATCCCTTGTGCACGGGTCAATGCGCTTTCGTCCTCGTTTATAACACTGAGAGCCAAAGTCTCCGGGGTTGCGGAAGAGAGTATGGACAATGCCGCCTTGGGACCTACTCCGGAGACGCCGAGCAGATGCTCAAAAAAGCGTTTCTCGCTGAGATCATAAAACCCGTAAATGTCGAAAGCGTCTTCTTTTATGTAGCAATATGTATATAGTCTCGCAGTTTCATCCGGCTCAAGGCGCGACATGGTTTTCGCAGTCATCATGCAAGAATAGCCAACACCTCCGACATCAATGACGGCTTGGCTCTGGCTTATTATGAAGATTTTTCCTTCTAGATAGTAGAACATGCGCCTCCTCCTTCAACATTCATCAAAGAATTTGCAAAGCGAGCGTGGCATATTGCGATAGCTAAGGCATCTGCTGCATCGTCAGGTTCAGGAGGGCGCTCCAAGAGCAGCAATCGCTGCACCATGTCTATGACTTGTTTTTTTGTGGCATGGCCATATCCAACAACAGCTTTTTTAACCTGGAGGGGAGTATACTCGTACATGGGGATTCCCCGTGATTCGCCTGCGAGTATGACCGCTGCTCTCCCATGGGCAACGGATATGGCAGTTTTGTGGTTTGTGTTGAAGAACAGCTCTTCAACGGCGATTGCATCCGGTTTGTACGCTGATATCAGCTCTCCTATTCCTTTGTGAATCAGGGAAAGCCTCAGAGCCAGTCGCATTTTTGCAGGGGTTTTTATTATGCCGTGCCGGAGGGGTTCGGGTATCCCGCCTGTTTCGTTTATTATGCCAAACCCTACTGTGGCAACTCCCGGGTCAACGCCTAGTATTATCATGTCGTCCCCTTGACATTATCTGTCTGATAGGCTAAAATTATCTTGGATGCATTATACTAGTAAAGCTAATAACTTTGCAAGTGTTTTCAAAGGAAACAGTATATTGACTTCGGGGATGGTTGCAGGTAAAACAATACTGCACGAACTGTTTCCGAATATTTTTTGAAAGCGGAGGACAAATCAATTTATGCTAGAACTAAAGAATATCGATGTCGCTGCCATTGATAGCAATGGGGAAAGTGTTGAAATATTAAAAGACATCAACCTTACTCTCGAAAATAGCAAAATCTATGTAGTAACAGGACCCAATGGCGGTGGAAAGACATCTCTTGCTAAAGCGATAATTGGCATATATCCTGTTACTTCGGGGTCAATCAGCTTGGATGGCGAAGAAATCTGCGAAAAACCGATAACCCAGAGGGCAAGCATGGGCGTTGGCTATGCTTTCCAATCGCCAACGCGTTTCAAGGGGCTCAAAGTGCGAGAGTTTCTATCAATCGCAGCGCAAACTGATGACGAAACAACGCTTTTTGCACTCTTGGTTGATGTGGGATTGTGCGCACAAGATTATATCGATCGGGAGATGAATGCTAGTTTTTCCGGTGGTGAATTAAAGCGAATAGAGATTGCCAGTGTTCTTGCTCGCAAATTGCGCGTTGCCGTCTTTGATGAACCGGAGGCAGGCATCGATTTATGGAGTTTTCAAAAGCTTACAGAGACATTCCGCAGGCTAAACGAAACCAGCGATACGACAATAGTGATAATATCCCATCAAGAGCGGATACTAAGGCTAGCTGACGAGGTCATTGTGATTTCCGGAGGCAGGGTCTCGGAAATTACCAGCCCTGAAAAAATCCTCGGTGAAATCGAATTCAATGACGAGGATTGCAAGACATGCCCCCGCTGCACTGAAAGATATCTCCGCAGCAGCGTCAATGAGGGGGTAGGAGTCAGCTAATATGTCATCATTAACATCAATAGATAGAAAGCTTCTCAAGGAAGTAGCTGATTTGCATGAGATTCCTGTTGGAGCATATAACATAAGGAAAAACGGCGAAGGATTCTCCCGCAACACCACAGCGAACATCGATATAGTTACGAAAACAGACAAACCGGGCATTGATGTCATAGTGAAACCCGGCACAATAAACGAAAGCGTCCATATCCCTGTCATTTTGTCTGAGGGCATGGAGGATCTTGTATACAACACGTTTGAGATCGGTGCTGATTCCAATGTGACTATTGTCGCCGGCTGCGGAATTCACAACTCCAGCGGAGACAAAGCCGGACATGATGGTGTCCACGAGTTTTTTTTAAGGCGCGGCTCTCGAATGAAATATGTTGAAAAGCATTATGGCGAAGGCGATGGCAAAGGGGTGCGTGTTCTGAATCCGACCACGATCATAGAGGTGGGGGAAGATGCTACGGCAGAGATTGAGATGCTGCAAATAAAAGGCGTGGATTTCGCAAAGCGCGATACATTGGTGAAACTCCATAAAAATGCCAGGCTTATTGTCACAGAGCGACTATTGACATACCAAAAACAAGAAGCAAAGTCAATCATCACAGTTGAGCTGCTGGGCGAAGGCTCAACGGCTCAGGTGGTCTCCAGATCGGTCGCTCAAAATGAATCCAAGCAAGTGTTTCATTTGAATATGAGAGGTCATTGCGAATGCAAAGGTCATATTCAATGCGACTCAATTATTATGCACAATGCTCAAGTGTCTGCGATTCCGGAAATTTCTGCACTCGACGAAGGTGCGGAACTGATACATGAAGCTGCAATAGGAAGAATCGCCTCAGAGCAGCTAATGAAGCTGATGAGTCTGGGATTGACAGAAACCGAAGCTGAAGAAAGAATCCTGCAAGGATTCCTAAAGTGATATTCGGAAGCCTGGGGGTCTGGTAATCGCATAGTCGCCTAGTCGAGCGCGATTGCGATAGGAACATTGTACAAATCCATGCTAGCGAATCTTCAATGTATCGTCTTGGTGTTTTCGTCTCTTTAAAGCTTTCGTGCGGCTTTGTGCGCAGCTCCTTGACTCGCGAAAATGAAACCCTTTGCAGGAACATGCTGCGATTATGCTCATTTCAGCTTAATCAACAAATTAAATTATTAGAAAGCCAATAGGTTGCTCCCAATGGCTTTCTTTTTTCCTTTGCTGTTATTTTGCTGTTATTTTATGAATCCAAATCCCTAACTGATCAGCAGGTTCGGGAGAAGCATCACTAAAGGGGGGAATGCTACCAATATCGTAATGCATATTAGAACGCATAGGAGAAAAGGCCATATACCCTTGAAAATCGTTTCAAGTGGAACGTCCTTAGCGACTCCTTTGATAATATAGACATTCATCCCCACCGGCGGTGTTATGACACCCATGGCGACAACGAGAACAACGATGACGCCAAACCAAATAGGGTCATAACCCAGTGTGCCGACAACCACAGGCTCGAAAATCGGCACCGTAAGCAATACCAAAGCGAGAGCATCGATGAAGCATCCCAATATCATGTATATTAGAACAACCACACCAAATATGGCATAGGGATGCAAAGGCAGAGAAGATGACCAATCTGCTAGCATAAAGGGTATTCTGGATATTGCCATGAATCTCCCGAAAACAACAGCACCTGCAATGAGCATCATTATCATTGCGGTGTTCCTTGTCGTATCTGCAAGGGACTGCCTAAGCTTGTTGAAATCCATTTTTTTCCTCAAAGCAGTTATGAGGAGAACGCCTCCTGCACCTATCGCGCCAGCCTCGGTGGGTGTAAACCATCCGAGAAAAAGACCGCCTATTGACAAAGAGAAAATCAACAAAGTTTCCCCAAGCCCTTCTTTCAGAGACTCAATTCGCTCTTTCCAACTAGCTTTTGGCCCTTTGGGAGCAAGGGAATTGTCCCTGTGCGTGATTATGAGTATTGCTATGATGTATAAACTCATCAGCATAATACCGGGAATGATGCCGGCAATGAACAGTTTGCCGATGGACTGTCCCGTTGACATGCCATACACGATAAAAATCACGCTGGGAGGGATGAGCGCTGCAAGAGCGCCTCCGGCAGCTATGCTTGCTGTTGACAAGGAATCATCGTAGCCGTATTTCTTCATCTCCGGAATGGCTATGGCTCCCATGGTTGCAGCGGTTGCGGTATTGGAACCGCATACAGCGCCAAATATCGCACACGCCAGTTGGCTCGCAACGGCAAGCCCACCGGGGACATGCCCTATCATCTTATAAGCAAAAATGTATAGGTTGGTTCCGATACCGGAATGATATGCCAGGTATCCCATCCAAACGTACATAGCGATAACGCTTAATGAATGGGATGTGAATGTGTTGAATATTTCGGTCGTTACCATTTGCAAACCGGCAGGCACCGAGGTTAAGACGCAAAACCCGATAAGTCCGGTCAAAAGCATTGCGAACGAAATCGGCATCTTTAGTGCTATAAGCAAAAAGAATGCAAGCAATCCGATTAGTCCAATCGTTGTAGCGCTCATGTGGTCTCCTTCTCATCCGAGCCTGTGAATGAATGGATAAGCGTCGAAACGTGAACCAAACATAGACAAAGCAAGCCAAACGCAATGATGAACATAAATGGGTACATGGGCAATTGCGCGGTTGATGAAACCCTTCCCCGGTTGAGTGTTGTCAATGCAAATACGAACATGCGTTGGCAAAGGAGTAGCCATAGCCCGAGAGCAGACAGACCCATGAGGCAATCAATGATCTTTTGCCAAGACGGTGACAATCGGTCTGTGAGGATGCTCACAGCAATATGACCATTGTCTTGAGAACATTGAGCTTGCGCCAACCCAATGCCTGTAGCAGTAAGTAGCCCAACTAATTCATATGCACCATAAACTGTACTCGAAAACATTTTGCGCATTACAATATTCACTACAACGATAACCATCACAGCGAAAAAACAGATTCCTGCGATTATATTTGTTATAGAAGAGATTTTTTTTGCGAGAACTCGCATCGTTTCTACTCCATTTCTAGTTTTTGCATGTGTGCCTGTCCTTCACGAAAAATCGGAGATGCTTATTGATTTTCCTACCCTCAGGGGAACAGAAAACAACTGTTCCCCGCAACAAAACCATCAATTGCTATTTCTCGTTCTTTTGAATAGCTACCTGAGTTCATTCGATAGATCCACAACTGTGTCCAGTATCATCTGCCCATCGAAGCCTTGGGAGTCCATCCTTGCGACAAAGTCGTCTAATATAGGTTCGATAAGGCTAATCCACAATGCTTCCTCTTCGGCTTCGAGCTGGATGAATTCGAGGCCCTTTTCTTCTGTTGCATAAACGAATGCATCATCGTTCTGCTTGTCCCAGAGACCGCTTGCGACATCATCAAAGAAACGCTGATTGATTTCCAGTATAATTTCTTGATCGGAAGCGCTGATTTCGTTCCATTTGTCGGTGTTCATAGTGAAAAAGAACAAGGTGTTGTATAAGAATGGTGTGGAGGTGATATAGTTTGTGACCTCTGCTTGACCCCAACCTTTGAGTACCTCCATGGGTCCGAGGTTTCCGCTGACTACGCCCTTTGAAATTGCTTCATAAGCTTCTGCTTGAGACATGGCTATAGGGATAGCGCCCAGCATAGTCAATGGTGCAACGCTAAGTCCTGTTGCTCGAACCTCGAATCCGTTGAGGTCGGCGAGGGTTCTCACCGGTGTTTTAGTGAACAGATGCCCTGGACCTGTTGCGAAAATCATAAACATTGTTGTGTCTTGGATTTCATCAGGATTGAGCAGTTTAGCGCCTTCCCAGGCAACATTGGATGCTGATGTTGAAGTCTCATACACGATGCCGGGAAGCTCGAACACTTCCATTACCGGGAACTGTCCCCGGGTGTATGAAAAACACGACAAACCCATGTCTGCGATGCCTGATTTGATTCCCTCATATATGGAATCGGCTTGTAGCAGAGTTTCACCTGGAAAGCTTGTTACTTTGATTCTTCCGTCTGTTGCTTCTTCAATCGCTGCAATCCAAGACTGCACGAGTTCGGTTTCCGCAGGGTGGGTTGCCGGCCAAAAATGAGCTAGTCTTAGCTCTATTGATTCGACTTCGTTACCCCTGTTGTCGCAAGCAGCTAGACCAACCACTGTTAGAATCAGCATGAGCGCTACTAGTATGCTTGTTTTTTTTGTGATGCTTTTCATATACTCTATCTCCTGTTTAATATAATTGAAATGGAAATGGAAAGTGGATAAAAGCAGAGCACCAAGGCGGCGAATATCCGGACTTGCCATGTCATTTCTTGTTTGGGGCAAACAAAAACGCCCCGGGACATTTGTCCGAGGGCGGCTATTAACCGCGATACCACCTCAGTTCCGCACGGCTTCACAGCACATGCGCTCACAGAGTACTAGTGCTGCAAACACTGTTATACTCCACACGCTGTAACGGGCGTCCCCGTCGCATCCTACTGGGAGGCAATGACTATACGCATCATTGGCATCGGTTTCAGTGCGCGGCTCTCGAGATGTATTCATCAGCGGTGTCCTGATCGATTTTCACCAACCATCGATTCTCTGGCAGTACACATTCGCAGACTACTGGTTCTCGGTCATCGCCTTTATTCTTTAAGAGTTTAAAGCACTAAAGCATATTTGTCAATATGTTTATATGCACAAAATGCGTGGGAGAAATAAAAACGAAATGTACAATACGCACAAGTTATCCTCGGCATCATGTATTTGCTTGGCAGGGATTCCATTGAACAGACATTACTCCGCTCCATGCCGACAAATAATGCGTTACATTAGAGGAATACTTTTTCAATTAAAAATATGGAAAAGCAGACTCATTTCGTGTTATAATGGTTTATTAATGAGAATGAGTCAGCAATGGAAATGAGCCATTAATAAAAGTCAGCGAAAAAAGCTTGCAATATGGAGAACTTATGTTGGAAATCCTATCACCAGCCGGGTCGCCGGAAGGAGTTATCGCAGCAGTGCAAAACGGAGCAGATGCGGTTTATTTAGGTTTCGGCGGTCTTAACGCCGATTCGGCTGCGAGGAATTTTACATCGGACGAATTTGGCAGAGCTCTGGAATATTGCCGCATACGCGGTGTAAAAACATACTTGGCGTTCAATACAATAGCCTATGACGATGAGTTGCTTTTTATCGCAAAGCAGGCGATTGAGTCTTGCCGCCTCGGAATCGACGGAATCATTGTGCAGGATCTTGGTGCATTGTTAGCTGTTCGTCGCGCTGTTCCGGATGTTCCCGTACATGCAGGAATGAATCTGGGTGTGCATAATCTGGAAGGGGTCAAAATGGCTGCTGCAATGGGTTTTAAGCGTGTTCTTATTGCCCGGGAATTGTCTAGGAAAAAAATCGCGTACATTTGCAGACATTCACCAATCGAGATTGAGGTTTTTGCCCATGGAATGCAATGCATAAGTTATGCCGGGCAATGCTATCTGAGTTCATTTACCAGCAACAAAAGCGACAATCGAGGTATGTGCAGCGAACCATGCCGATTGAACTACAATGCTATCGGACATGCGACACAATACCCTTTGAGCCTGAAAGACAATTGCCTCATACAATATATGGATGACCTTGCCGGATTGGGCGTTGCCAGCATCAACCTTGATGGTTTGATTAAACGACCGGAGTACGCTGCAATGGTAACAGGTTGCTACTCCAAAGTAGTGCATAACAGACGGTTTCCTTCACAAGATGATTTGAGGGCGCTTCAAATGCTTTTTGCGCGGCAAGGCTTCACAGACGGATATTACACTGAGAAGCATGATTCAGATATGTTGGGTATGCGCGATGGAGACGACAGGGAAGATGCTGTTATCTTTTCGACAACGCGAAAAAACTATCTAAACGGAGAGTTCCAAAGAGTACCTGTGAATTTTGCTGGTACAGTGAGCAAAGACAAGCGAGTGAAATTGGAAGCGGCGGATGACAAGAAAAACAGCGCTGTTATATATGGACCTGTACCTGAGCCTGCTTTTCACCGGGAGCTGACCATCACTACGCTACAGACTCAGCTTCATAAAACAAGCGGCACACCTTTTTTGTGCACCGGAGTCAAGGGCACGGTTGAACCTGGTCTAGCGCTCCCCTTGGCTGTTTGGGATGGAATGCGCAGGAAACTACTGGCAGATATCTTGGAGCAACGCAGAACGATACCCAAGCGATCGATAGCAGAATTTGCGCCCAGTGAGCATGTTCAGGGATATGAAGAGCCTCCACACATCGCTGTTTATATTAATAAAGCCGAGCAAATTTCACAAGAAATGGTGGAACTGAATCCTTTGATTGTCTATGTCCCTGTTACAGAAATCTATGAGGAGACTCCGGCTGTGCAAGCATTGCTGGAGAATAAAAAAACCACTGTTGTAGCGGTGTTGCCGCGTGTGATACACGACAGTGAGAGAAAGAAAGTATCTGATATGCTCTATAGAGCATTAGCCTTGGGTATCTCGGAAGCCCTTGTGGGCAACATTGGACATATACAGTTTGCGCGAAGTCATGGCATGGTGGTCAGAGGTGACTTCGGGCTGAACATAAACAATAGCGAAGCGCTAAAAGCCGTCAGCAACTTAGGATTAAAGTCAGCTACGCTATCTTTTGAAATAAGCTTAACGCAGATTCGGGAAATGTCAAAGCCAATAGACACGGAACTTATAGTATATGGTCGTCTCCCGCTGATGATAACTCAGACTTGCATTGTCAAAAACTCAGCAGGAGCCTGCACTTGCGACAGCTTTTCCGGGTTGGTGGACGAAAGTGGCTCCGTGTTCCCCGTATTGCCGGAATTTGGGTGCAGAAACACATTGCATAGCCCGAAAAAGCTATTCATGGCAGACAGACCCAGAGCAGTTGCTGCTCTGGGATTGTGGGCCCAACGTTTATTGTTCACGACGGAAAATGCTCTTGAATGCGTAACGGTCATAAAGAGGTATATGGGGCTAAACGACTATACACCTTCAGGGTATATGCGAGGGGTGTACTACAGCGGAGTGGAGTGACAAATGCAATGCCTTTAGTTTTAGCATCAAAGTCGCCTCGCAGGCGCGACTTGTTGAAAATGGCGGGTATAGACAATTTCTTGGTGATAACCGGAGATGACGATGAACTGGAGCCATTGGGTTTATCTCCTGAACAGACTGTATGCGAGATTGCATTGGGAAAAGCAAAAAGCGCTTTGCGGTTATGCGGGGAAGACGATACAATCATCGCAGCTGATACATTGGTATATTTGGACGGCAATCCGTTGGGAAAACCAGGCAATACCGACGAAGCAATGTCTATGCTAAGAGCGCTATCCGGGCGCAGGCATAGCGTGTATACCGGCGTTGCAATTCTCAAAGGAAAAACCCGGAGTGTTTTTGCTGAAGTGACTGATGTGTTTTTTAGAGTTATGACAGATGAGGAAATAACAAGCTATATCGCAACGGGAGAGCCCATGGATAAAGCAGGAGCATATGGAGCCCAGGGGAAAGGCGCTATGTTCATAGAGCGGATAGAAGGAGATTTTTTTAACGTCATGGGCCTACCCCTTTGCCGATTGTCGCTAACGCTAAAAAATCTTGGGGTGTGAAATGAAAGCTCTGCTGACGAGAAAAACAATATTCATCGTATCTATCGCAGTCTTGATAGCAATAATTACTATTGTATCTGTTAATGTTTTTGACAGCGGAGGTCCGATAACTGCTGTTGCCAATGCTGTTTCGAGACCTTTTAGATTTTTGGCCTCAACAATAGCACGGACTTTCGAGAGTATATATAGCTCGATATACAGATATGACGATCTCCAAAAACGTTATGATCAAGCTATTAGCGATCTCTATGCTATCCAACGAGCTCACCGCGAAACAACCGAGCTCCTCGAAGAAAACAACAGATATCGGGCATTGCTTGAGTTTCAAGAGCGACACGGAGGGCTCGTCCTTGAGGAAGCAAGAGTTGAAACATTGAGCGCGAGCAACTTTGTATCTTCATTTACAATTTCCAAAGGCTATGCAAACACTGATAAACCTATTGCGCGGGGTAATAGCGTAATCACGGAAAATGGCATTTTGGTTGGGAAAATAACCGAGGTGAACGCAACAAACTCGACTGTTGTGAGTGTACTGGACACCACGTTTTCAGCAGGTGCATTTGTTGGAGAGAGCGAAGGTTCCGTGACTGTCAAAGGGGATTTTGCGTTAATGAGCCAGGGGCTTTTGGTTATAGACTATTTCGATGATGATCACATCGTGCTACCTGGTGATACTGTAACAACATCAGGAGCGGGCAAAGTCTTTCCTATGGGGCTTGTAATCGGTGAAGTTGTTGAAGTTCTTAGACATAGCACCGGGGTTGGGCGTTATGCGACAGTCAAACCGATGCGCACGATTGACATCACAATAGCGGATGTGTACATAATCATCAGCTTTGATTCAACCGGATGAGTTCTGGGGTGCTTTTAATGAAACAGTCTACTTTGCATAAGAATTGGATATCTACGATTTCCCTGGTATTTCATGCGATGATGCTTATGGTAGTCTATTTGCTCCAAGGCATGATTTTCCCGTATCTCAAATTCTATGGGCTTGTTCCGTTGCTTCTACCTATTGTTAGCACTGGAGTCGCGATTAACCAAGGTCGAATCGCTGGCGGCATTGCAGGTGTTTTTGCCGGGATTCTTTGTGATATAACTTTCAATGAACCTGCCGGGGTTTTCACAGTTTTGCTCACAATGTCAGGTCTGCTTGTTGGAATTCTGGCGGACACTGTTATGGCACGGGGAATTGCCACCTATTACATAAGCTGCACAGCGGTTCTAGCAGTTTCAGCATTTGCGCAAATGTTTCCGCTGCTCTTTTTTGAGAATGCTCCATCAGCTCCCCTAATATCTATGGCAGTCAAGCAGACTGTCTATTCACTGATTTATGCATTCCCATTGTGGTTTCTAATTCGAGCTGTTGACAATAAAGAGCAATTTAGGTAATCAATAAGTTGAATTCATGGAGGTCGTATGCAAAAATTCTTCAAACCGGTCAGAATAGGTTTTATCATAGCTGTTTTGGCAGTGATGACCACAATATTCGTTTCAGCATTGTACAGGATGCAGATATATGATTCCCGTCCTGTCATGGAAACATTCCCTGAAGAGACGATTATAACGCGCACTGTCACGCTAATGGCTGCAAGGGGGAACATATATGATCGCAATGGGGTGCTTTTGGCATCTGGTAGACCTTCATACAACATTTTAATCAATCGAGATACATTGATGAAGTATCCGACGACATATAGGAACGATATAGCAATTGATCTTATTTACTTATGCATGGATGAAGGCGTTGGATATAATGATGCATTTCCGATTACTATGGGAGCACCGTTCACATATGTTACCAATATGTCCCCTGAGCAGCGAAACAACTTAAACCGATACTTTGAATTTATGAAACTTGATCCCGAAATATCAGCATCGGATTTGCTTGCATGGATGCGTGGACACTATATGATCGATTACATGACAAGCGGCGCTGAAGCCAGGCTGATTATTGGTGTACGATATGAGCTTGAGATAAGGGCAATTGTGACGAATTTGTCCCCATATGTCTTTGCTCAAGATGTGGGGTCAGATTTTGTCGCGATTATCGAAGAACGTGGATTTACCGGAGTTTATGTCGAAAACAATTATGTTAGAGAGTACCACACCGCCAATGCTGCCCATGTGCTTGGATACCTTAGAGCCATTCCCTCTGGACAATTGGAGTCTTACATAGAACGGGGATACCCAATGGATGCACAGGTCGGGAGAGACGGAGCTGAACTTGCGTTCGAAGACATTTTGAGAGGCATCAATGGTACTCAAACAATTAAGACAAATGAGGCAGGAGCAGTTTTGGACATCGTAACGCTGGAGGAACCTGTGCCTGGGCAGCATGTGTATTTGTCGATTGACATCGGACTGCAAATTGCAGCAGAAAACTCTCTTCGCTCTCATATTGAATCCATAAACCTTTCACGGGATGAAGACTTGGAGAAAATCAGAGGCGGCAGCGTTGCGGTCATTGATGTGCGAACCGGTGAGGTTTTAGCTGCTGCATCTTTCCCAACTTTTAATAGAGCCACCTTGACCGAAGATGCACAGACCTTGCTGGGTGACCCGAACAACCCCATGTGGAATCGTGCAATGCAAGGTCAATACAACCCAGGTTCAACATTTAAAATGATCACAGCCCTCGCAGGGTTGCGACACAATGTGATCACTAGCCGCTATTTCCCGGTAAACGACACCGGCGTATACTCGGTTTTGTATGATGATAATGCTACATACCGACCTTCATGTTGGATACATCAACAGGTTGGATATGGGCATGGTGAGCTTGATGTTGTACAAGCGCTGGAACGGTCTTGTAACTATTTTTTCTGTTATGTAGGAGACAGGGTGCTTGGCGGAGAAGCCAGAGGAGCAGATGCGATAGCACAAGTGGCAAGGGAGTTTGGGCTTGGCCAAAGCACAGGGGTAGAAATACCGGAGGCTTCGGGGATTTTGGCAACTCCCGCTTACACCAACGCAGTACTCAATAAAGATTGGTTTCGAGCAGACACGGTGATGATATCATTCGGGCAGGGCAATAACCAGTTTACGCCCCTTCAGCTGGCAAATTATGCAGCAACTATCGCAAATGGGGGATTTTTGCATTCTTTGACGGTTTTGCGCCGTGTGGTCAGTGCGGACATGTCCCAATTGTTGTTTTTGCACGAACCGGTTGTGCTGAATGAATTTGAAGAAAAAGAGTATCTGGAGTGGGTACAGGAAGGTATGCGAGCAGTTGCGAGATCGAGAAACGGGACTGCATATTCGGTTTTTGGAAATTACCCGGTAAGTGTCGCTGCAAAAACAGGAACTGTTCAAATCGAAGATCAGGATGTGAACAATGGAGTTTTTATCTGTTATGCTCCCGCTGACAATCCGGAGATTGCAATATCCGTTGTCATCGAAAGAGGCGGATCCGGCGCCGCTGTCATGGCAATAGCCAGATCAATATTCGATTACTATTTCGGCAGCGAAATCACCGCATTCACGGTTCCATATGGGCAGCTCATCCCCTAAGAAACCCGTCATTATGGTGTTTATGCGGTATTATCAGCAAAATCGCAAAAGAATAGCAAAGGTATCATATACATACAGAGAAGCGACAACTACCTTGTACCATCTTGGACGAATGATGCTCGTTTGGTGTAGTTTTGAGGAACACAATGCTTGAAGAAAACATTATGCAAATTGCTGATTATTGTGTGTTTCAGCGAATGAAAGCCACATACCATCGCAACAGCAACAGAAATTGATAGTATTTTCTAGTTAATGCAATTAGAAAATAGGAGGGTGCCGAAAGCTTATGCGTGATAATATATTTGTCAAGGGAGCAAGGGAAAACAACCTCAAAAACATTGATGTGGAAATCCCCAGGGATAAGCTTGTCGTTTTGACCGGCATATCGGGCAGTGGGAAATCCTCATTGGCTTTCGATACCATATACGCCGAAGGCCAAAGGCGTTATGTGGAATCTTTGTCAGCTTATGCGCGGCAGTTTCTGGGGCAGATGGAAAAACCTGATGTTGATTACATTGAAGGGCTTTCACCGGCGATTTCAATTGACCAAAAAACAACTAGCCGAAATCCGCGTTCAACAGTGGGTACAGTAACTGAGATATATGACTATTTAAGGCTTTTGTGGGCAAGAATCGGTATTCCCCATTGCCCGGAGTGCGGAAAAGAAATAAAACAGCAATCTGTTGATCAAATAGTCGATAGCGTGTTGGCGCTGCCCGAAGCGACTCGAATCCAGGTGATGGCTCCTGTCATACGCGCGCGAAAAGGAGAATACCAAAAAGTATTCGAAGATGCACGAAAAAGCGGATATGTTCGCGTTCGCGCTGATGGGAGCACTTATGATTTAACTGAAGACATTAAGCTTGACAAAAACAAGACGCACAATATTGAAATCATTGTTGATCGTCTTGTTATAACGGATGAGATCAGCCGTCGTTTGACAGATTCCGTAGAGACCGCCATTGCCCTTGCCGGTGGATTGCTGATCATAGATATAGTAGACGAGGGAAGAGAACTGCTTTTTTCCCAGAATTATGCATGTGAGGACTGCGGGATTTCCATGGAAGAACTCACCCCGCGCTTGTTTTCTTTCAATAACCCATACGGCGCATGTCAAAAGTGTTCAGGTTTAGGGACGCAGCTTAGAGTGGACCCCTCCCTCATTATGCCAAACCATGCGGTCTCCATTCTCGAAGGCGGGATTTCAGCGTCCGGCTGGGGGAACGTGAAAAGCGACGGGGTTTCCAAAATGTATTTTGATGCGCTGGCAAAGAAATACGGATTCAAATTAACAACACCTATTGGAGAATTGCCAAATGAAATAATCGATGTCATACTGCATGGCACAAAAGGGGAGAAGCTGACGCTCAATTACGACCAACCTCGGGGGAAAGGTGTGTTAACGCAACCATTTGAAGGGATTGTGAATAATATCGAGCGACGCTACAAAGAAACCCAAAGCATGTCTATGCGCTGGGAATTAGAAAGCTACATGGCAGAGCATCCTTGCCCGGACTGCGAAGGGCGTAGGCTTAAGAAGGAAGTATTGGCGGTCACAGTCGGTGACATCAGTATTGCTGATCTTACCGATATGTCAATAACAGGAGCATTGAGTTTTGTTGAGAATCTTTCTCTATCGGCAAAAGATGAAATGATAGCTCGTCAAATACTCAAAGAAATCCTTGAACGCATGGGCTTTTTACGCAATGTGGGCTTAGAATATCTCACCTTAAGCCGCCAAGCAGGGAGTTTATCCGGCGGCGAGAGCCAACGCATTAGGCTGGCAACTCAAATAGGGTCCTCGTTGATGGGTGTGCTTTATATTCTCGATGAACCTTCCATCGGGCTTCACCAACGCGACAACATCAAACTTCTGAATATGCTCAAACGCTTGAGGGATTTAGGGAATACGCTTCTGGTGGTCGAACATGACGAGGAGACAATTAGAGAGGCTGATTTTGTAGTTGATGTGGGTCCCGGCGCTGGTTTAGAAGGTGGAGAAATCGTTTGCGCCGGAACAACTCAAGAGGTGATAGCCTGCGAAGAATCAATCACCGGACAATACTTGAGCAAGAAAAGATCGATTCCTGTACCTGCTGTTCGCAGAGTAAGCAGCGGGAGGGATCTCGTCATACGAGGCGCCAGCGAGAACAATCTAAAAAACTTAACTGTTTCGATACCCCTCGGAATTATGACTTGTGTCACCGGTGTATCAGGAAGCGGGAAATCTTCCCTTGTGAATGATGTTATATACAAAGCGTTGGCAGCGCAGCTCAACCGAGCGAAAGCCAGAGCAGGAAAGTATGAATCCATGGAAGGCGTCGAGTTCCTTGACAAAGTGATAAACATAGACCAATCGCCTATCGGCAGGACTCCGAGATCCAACCCGGCAACATATACAGGTGTTTTCAGCGATATCAGAGACCTATTTGCTTCAACACAAGATTCTCGAGCGAGAGGGTATGGACCCGGGCGTTTTTCGTTTAATGTCCGCGGAGGACGCTGCGAGTCATGCTCCGGAGATGGACTTATAAAAATCGAAATGCACTTTTTACCGGATATATATGTCCCCTGTGACGTTTGCAAAGGGAAACGATACAACAGAGAGACCCTTGAGGTGCGCTATAAAGGAAAGAACATTTATGAAGTACTGAATATGACCATCGACGAGGCTTTGGAGTTCTTTGAGAATCTCCCGAAAATAAGGCAGAAATTGATAACTTTAGTCGATGTTGGGCTTGGATACGTCAAATTGGGTCAGCCGTCTACAACGCTTTCAGGAGGAGAAGCCCAACGGGTCAAGCTGGCAACGGAACTTAGCAAGCGTTCTACGGGGAGTACCCTTTATGTACTCGATGAGCCAACGACGGGATTGCACACAGCGGATGTGCACAAACTCATAGAGGTGCTTAACCGTCTTACGGATGCCGGGAACACGGTAATTGTCATCGAACACAATCTCGATGTAATCAAAACCGCTGATCATATCATCGACTTGGGACCCGAGGGTGGCGATGCGGGTGGGGAAATACTTTTTGAAGGAACACCTGAAGAAGCCACCGAATGCGAAGCAAGTTATACAGGGCTGTTTTTGAAAAAGGTG
>Ga0099364_10007136_pt1 | contig 16062 bp, 15 predicted proteins | sample TergutTh196P3_FD_73070 | JGI IMG/M metagenome (GOLD analysis project Ga0099364, IMG submission 73070) | Microcerotermes parvus P3 segment gut microbial communities from Pointe-Noire, Republic of the Congo - Th196 P3 | ecosystem: Host-associated > Arthropoda: Insects > Digestive system > Gut ...
CGATGGCTTTATCTAAACCGATGCACGCATTATCAACGATTATAACGCCGTTTGTATGGGTATTGTCCAAAAGCGCTAAAGGTGTTACAATGCTCATAGGGCTAAGTAAAATAAATGAGAGTCACACTGTTACTGAAGAAGATATCCGGGAGGCGGTGCTTGAAGGCGTGAAAGGGGGCGAAGTGCAGGAGGTAGAGCATGATATTGTAGAGCGCGTCTTTCATCTGGGCGATCGTACGATAGGAAGTATCATGACGCATCAAAGTGAATTAGTGTGTTTTGATCTGTCGGATAGTGTCGCTGTTATCAGGGAAAAAATGGAAGCGAAAATTTATAATACCTATCCGGTGATATCCGAAAAGTTAGACAACATTCAAGGGGTCGTTTTTCTGAAAGACTTGTTTTGTACGATTGATTCGCAGGATTTTTCGCTATCGAAAATCATCTGTCCGGCTCACTTTGTTCCGGAAAATATGAGTGTGTACAAGGCGTTAGAGCAATTTCAAAAGTTGCAGACAAAGTACGGAGTTGTAACGGATGAATTTGGCAGTATTCAGGGTATCGTCACGTATAAAGATATTGTCGACGCCCTTGTAGGAGAAGTAAGTGAAGCAGGCGACGAACCCGAGATTATCAATCATCCTGACGGTAGCGTTTCGGTTGATGGTCAATGTTCCTTTTTCAGTTTTCTGGAGTATTTTGATATGGAATATCTCTATGAAGAGAATGATTTTATTACGTTGAGCGGATTGATATTGGATGTGTTAGAGCGTGTACCTGCGACAGGCGACAGTTTCTCGTGGATGAATTTCGACTTTGAAATCGCCAAGATGGATGGCGTCCGCATCGACCGGGTATTAGTTAGGAAAAAGGAGGGTTAGTTTTCAGTTTTCAGTTATCAGATAAGAAAAAATTATGTTGGAGAAAATGAGAGAGAGGCGTACGATACGCCAATATTCGGACAGGGAAGTACCGGAACCATTGTTGAATGAGTTGTTAGAAGTGGGGGTTAGAGCCTCCAATACAGGCAATATGCAGTTATACAGCGTAATCGTGACGCGCAACAAGGCGCAGAAAGAAAAAATGGCGCCGGCGCATTTCAATCAGCCGATGGTTGTTGAGGCGCCTGTCGTACTTACGTTTTGCGCCGATGCCAATCGTTTTGTGAAATGGGCTTCGTATCGTAGTGCGGAAGCAGGATTCGATAATTTCCAAACATTTATGGCGGCAGTTATCGATTCAATGCTCTTCGCCCAGACTTTTTGCGTGGCTGCCGAAGAAAAAGGATTGGGTATCTGCTATTTAGGTACTACTACCTATAATGCAGCTCCTATAATTGAAGCCTTGTCTTTGCCGCGATTAGTCGTTCCCGTCACCGCTATCACTGTTGGTTATCCGGCGGAACCGCTTCCCGAACAAAACGAACGGCTACCTTTGAGCGCTATCGTACATCAGGAACAATATAAGGATTATTCGGAATCGGCTATTGTTGCGCTGTATAAAGAAAAGGAAGCCTTGGAAGCTAATCGACGTTTTGTAGCAGAGAATGGCAAAGAGACTTTGGCGCAGGTATTTACAGATGTAAGATATACCCGCAAAAACAACGAATTTTTCTCGGAAGAATTTTTAAAAGTGCTTGAAAAGCAAGGGTTTGGAGTTTTATGAAACGAAGAAATTTCCTTAAATCGGTAAGTGCCACAGCTGCAATGGTTTTCATGCCTTTTGAGCGGGTGGTTGCGCAGACGCGACAGGTGCGTTCGTTACCTGCACGGGTAAAAATATCGTTGAACGCCTATTCATTCAACAGACCGTTGACATCAGGCGGGATGACGATGGATGATATGCTTGAATATGCCGCCCAAACAGGTTTTGAAGGCATCGACCTGACCGGTTACTATTTTCCCGGATATCCGGAAGTCCCTACAGATGAATATATTTATCATATCAAACATAAGGCGTTTGATTTGGGGATTGAAATATGCGGAACAGGCGTAAGGAATAATTTTGCCCAAGCAGACCCTGCTGCGAAGGAAGCAGCCATCAAGCATGTAAAAGACTGGATCGTAGTGGCGTCAAAATTAGGAGGGCAGACGCTACGGATTTTTGCGGGAAATGATGTGCCTGCCGGACATAGTCGAGAAGAAGCGTTTCAATGGGTGGTAGATTGTATCAAAACATGCGCCGACTACGGTCGTAATCATGGCGTCATTTTAGCGATACAAAATCATAATGACTTCCTGAAAACGGCCGGCCAGGTGGAAGAACTGATGCAAGCCATTGATTGCGAATGGGTCGGATTGATGTTAGATATCGGTTCCTATCAAACGGCAGACCCCTATTTAGAAATCAGGCAAACAATCAAATATGCCATTACATGGCAGATAAAAGAGGAAGTATATATCAACAGGAAAGCAACCAAAACCGATTTAGACAAGATAAAAGAAATCATAGTTGATGCCGGTTACCGGGGTTATCTGCCTATAGAAACGCTTGGAGAAGGCGACCCAAGGCAAAAAGTCGCCCTGATGTTCAATGAAGTGAAAAAGCGATTCGGTTAGAGAATATTCCCGATAGCATACAACGGGATTCAACTCGCTGTCTATTTTCCTGTTAAGATATTTTTCTGCCATAATTTCGCACCGAATTTGGTTTGTATTTGTAAAAATTTCGTATCGAATATTGTCTGTTTTTGCAAAAAAATCAGGGCAAAGATAGCTATATTTTGTCAAAATATCTACCCGAACCTGATGTTATTTTCAGATGCGGTCCAAGACTTTTTCGATTAGCATCGGAAGGCTCCTTGTGTAGTCGGTGTTCATGTTATGGTCGACGCGGCCGGCGATGATACAGCATACGGTTAGGGCGCGGTGTCCCATCATTGCGGCAAGTCCGGAGAGGGCGGAGCTTTCCATTTCGTAATTGGTAATCCGGCGATTGTTATAGTTAAAAAGTTCGATTTTTTTGTTCAACTCCGTGTTTGCAAGCGGGAGGCGTAGTTCGCGACCTTGCGGGCCATAAAACCCGTTGGCCGCGATGGTCATGCCGCGTATGATGTCTTCCTGCGCAATTTGTGCCAATAAAGAGGGGTCTGCCGAAACGACATAGGGGCGTATACCTTCGATGTTCCAGCAAAGTTGGAGGAGGAGTTCGTCTTCTATCGCCGGGTCTCTTACTTTCTTATTGTCTTTGTAAAAATAGAGGACGCCGTCGAGGCCGATTGATATTTCGGCGGCCACATACGAACCGACAGGCGTGAAGGGTTGCAGACCGCCGGATGTGCCGATACGTACCATCGTCAGGCGTTGGAAATCAGGACGAACGGTTCGTGTAGCGAAATCGATATTGGCAAGTGCATCTAATTCGTTGATGACGATATCAATATTATCACATCCGATGCCATGCGAAACGACAGTGAGGCGTTTCCCTTTGTAAGCGCCTGTTATCGTATGAAATTCGCGGTTTGACAGTTCACATTCCTTGGAGTCGAAATATTCGGCGATCATGGTTACACGCTCCGGGTCGCCGCATAGGATGATGCGGTCGGATAATTGGTCGGGCTTGACATGGAGATGGAATATGCTTCCATCGTCATTGATGATAAGTTCGGAGGCAGGGAATTTTTTCATAAGAAAAAATTAAAAATGAACAATGAACAATGAAATCTTTTTCATCAATGCTTGGGTGTAAAGGATTACATGTTTGTTCTTCCGTTACAAATTCATTTGATAGGTTTGTTTTGAGCGACTGTCGGTTTTGAGATTGCGTCGCGCATGGAGGTATCGGCCTCGATATTTTTCATGCGGTAATAATCCATGATGCCGAGATTCCCGTTACGGAACGCTTCCGACATCGCTTTCGGTATTTCGGCTTCGGCCTCGATCACTTTGGCGCGCGCTTCCTGTGCTTTTGCTTTCATCTCCTGCTCTAAGGCGACAGCCATAGCTCGGCGTTCTTCAGCTTTTGCCTGTGCGATATTTTTATCGGCCTGCGCCTGGTCCATCTGCAGTACGGCGCCGATGTTTTTACCGATGTCTATATCTGCAATGTCTATCGACAATATCTCGAATGCGGTACCGGCGTCCAATCCTTTACGTAATACCAATTTGGAAATCGAATCCGGGTTTTCAAGCACGATCTCATGGTTGACAGCCGAGCCGATGGAAGAAACGATACCTTCGCCGACACGGGCAAGTATTGTTTCTTCGCCTGCGCCACCCACTAATTGTTTGATGTTAGCGCGGACGGTCACACGCGCTTTGGCAATGAGTTGAATACCGTTTTTAGAGACAGCCGTTACAGGAGGCGTATCAATGACTTTTGGATTGACCGACATCTGAACGGCCTGAAAGACGTCGCGACCGGCAAGGTCGATAGCCGTCGCCATCTGAAATGTTAAGTCTATGTTCGCTTTTGAGGCCGAAACGAGTGCATGAACCACACGTTCCACATGTCCGCCCGCAAGATAGTGCGCTTCCAATTCGTCGCGGGTAAGCGTTTTGAGCCCTGCTTTGTGCGCTTCGATCATTGCGCGTGTGATGACGCCCGGCGGAACTTTACGTATACGCATGAGGAATAACTGAATGAGAGAAATGTTTACACCCGACACTTTTGCCGAAATCCATAGCAGGAAAGGTACATAATAGAAGAAGATGCATAGCAAGACGAAGGCTACGCCGATTGTTAAAACTAATAGATAATCCATAATATCAATATTTTAAGAAGTTTGTATAATTTTCTTTTCAACGATCACATTATATCCATCAATGCGTACGATTTGCACAGGCGTATTTTCATCGATTAACTCATTCGTTGATTTCGCTTCGATGGTAATGTGATGAAAACGCGCTTTCCCAATGGGAGCGAGTCGTGAGAGTGTAACGCCCTCATCGCCGACTTTCAAATCCATATTACGGGGCGATTCGACTGTCGATTCGATATTTGTTTTGAGCGAGACGCGATGAAACGAATTGGAACGCATCAGCCATAAAAATATCCCTCCGAAAGTCACAACAGACGACCCCAGCGTAACGTTGCCGACAGTCATACCAAGTGTATAAGCGTATGTTATGCCTCCAATGGCGAACAAAGCGCCTGCAACGCCCGCAATCGTTATTCCGGGCAAAAGAAAGATTTCCGCAAGAAGCAGGGCTACTGCGGCGACCATTACAAATACTATAATCAATATATCCATTCCCAAACCGTTTTATTTATTTATTTATTTAAAGTAAGTGTTCAATCCTATTTCCCCCCTAACTGTCGTATTTCGGCATTACGTGCGTTCTTTTCCTGTTCGGTTGCTTTCTCTATCAAGGTATAAAGTTGATTTTCAGCCTGTAATATAGTAAGTCGCAATTGTTCACGTGTCGAGGGGGGGGCGTTAATGAATGAATTGCGTATCTCTTTCAATCTGTTTTTCAGATTCTCAATTTGCTCGTTTAATGATAAAACGTCTTCATATAAATCTTTCGCTTCAGGGCTTTTAATCTCATTGATCGTATAATAAGTGATTTTATCGTTGATGAAAAATTCAAAATCGCGTTCTTTTTTCATTTCCTGTTGTGATTGATACGCGTATGCTAATTGTACAAGCGAAGTATAATCGGTTCCTTCCTTCCATGTATCGCGGATGGAAGCCAGGGCTGCTCTCCGTCTTAGCGTTTCGTTATCAATCGGGTTTTCGATTCGTTTACGGGAAGGATCGGGGATAAAGAGGTATACGCATACTTTGTCTTCCGGCTGATTTCTGTCACTAACAAACCACCCCAAACCTTTCGATTCGTCGATGACCATCATATAGTCGTTAGCTGGCGAATTAAAGGGCATCCCCATCTGTTCGGGTGCGAGGTATGAATTTGTATTGATATTATAACGAGTGATAAAAATATCGTATCCTCCAATTGATTCGTACCCTTTTGAAGCGAAATACAGGGTAGCGCCGTCCGGTAGGACAAAAGGATAATTGTTGTCTTTCGACTGATTTGTAAACAAAGGTTTTTCATCGCCCCATATATCCAATAGTTTGGATTGTGTATAGAGTGTATAAACGTCGTTTTCCGAAGGGCGGGCATAATAGATAGCCGAGCCTTTCTGATTGGTATAGACGATGGATGAGACAGGGTCGCCTGTATTGAAAAAATAGTCGAATGATTGTAGAAATCCGCTTTCTTCGCTTAGGCTGTATACTTCTAAAAAGGCGTCTTTGGAGACAACTAAGCTATCAATAATCTGAACATCCTCGGTTTTCTCCTGCATTCGGTTCAGATTACGCGCTTGCTCCAACCTTTTTTCGGATTCGGAAGGGTCGTTTTTTTGTTTCCTTTGCAACTCGATATATTTTTCCCACATTCCGACAGCTTCGTCAAAACGATAGAGATCGGTATATAACATGGCAAGATAACGGGTTGATTCCATCACATTACGCTTACTTGCGACTATCAGATATTTTTCGGCGTTTTCATAATCTTTTGTTTCATAGCAACATACGCCATACCAATGATTGTATGTCGAATTATTTGGCGACTGCTTGACAAGTCTTGCCATTCCGGGTTTTGCCTCTTCGTACCGGCCTTCGCTATACATGGTTCTCACCTGATCAAGGCTTTGTGCATATCCGAAAAGACTTACAAATAAAAAGAGCAAAGAAGCGGTTATTTTTCGCATCTTCGGGCGAATCTTCGATGGCCCCTTCCGGCGTATTTTATAAAAGATGCTGAACTTCATGATTAAGTCTATAAAAAACTGAAAACTGAAAACTGAAAACTGAAAACTATATACAAAGATATGGAGAAAAAATGAGAATACCTATAAAAAAACAAAATTATTTTGGATCGAATCTTATTTTGTCTATAAAAGAAAATATATCTCTCTCATTATCAGGATTAAACCAATTTATTTCAGAATCGCGTTTGAACCAGGTTATTTGTTTACGGGCATAAATTCGTGTGTTTCTTTTTATTTTTTCAATCGCTTCGGGCAACGTACAGGCATGGTTGAAGTGAGCAAAAAGTTCTTTATATCCGAGGGTGTTGAGTGAGTTCAGGTGGCGCAAGGGGAAAAGATGGTTTGCTTCTTCAACAAAGCCGTTGTTTATCATTTCATCCACCCGTTTGTTGATGCGATCGAATAATTCCGCACGGTCGCGTGTCAGGCCGATTTTACAGATTTTGAAAGGACGTGATTTTCTGTCGCGGGTGCAGAATGAGGAGTATGGTTTTCCCGTCATCCGGCATATTTCAAGGGCGTGGATCACCCGTCTGTGATTCTTCCGGTCAACTACTTCATAATGGTCGGGGTCTGATTTTTTCAGTTCTTCGAGAAGGGATTCAAGTCCTTCGTCGAAATACTGTTTCCATAGTGTATCACGTATTTCCTGTGTGATGGTAGGCATGTCGTCTATCCCATTGCAAACCGCGTCGATATACATCATAGAGCCGCCGCAAAGCAGCAGGTGGTCGTGTGTTTCGTGCAATTTGTGTATCAGTGAAAGGGCTTCATCCTCGAAGAGACTTGCGCTGTAATAGTCTGTAACGGATTGTGATGCAATGAAATAATGCTTCACTTGCGCCCGTATTTCTTCAGTAGGGGCGGCTGTTCCGACAGGCATTTCTTTGTAAAGCTGACGCGAATCGGCAGAGATGACAGGGCTTCCGAGATGGTGTGCAATATGAATGCTCAATGCTGTTTTCCCGACGCCCGTGGGTCCGAGTAAGACAAAGAGAATTTTCATTGACAATCGTTCGTCAGGGAGGGCATCGTCAATTAAAAGCGTTCGTCAGGGAATTCATCATCAAACGAGCCTTTGTTCAGATCATCTAATTCTTCGTCATCGAACTCGTCTTCGCCGTAGAAATTTTCATCTAAATCAGAGATAATATCCAACGCCGCCATGTTGTAGTCTAAAAATTGCTGGGGAGGAGTTCCGACTGAGCGTGAGCAAACCGGCGCTTTCAGGTTTTTTCCCGTTATTATTTCCCGCAGTTCAATAAAAAACACACGTTCGCTCAACGGGTCAAATACATAGAGCAACTTCTGGTGTTCGTCGGTGATGAGGTCTTCCAGATAGGTGTCTTCCATGATGTAGCAATCTTCTTCGGAGGAAGTGTCCATTTCGATCAGCGTCACTTCTGTTTGTTTACTCCAATCGTCCCCGCAGATGAAAAACGAATAGAGTTGATTCGGATCATATCCGGTTGCTTTCAGAATTACATCGTGGAAATCAAAAAATGTAGCTTGAGAACTAATTTGAATTTCTCTTTTGAAGTTGTCTGCCTCGTCAGACAATAATAAAAATCTATATAACATACTCAAATTTCTATAAAGACGGGTGCAAATATAGTGCAAAAAAATATAATTCGCAAATTTTTTTCAGGTGTATTACAAATTGACGACCATTTTATTCGTCGATAGAGCCTCTGACAATTCCTCTTTCGGATAATTTGATAAAATTGAGTATCAGGTCGCGTTCGATGCTTGGTTCATATTCGGTTTCGATTGCCTTAATAGCTTTCGAGTTATTCAGTCCTCGCGTATACAACGTTCGATAGATGTCCTGAATAAGGTATACTTGCTGGTTGGAAAATCCGCGTCGACGCAAACCGACAATATTAATACCGCAATAGACGATGGGTTCGCGACCGATAAGCGTATAGGGGGGGATGTCTTTGCCGACGCGCGAGCCGCCTTGAATCATCACATGTTTTGAGATACGCACAAATTGGTGTACTAAAGAGCCTCCGCTGATAATCGCAAAATCATCGATTTTCACTTCGCCGGCAATTTGTGAAGCGTTACCGATGATGATATGGTCATTTAAGATGCAGTCGTGCGCTACGTGCGAATAAGCCATAATCAGGCAATTATTGCCAACGACGGTTTTCCCTGTAGTAATAGTGCCTCGATTTATCGTCACACATTCCCTGATCGTTGTATGATGGCCTATTTCAGCCGTAGAATTTTCGCCGGCGAACTTCAGGTCCTGGGGTATTCCGGCAATGACCGCTCCGGGGAATATCTTACAATGCGAACCGATACGCGCTCCGTCTAAAATGGTTGTATGAGGAAAAATGTGGCAGTTATCGCCAATAATCACATCTTTTCCTATCACGGCAAAAGGGTCGACGGTCACATTTTTCCCTATTAACGCCTCCGGATGAATAATAGCCAAGGGTGAGAGCATAAGTTACTTGTTTTTAATTATTTGAGCCATAAACTCAGCTTCGCATACTACTTTCTCGCCGACAAAAACATATCCTTTCATGGTTGAGATACCGCGGCGCATAGGGGCTAACAGTTGCAGGCGGAAAATAAGGGTGTCGCCGGGCGCCACCTTCTGGCGGAATTTCACTCCGTCAATTTTCAGGAAATAAGTCGAATAGCGTTCCGGTTCATCCACCGAGTTGAGCACAAGCAGCCCTCCGGTTTGCGCCATGGCTTCGATAAGCAGGACGCCCGGCATGATAGGCTCTTGTGGAAAATGTCCCTGAAAGAAGGGTTCGTTGACCGTCACATTCTTTACCCCGATAATATGATCGTTCTCGATCTCCAGAATCTTATCGACAAACAGGAACGGGAACCGGTGTGGCAGCAGTTCGCATATCCGGTGAATATCCATCACCGGAGGACGTGTCAAATCATAGAGCGGAGCTTGTATGTCATTCAGTTTAATATCTTTACGAATCAGACGGGCTAACTGGTTATTAATTTTATGTCCCGGACGTGTAGCGATGATATGTCCTTTGAACGGTTTGCCGATAAGCGCTATATCGCCTAACACATCGATTAGTTTATGGCGCGCCGGCTCGTTCGGGAAAACCAACGGTTTATCATTAATATAACCGAGTTCTCGCACGTTGACATGCGGAAGTCCCAATGAATCGGCTATGCGGTTCATTTCGCTCTGCGCCATTTTCTGGTCATAGATGACGATAGCATTGTCAAAATCGCCTCCTTTAATCAGATTATTTTGCAGTAAAGTTTCTATTTCGCGGACGAAGACAAACGTCCGCGAAGCTGCTATCTGGTCGGGGAAATCGCGGATATTTGTCAGCGAGGCGTACTGGTTGGATAACACAGGCGAATCAAATTCGATTAACACATTGATACTTAGCTGTTCATCGGGGAGGACGATTAACGACGAACCGGATTTTTCGTCCTTCACTTCGATTTTATGGTGGACGATATAGTAATCTTTCACTGCACGTTGCTCGAGGGCGCCCACTTTTTCAATATGTTCGGAGAAGTACCGGGCGCTACCGTCTAAGATAGGTATTTCCGGAGCATCGAGTTCGATGAGGCAGTTATCGATGCCCGAGGCATATAATGCGGCGAGTGCATGTTCGACTGTGCTTATTTTCACCTCGCCTTTCGACAGGACGGTGCCTCTTTGCGTATTGGAGACATTTTCGGCTACCGCATCGATGACGGGCTGACCTTCGAGGTCGATACGTTTTATCTTATATCCGTGATTTTCAGGCGCAGGTTTAAATGTCATAAACACGTTCAAACCTGTGTGAAGTCCTTTGCCCTTTAATGAAAATTCAGACGCTATCGTTTTCTGTTTTTCCATATTCTTTTTTGTACTTGTTCAGTTCTTCTATTTCTCGCTCTAACCTGTAAATTTTTGCATTTATTTCCGGCAATTTTCCGAAAAGGATATGTGAGCGTAAAAAACCTGTCAACGGTAAGTAAGGCGTCCCCATCACTTTGACGTTCTCCTTAACACTCTTTGTTACTCCGGTTTGCGCTGCTATTTGCGCATTATCGCCTATCTGTAAATGACCTGTAACGCCTGCCTGTCCGCCAAACATACAGTTATCCCCGATTTTTGTTGAGCCGGCGATGCCTACCTGCGCCGCCATAGCCGTATGAAAGCCTACCTCTACATTATGCGCAATCTGTATCAGATTATCCAATTTTACGCCTTGATGAATGATGGTCGACCCCATTACTGCACGGTCGATGGTTGTGTTAGCGCCTATTTCGACGTCATCCTCGATGACTACATTGCCTAACTGTGCGATTTTTTTATATTTACCCTCTTCCGGTGCAAAACCGAACCCGTCCGACCCTATCACAACGCCTGCATGAACAATGCAGTTGTTACCGATGCAACAATCCTTATATATGGTAACATTCGGATAAACAGTGGTTTGTTCGCCGATGCAGACGTCGTCGCCGATGTATACATGCGGATAAATCATACATCCTTTACCGATTTTCGCGTTTTCGCCAATACAAGCGAAAGCGCCTATATAACAATCGTTATCTATCGTTGCAGATGCGGCAATGTAAGCGGTGACGTCTATACCGCTTTTTCTAACTTTCGTCTGTTCGGCCAATTCCATGAGCTTTGCTAACGAGGAATAAGCGTTAGGAACTTTTATTAACGTAGCCTCAACGGGCGCCGTTGGTTTGAAGTCGTTATTGACTAAAACGATACTTGCTTTCGTTTGATAAATGTATGGTTCATACTTCAAATTAGCAAGAAAAGTGATCGTCCCCGATACACCTTTTTCTATTTTTGAGAAACCGGAGACCTTTGCATCCGGATCACCTGCAATCGTTCCTTTTAATATTTCAGCAATTTGTTGAGCTGTAAACTCCATCCTTATAGTGTTGATTGAAATTAATGTCGCTTCTGCCGGAAAGTCCTTTTTGGGCAGCCAAAAGTAGGTAAAAAATATGGATACAACAAATAAAAAGGAAAAAAAACGATTATTTTGATTAAATAATACCGTTTACGGACAAGATTTGCTCCATCTCCTTTTGTACTTCGGAGGCTGCTTCGCCTGCTTTCGTTGCAAATTGTTCCGAAGAATCGGCATAGATAATCGCGCGTGATGAGTTGACTATCAGTCCGCATACGTCGTTCATCCCATAGCGGCAAACATCCGTTAGCGACCCTCCTTGGGCCCCGACGCCCGGTACAAGCAGAAAATGGTCGGGGACGACGCGGCGTACTGCTTCAAACAGTTGTCCTTGCGTAGCGCCAACCACATACATCATGTTTTCATCCGTACCCCATTTTTGAGAAATACGCAGCACCTTTTCAAATAAACGTTCACCCGGAACTCCTTCCGTCAACTGAAAATCATTAGCGCCCCGATTGGAGGTAAGCGCCAGTAATATCACCCATTTCCCTTCATAACTTAAAAATGGCGTGACGCTGTCTTCGCCCATATAGGGCGCTATGGTTAGCGCGTCTGCGTTCATAATATTATAAAATGTACGCGCGTACATATAAGATGTATTTCCAATATCCCCGCGCTTTGCATCGGCGATGATAAACTGGTCGGGGTAAGTTGTCTTGATATAACCGACCGTTTTTTCCAACGCATGCCACCCTTTCAGTCCTTCACTTTCATAAAAAGCCAGATTCGGTTTGAACGCGATGCAATATGCAGCCGTGGCGTCAATGATGGCTCTGTTAAAAGCGAAAACAGGGTCTGCTTCCTTTAGTAGATGCGGAGGGATTTTTTTTAGGTCGGTATCCAACCCCACACACAGGAACGTTTTTTTACGTTTAATGTTCTCGAAAAGTTCTTTTTTATTCATCTGATAACTGTCAACTGATAACTGTCAACTGAAAACTAAAGCTCACTGTCTTTGATTCTTTCTGCATTCTCGGCGACAATGAGTTTATCGATGCAATCCTGAATGTCGCCGTTCATGAATATAGACAGGTTATAGAGGGTGTAATTTATCCGGTGGTCGGTCATACGTCCCTGCGGGAAGTTATAGGTGCGTATCTTCGCCGACCTGTCGCCGGTTGAAACCATCGTTTTGCGTTTGGAGGCGATATCATCAATGTATTTCTGATGTTCCTTGTCGTAGATGAACGACCGCAGACGGCTCAATGCGCGCTCTTTGTTTTTTGGCTGGTCGCGTGTCTCCGTACACTCTATGAGGATTTCTTCGGCAATGCCGGTATTGGGATTTTTCCAGACATAGCGAAGGCGAACGCCTGATTCCACTTTATTGACGTTTTGTCCGCCTGCGCCACTCGAACGAAACGTGTCCCATTTTATCTCTCCTTCGTTGATTTCGACGTCGAACTCATCCGCTTCGGGAAGTACGGCAACGGTAGCCGCTGATGTATGCACCCGTCCCTGTGTCTCGGTTTGAGGCACCCGTTGTACACGGTGTACGCCCGATTCATACTTCAACGTACCGTAAACCTGCTCACCGGTAACCGCAAAGATGATTTCCTTAAAACCTCCGGAAGAACCTTCATTACAGCTTGAAATGCTTAATTTCCAACCTTTTATCTCGCAAAATTTGGAATACATACGGAACAAATCGCCGGCGAAAATAGCCGCTTCGTCGCCGCCGGTACCGCCGCGTATTTCCATAATTACATTTTTAGCGTCTTCAGGATCGGCGGGGATAAGCAATAACTTTATTTCCTCATCAAGGGTAATCAATAATTGTTTGCCGCTTTCCAATTCTTCGTTTGCCATGGTACGCATTTCCGTATCCTGTTCCCCGTCCAATATTTCTTTGGCTTCATCGATAATATTTAACGTTTGTATATATCGTTTGCGTACGGCTACCAATCGTTCCAGTTCTTTATATTCTTTCGTCAACCGGACATACCTTTTTTGGTCGGTTATGACTGCGGGGTCGGCGACCAATGTCGCTATTTCGTCAAAACGTCCGGCAATGTCATCAAGTTTTTGCAGTATTGAATTATCTGACATAGCTGTTACCGGTAATAAAATTCTCCATATTCGCTTTTAATGACGAGTTCTTTAGTGTCGCTTGGCTCTATATTCCCGACTATCCGGGCGTCAATTCCGTACGACTTGCTTATTTCGATGATGCTGTCAGCCAGTTTTTCATCGACATAGATTTCAAAACGATGTCCCATGTTGAATACTTTGTACATCTCATCCCAGCGTGTGCCGCTTTGGCTTTGGATTGTTTTGAACAGCGGCGGGGCGGGGAACAGGTTGTCTTTCACAATACGAAGCCGGTCGACAAAATGCAAGATTTTTGTCTGCGCTCCACCGGAGTTATGTACCATCCCATGAATTTCGTTCCGTAACCGGTCAACGATCGTCTTTACCACCGGCGCATACGTGCGGGTAGGGGATAGTACGAGTTTACCGGCGTTGATGGGCGAACCTTCAATGCTATCGGTAAGCCTTTGTCCGCCGGAATAAACCAACTCTTCCGGTAAACCTGCATCATAGCTTTCCGGATATTTTTCAGCTAAGTATTTTGAAAAAACGTCGTGCCGGGCAGACGTCAATCCGTTGCTGCCCATACCTCCGTTATACTCTTTTTCGTAAGTCGCCTGTCCGAAGGAAGCTAATCCGACAATGACGTCGCCGGCTTGTATGTTCGCGTTATCAATGACTTCACTCCGTTTCATGCGACAGGTGACGGCGCTGTCCACAATAATCGTACGGACGAGGTCGCCTACGTCGGCTGTTTCGCCTCCGGCGCCATAGACTCCGATACCCATGTCGCGTAACTCTGAAAGTAATTCGTCTGTACCGTTGATGATAGCGGCGATTACTTCTCCCGGGATCAACCGTTTATTCCGTCCGATGGTGCTCGAAACAAGGATGTTATCGGTAGCGCCCACACAAAGCAGGTCGTCAATATTCATGATCAGCGCATCCTGCGCGATCCCTTTCCATACGGACAAGTCGCCAGTTTCGCGCCAGTAGATATAGGCTAACGACGATTTGGTGCCGGCGCCGTCTGCATGCATGATATTGCAATAGAGCGGGTCGCCGCCGAGAATATCGGGCATAATTTTACAGAACGCTTTTGGGAAAAGCCCTTTATCAATATCTTTGATAGCTTGGCGTACATCCTCTTTTGAGGCGCTGACGCCACGCATAATATAACGTTGTTCACTCATCTTCGCACTTTTAATATATCTCCCGGTTTAGGAATGTAATCGTCTCTCAGCTTATTAAATTTATACAGGGATTTCATTTTCATGCCATAAATCTGAGAGATGCTATGCATTGAATCTCCCACACGTACAATATGTGTTTTATGTGCTTTGCTTGCCTGATTTTTCTTGGCCTGGATGAAAACCATATCTCCGGATTTGAGTTTGTATTCAGCGGTAACCTCATTATATTTCAGCAATCGTTTTAACTTCATGCGGGTGTCAAAAGCGACGATTTCATACGTATCATCCGCTTTCGCCGAGATATAGTGAACAGCATTGGTCTCAAAGATTCTACGTTTCCATCTGATGTTAGGTAATCCCGGTCCATCAATTTGGATTTTGTAAATATCGTCAACGGGGATTCTTTTTTCTGGCGCCTGCGCTCTGTCATACTTTTGCAGGCCATACGTTTCAATCAACGACACCAACTTGTTCCCGTAATAAGGATCAGTGGCATAACCGCACCTTTGCAAACCGTAGGACCACCCTTTGTAGTCGAGGATACTGAGGTCGAACAGGGATACATAATAGATACGTTCTGAGAGAAATCGTGCATGGTCTAAATAAGATTCCACGTCGGAGTTATAGGTGCGGAAACATTCGTTTTTAGCGTCATCGTCGTGATACATACGCCCTCCGCGCCATTCTTCCTTACATTTAATGCCAAAATGATTATTACCCACACGCGCAAGACGACTGGTGCCGCCTGCCGATTCTAAAAGTCCTTGCGCCAACTTGACGCTGGCAGGTATCTGAAATTCTTTTTGAAGTTGAATTGCTAAATCCTTATATTTATTAATGTATGCCTCAAAGGCGGGACTTTTCGTTTGTCCCTGCAAATAAACCAAATTTATCGTAATCAGGGAGATCGTGATAAGTATACTTCTCATCTTTTTATAATACCTTTTTGTAAACAATCTATAAGAAAACGGGTGCAAAGATAGCATAACTTGAAAGTATTACAAAATAAAATCTGTTATTATTTAAAAATGCGTACTTTTTTGCCATATTTCATTTGGGTTGTCCTTTGAAGAAGACGCCAAAACCGGAAGAATTTACCTGTTAGTATAACTAATGTTTCGCACCTCTTAATAACAAACTGATAAATAAGATGCTACGAGAATCATTAACAATTTACTTGTCTGTTTATA
>Ga0099364_10007137_pt1 | contig 16058 bp, 10 predicted proteins | sample TergutTh196P3_FD_73070 | JGI IMG/M metagenome (GOLD analysis project Ga0099364, IMG submission 73070) | Microcerotermes parvus P3 segment gut microbial communities from Pointe-Noire, Republic of the Congo - Th196 P3 | ecosystem: Host-associated > Arthropoda: Insects > Digestive system > Gut ...
ATGGCCGCGGGGGTATCAATGATCCACCAGGAACTTTCCAATGTACCCCAGAGGACAGTTGCCGAAAACCTGTGGCTGGGACGTGAACCCAGAAACAAACTTCGGTTAATAGACCATGCAAAAATGTACCGGGATACAAAGTCCCTGCTTGAAGATCTTAATTACCATTTTGATCCCGGAATGCGTATAGCAAACCTTTCGATCAGCCAGCAGCAGGGCTGCGAGATTGCACGTGCAGTTTCATTTAACGCATCAATTGTGGTGATGGATGAACCTACCTCATCATTAACCGAGAATGAAGTATCCCATCTTTTTAATATTATCAAAGAGCTTACATCAAAAGGGGTGGCGATTATTTATATTACCCACAAGATGGAAGAAATTTTTGCTATCGCCTCTTATGTTACCGTGCTGCGTGACGGAAAAACGGTCGGCACCTACCCTATTAAAGATATAACCGGCGATAAGGTTATTTCTCTTATGGTTGGGCGGGATCTCACCCAGCGCTTCCCGCCGGTGGAATCTACACCGGGAGAAGTGTGCCTGGAAGTCAATAACCTCAGTGCTGCCAATCCCCGGTCATTTAACAATATTTCATTTAAACTGCGCAGGGGCGAAATTTTGGGTATAGGCGGCCTTGTAGGATCGCAGCGTACTGAATTAATGGAAGCGATTTTTGGGATCCGGCGCATTGCTTCGGGCGAAATAATAAAGGGTAAGGCCCTGAAAAAACTTACGCCTCAAAGCGCCATTGCAGCAGGGATAGGTCTCGTCACCGAGGACCGGCGTAATACGGGGATTTTTCCCCTGCTCAATATCACCGTTAATACCACCATCCCCTCCCTGGGAAAGTATAAAAATAAAATCGGATTACTAAACCATAAAGCCCTGCTTAAAGCAGCCGCAGAGCAAAATCAACAGTTAAAAACCAAGACCCCTTCGATGAATACACTGATCCAAAACCTTTCGGGCGGAAATCAACAGAAAGTTATTTTAAGCCGCTGGCTGATGACCCTGCCGGATATCCTTATAATGGATGAACCTACCAGGGGGATTGATGTTGGGGCAAAATACGAAATCTACACGATCATGGCAGACCTGGTAAAGCAGGGTAAAGCCATCATCATGGTATCAAGCGAAATGCCCGAACTTATCGGTATGAGCCACCGGGTACTGGTACTCTGCGAAGGGCAGCTGACCGGCACCCTGGAAAAATCAGAGATTAACCAGGAAGTCATAATGCGCCATGCAACCCAATTTTCCCGGAAACTGTAAAGGGAAAGGAGAAAACATGAATCCAAACCCCTTCAAGGCAAAGGAATTATTAAGTAAATACACCAGTCTTGTTACTTTTATTGTGCTGATATTCATTCTGTCGGTACTGACTCAGGGGCGTGTCCTTTCCTGGGATTCCATGAGAACCCTGATTATTGCTGAAGCGGTGCGTGCATTTGCCGCCCTGGGTGTGGGCATGATCATTATTACCAGGGGCATAGATCTGTCTGTCGGTGCGGTAGTCTGCCTGACAGCTTCGGTGGCCGCTTCTTTTGCCCAGGATCCCGGCCTGCCGACTGCCATTTATCCGGGCATGCACTTTCCATTAATCGTTCCTATTGCGGCGGGTATCATCGTAGGTGCCCTGTGCGGCCTTTTTAACGGCATTCTTGTTGCTTATGGTAAACTACCGCCCTTCATTGCCACCCTGGGAACCATGGTCATAGCCCGGGGCCTTCAGCTTATTTATACCCGCGCGGCGATTGTCAGCTCCCTGACAGAACCATACCGGGCAATAGCACAGACATCCTTCGGCCCCATGCGCTTTCCGATTTTAGGAATTTATGTGATTCTTATTGCCATTATTATTTGGACTCTTATGCGTCATACCAGACAGGGCAGTAATTTTTATGCCATAGGGGGAAACATTCAGGCAGCACTGGTATCGGGAATTAATGTTGAAAAAAACCTGGTCTGTGTATACCTGTATGCGGGTATTCTCTACGGTATTGCCGGTATTCTGGTATCAAGCCGTCTTGCCCTGGCAAACGCTCTGACTGCCAGCGGCATGGAACTGGATGCCATTGCCGCAGTTACCGTGGGAGGCATTTCACATTCAGGCGGAGTCGGCACAGTGGGCGGTATGATCGTCGGCATTTTTACCATGGGCCTTATCAGGTTTGGGATGAGCTTTATGGCAATTAATCCCCATTTTCAGAATCTGGTACAAGGCGCAATAATAATCATGGCGGTCTACTTCGACATGAAGAAACACGCAAAACGCTCTTAAATCAAAGTTTGTTCATTTCCTGTATCCGTTTAATCTCATCGCGCATTGCCGCCGCTTGTTCAAACTCCAGGTTTTTGGCGTGTTCGAGCATCTGGTTTTCCAGGGCCTTGATAAGCTGTTTGCGCTGGGCGGGGATCAGCATATTGTGGGATTTCTTAAGTACTTCAATGGATGTTGCCGCCGCATCAACCGCTTCTTCGGCATGGCGGGTGAGTATATCGGCGATGGCTTTTTTAACCGTTGCCGGGGTAATGCCATGCTTTGTGTTGTAGGCAATTTGAATTTCGCGGCGGCGGTTCGTTTCGGCAATGGCTTTTTCCATGGCCTCGCTCATCCGGTCGGCGTACATGATAACCTTGCCCGCTGCGTTGCGCGCCGCCCGCCCGATTATCTGCACCAGGCTGGTAAGCGAACGTAAAAAACCAATTTTATCCGCATCAAGAATAGCAATAAACGACACTTCCGGCAGATCAATCCCTTCGCGCAGCAGGTTTATCCCTACAAGTATGTCAAAATCCCCCTGCCGTAACTGGGTAAGGGTTTCTACCCGTTCGATGGTTTCTACCTCACTGTGGATGTAGCGGACTTTCAGTCCCAGGCCGCCAAGGTAATCAGTCAGATCTTCGGCCATTTTTTTTGTCAGGGTAAGAATCAGGGAACGTTCACCGGCCTGTATTCTTTTCTGCACCTCACCGTAAATATCTTCCATCTGGCCTTCGCTGGGGCGTACTTCGATTTGGGGGTCTAACAGGCCGGTGGGACGGATAAGCTGCTGCACCACCCGCGCTGACTGTTCGATCTCGGTCCTGCCGGGAGTGGCGGAAACGAAAATGGTTTTATCCAGCCGATCGGCAAATTCATCATAGCGCAGGGGGCGGTTGTCCAGGGCACAGGGCAGGCGAAAGCCGTAATCCACCAGGCTTTGCTTACGGCTGCGATCCCCGGCATACATGGCTCCCAACTGAGGCAGGGTAACATGGCTTTCGTCGATGAAAGTAAGGTGTTCTTTCGGAAGGTAGTCAACCAGTGTATCCGGGGACTCACCTGGTTTGCGTCCGGCAAGAATCGCCGAATAATTTTCGATGCCGGAACAGTAACCAAATTCAGTGAGCATTTCGATGTCATACTCAACACGGGTTTTAAGCCGTTCGGCTTCCATTATTTTACCGATACTTTTAAAATACTCAAGCCGCTCGGCAAGCTCCTGTTTAATAGCTCCCATTGCATTGCGCACCATATCTGCGGGCATGACAAACTGCCGGGCAGGGTAGATCAGAGCCCGATCAAGCTCCTCGAGCATTTCGCCCGACACAGGATTAAAGCGCCGTATTCGTTCAACACGATCCCAGTCAAGATCAACCCGGTAGGCTTCTTCCATGTAGGCAGGATATATTTCCAGAGTATCCCCCCGCCGGCGGAAACGGCCACGCTCAAGTACGGCATCGTTGCGCTCATACTGCAGTTCCACAAATCGGAGCATGAGGGAATCAACATCAACAGTTTCGCCCCTGGAAAATGTTGATGTCATTTTTTTATATACATCCGGTGTTACCATGCCATAGATACAGGATACGGTAGCAACGATGATTACATCCTCACGTTCCATCATACTTCGGGCTGCCGAAAGCCGCATCCGCTCAATCTCGTCATTTATCGATGAGTCCTTTTCAATATATAAGTCGCTTTTGGCAACATACGCTTCGGGCTGGTAATAATCGTAGTACGAGACAAAATACTCAACCGCATTGTGGGGAAAAAAACCCTTGAATTCCCGGAACAGCTGGGCAGCAAGGGTCTTATTATGACTGACAACCAGCGTGGGCATTTGCACAGCTTCGATGATTTTTGCCATGGTAAAAGTCTTCCCTGAACCGGTTACTCCCTGCAGGGTCTGATATTGATCCCCGTTCCTGATTCCGGCGGCAAGCGCAGCAATTGCCTCGCCCTGATCCCCGGCGGGGTTATAAGGCGATACTACTTCAAACGGACGCATGGGTAATCATTTCCAAATTATTGTTATAGTTAGTATAATCCATAATTAGCGCCATTATAGATGCAAAACAATACGTCTGTATAGCATACAGGAGAATACTTGACGATAATCATCAGGTTTTGTATAGTGAATACCACAAGAGGAAAAAAATCATGCTCAGTAAAACCTTGACAAAAGTGCTCAATAACCAGATAAACGCCGAGTATTATTCGGCCTACCTGTATCTTTCCATGTCGGCTTTTGCAGAAAACGCTGCTCTTAAGGGGACTGCCAACTGGCTCTTTGTCCAGGCGCAGGAAGAAATGGCTCATGGAATCCATATATATCAGTACGTTCTGGATCGCGGCGCAGTTCCGTCATTTGCCGCAATAGCCCAGCCGCCGGCATCTTTTACCGGCATTGATGATGTTTTTGCACAGGTTCTTGCCCACGAAAAAAAGGTAACGAAAAGCTTAAATACTATTGCAACTCTGGCCATGCAGGAAAATGACCATGCCTGTTATCAGTTTATCATGTGGTATGTTAACGAACAGGTTGAAGAAGAAGCAAACGCCGCAGATATCATAGGTAAACTGACAATGATTGACGGAGATACAAGAGCGCTTTTAACTTTAGATACTGAACTTGCCGCAAGGGTGTTTGTAAATCCTTTTCCTGCAGCACCATAAAAGTAGCATATTGTATACAGCCATTTTACATTACATTATCTGCTCATCAATCGGCTTGCCGCCGGGAACCATGGGCAGTACACGTTCATCTTTATCGATTATCGCTTCTATTACAGCCGGTTTTCCGGCAGCAAGGATTTTCAAGTTTTTTTGCAGAGCATTAAGAAAAGAAGCGCTGTCATCCGCGCGGTAAGCGCTGACGCCATAGGCATCAGAAAGCTTGATAAAATCCGGCCCCCGGCCACTAAGATCGGTTTGGCAATAGCGTCCTCCGTAAAAAAAATCCTGCCACTGGCGTACCATACCCAGGGTATTATTGTTAAAAATAATAATAAGTACCGGCAGTTTATAATACACCAGGGTTGCCATTTCGCCGCAGTTCATCCGGAAACAGCCGTCACCGGTAAAAAGCACTACCGGGCGCCGGGGGTTTGCGATTTTGGCTCCAAGAGCCGCACCCAGCCCGTAACCCATGGTACCCATGCCGCCGGAGCTTAAAAATGTACGCGGGCGATTAAAGGGAAAAAACTGCGCTGTCCACATCTGATGCTGGCCTACATCGGTAACGGCGATTGCCTTACTGCCCAGAGCCAGCGCCGTTTGGGTAATGATCAGACGGGGATGCAGATTGGTTTTACGATGATGATCTTTGGGTATCACCGCCTTCCATGAGTCAATCTCTGTGTTCCAGTCGGTTGCCGCTGCCGGAATTTTTTGAATGAGACGGGCAAGAATCGTTTTCAGGTTGCCCGCAACAAAAGCGTCGGTCTGTATATTTTTGTTTATTTCCGCCGGGTCGATATCAAGGTGCAGGATTTTTGCCTTGCGGGCAAATTTTTCAACCTGGCTCGTAACACGATCGGAAAACCGCGCGCCTATGGCAATCAGCAAATCTGACTTTTGCACAGCCTTATTGGAAGCGGCAGTCCCGTGCATGCCTATCAAGCCCGTGCACAGCCGATGATTGTGGGGGAAGGCCCCCATTCCCATAAGGCTTAAGGCCACCGGCGCGTTGAGAAGTTCGGCCAGTTTTTTCAGTTCCGGCACAGCACCGGAAAGCACTACCCCGCCTCCGGCATACAGGACCGGCCGCCGGGCATTGGTAATGAGAGCGGCAGCTTGTGTAATATCGGCATCGGAAAAAGTTTTACGTCTGCCGCGTTCGGCAAGGCGTCCGGGACGGCCGTCGAATGCAAAACTACCTGCATTTGTACAATCCACAGATTGTTTCCATTCAGCTGCAGCAGTGGTAATATCTTTAGGAATATCAACTAACACCGGCCCAGGCCTTCCCGATTTGGCAACAATAAATGCCTCACGGATCACTTCTGCAAGATCATTAACATCTTTAACAATCCAGTTATGCTTGACTATGGGCATGGTAATACCGGCAATATCAACTTCCTGAAAACTATCCTTCCCCAAAAGCAGAGTGCTTACATTTCCGGTAATGGCAACAACAGGAACTGAATCAATATATGAAGTGGCAATACCCGTCACCAGGTTTGTCGCTCCCGGACCGGATGTTGCCAGACAGACTCCTACCCTGCCGCTTGAACGCGCATAACCATCCGCCGCATGGGCTGCATGCTGTTCATGGCTTACCAGTACATGCCGAATCCTATCCTGCTGCCGGTACAGTTCATCATAGATATGCAGAACAGCTCCCCCCGGATAACCAAAAACAGTATCCACCCCCTGCTCAACAAGAGACTCAATTACAATCCGCGCCCCCGTATATTTCACTGATCCCTGCCCCCTGTTCCCTGTTCCCTGTTCTTAAGTAAATAATATTCAATTGAGTCCACCAGTGCGGCGCGGCTTGCATCGATAATATCAGCTGAAACTCCCACCGTACTCCAGCTATGCCGCCCGTCGGTTGTCTGGATAAGAACCCGTACCCGTGCGGCAGTGGCATTACCGTCAATCACCCGGACCTTGTAATCATCCAGCCGTACTTTTGCCAAATCCGGAAAAAAACGCAGCAGTGCCCGGCGCAGTGCGCTGTCCAGGGCATTCACCGGCCCTTCTCCTTCTGCTGCAGCAATCTCATGCTGGCCTCCAACCAACACCTTTACCCAGGCATGGGAACAGGCAAGGGTTTTACCGGTGGGATGTTCGCTTATCACACGATACGCCACAATGCGGAACAGGGGTTTATGCCTGCTCCTGCCTTCCATGGAAGCAAGCTCCCGCCGTACTAAAAGCTCAAAGCTGGCATCGGCCCCTTCATACGACCAGCCCTGCGCTTCAAGGTTTTTTATTTTATCCGCCAGCTTAATTGTTACCGGATGATTTTTGTTAATAGTTTTGTCAATATTATTAATTCGATCGGCAATGGCCGCTCTGCCGCCGACTTCGCTCATTAAAAAATGACGGGTATTACCAACTGCCGCAGGATCAACATGTTCAAACGATTGCCTCGTTTTAAGAATTCCATCAGCATGCATCCCCGCTTTGTGAGCAAAAGCATGCATACCCACATAGGGCATATCATCGTTTAAGGAAACATTTGCAATCTCGGCAACCCTGCGGGTCAGTTCCAGCAGGCGTGACAGGTTTCCTTCCGGCAGGCAGCGCAGTCCCATTTTTAACTCTATGCTGGGAATCAGAGCTGCCAGTGAAGTATTGCCGCAGCGTTCCCCAAAACCAACCAGAGTCCCCTGCACATGGATACAGCCTTCCTGTACAGCGCCAATGGTATTTGCAAGAGCAAGCCCGGAATCGTTATGCGCATGTATTCCCAGCCCTGCACCGGGAATCATTTGTGCAACTGCCTTTACTCCGGCGGCAACAGCATCGGGAAAAACACCCCCGTTGGTGTCGCACAACACCAACATATCAGCACCGGCATTCCATGCCGCCTTAACCGTAGACAGTGCATAAGCGGGATTAGCCGCCCAGCCGTCAAAAAAATGTTCTGCATCGTAAAAAACCTGCCGCCCTTGTTTTTTAAGGAATGCAACAGTCTCGGCAATCATGTCGATATTTTCTTCAAGCTCAACCCTCAAAACCTTGTTGACATGCAAATCCCAGCTTTTGCCAAAGATCACCACCGCCTCGGTTTGAGCGTCAAGCAGGCTCTGCACCTGTTTATCATCCGCCGCTTTAATTCCCTTCTTTCGGGTTGCTCCAAAAGCACACAACCGCGCATTCTTTAATTGCAGCGATCTGCTGCGCCGGAAGAACTCCTTGTCCTTGGGATTACTCCCCGGATTCCCCGCCTCGATCCAGGCAATGCCCAGTTCATCCAGGGCTTCGGCAACAGCCAGCTTATCCCCCACCGAAAAAACAATTCCCTCCCCCTGAGCCCCATCTCGCAAAGTCGTATCAAGAATTTCTATATCTAAAGCCATATCCCTACTCCCTGTTCCCTGTCCGCAAACCTTCTGTTTGATGCTCACTGTTTAAATCCCATTCCATCGCATTAACTGCAGAAAGGTATGCTTTTATTGAAGATTCAATCACATCGGTGGAAACACCGCGCCCGTTCCAGCGCCGTCCGTCCATGCTGATTTTTACCATTGTTTCCCCCTGCGAAGATGATCCCCCGGTAATTGCGCCAATTTCATAGAGTTCCAATTCCGGTTCCCTGCCTATAATGTGATTGATCGCCTTAAAAATCGAGTCGACAGGGCCGTCTCCCATTGTAACAATTTTTTCATGTCTGCCGTCACTGTGCAGCAATCGTATCACGCCTGAAGCTCCAAGGGCGGATCCTGTGTTGACAGCCCAGTGATCGAGCTTCCAGGTTTCCGGCACCGATGCAGTATTGTCCATTACCAGGGCTTCGATATCGCGGTCACTGACTGTCTTCTTTTTATCGGCAAGATTTTTAAACTGGATAAAAATAGTATCAAGCGTAGTTTCATTAATTTCCAGGCCCAGATCATTCAACCTCTCTTCAAGGGCATGACGACCTGAATGTTTACCCAATACCATTCTGTTAAGACGAGTACGTTTTTCACGGGCAATACCAATAGATTCAGGACTCATGATTTCATAGGTTTCCCGGTGGGCTAGTATCCCATGCTGGTGGATTCCTGCCTCATGGGCAAAGGCATTATCGCCGACAATGGCCTTGTTCGGCGGAACCTTCACTCCCGTTACCTGCGCCACGAGGCGGCTTGCCTGATAAATCTGGGTACTGTCAATTCTGGTATCAGCCATAAAATAATCACGGCGCACCCGCATGGCCATTACCAGTTCCTCCAGAGAAGCATTCCCTGCCCTCTCCCCAATACCGTTAACCGTGCACTCAACCTGATCCGCACCGACAGCAATCGCGGCAATACTATTTGCCACAGCAAGCCCCAGGTCGTTGTGGCAATGAACCGAAAACCGCGCCATTTCCATATCGGGCGTATGTTCCCGTACATAGCGGACCCGCCGGCCAAATTCTTCAGGCATGGCATAACCCACTGTGTCGGGAAAATTCACCGTCAGGGCACCGGCCTTAATCACTTCTCCAAATACCCTGCAGATAAAATCCGGATCACTGCGGAAAGCATCCTCGGCGGAAAACTCTACATCCGCGCAGAATTTTTTTGCATATTTTACCGCTGCTACTGCCTGCTCCAGCACCTCATCCGGCGCTGCTTTAAGTTTGTACTCCATGTGTATCGGTGATGTTGCCAGGAAGAGATGAATCCGGGGGTTAAACGCCTTTGACAGAGCTTCGCTTGCCGCATCAATGTCTTTTTCCACACAACGGCACAGGGCCGCTACCGCACTGCTCTTGATGACAGCGGCAATAGCCTTTACCGACTCAAGGTTACCGGGGCTTGATGCCGGAAAGCCAGCTTCGATAATATCTACACCAAGTCTTTCCAGCCGCTTGGCCACCTCGATTTTTTCGGACAAATTCATGCTGAAGCCCGGCGCCTGCTCACCATCCCGTAATGTAGTGTCCAGAATCCATATTCGGCGTTTATCGGCAGTATTCATGGCATTTGTCATTATAAGAGGATACTATTTACCATGATTTGTGTCCATAATCATGCCAAACTCGGTAGTAAAACATTGCCAAACTCGGTAGTAATGGTTATAATGTCGTAAGCTGACTACACATTATTTATGCTATATCTGGATAATGTCGATTCTTATATGAATACATTTATCGCTATTGATTTTGAAACCGGTATGTATGATCCCAACAGCGCTGTTTCCATTGGCATGGTTAAATATCATGATTACCGGGTTGTTGATACATTTTACTCATTGATTAGGCCGCCAAAACTGTATATACGCCCTGATTTTACCGACATTCATGGCCTGACCGTTGATGATGTCATTGATGCCCCCGATTTTGGCCAGTTGTGGGAAAACGGCATCAGTACATTCATGGAAAATCTACCCCTTGCGGCGCATAACGCTTCGTTTGACATGGGCGTGCTTCGCGCGACGCTGGAATATTACGGTTTTGCACTGCCGAAAAATAAATATTTTTGCTCTCTTGCGCTTGCCAGAAAGACATGGCCGCAATTTCATTCGCGCAGTTTGACCAATCTTGCAAAACATTTTTGCATAGAGTATGAAGCGCATAACGCTCTAGCCGACGCGCAGACATGCGGAAAAATAATTGAATTATGCGCCAAAACACATTCTGATGCGGCGGTTACAGAAGAAACCGTTGGAATTAAGGAGTTGCTGCGGAAGACGGGGTTGAGGATGAAGGGGTTGTAATTTCATTCTTTTATCTGCTGTCTCTTATTGTTTCAATATATTGCCGCAAAAAGCCCTGCCAAATACAAAGGCAAATCCGACAGTAAAGAAAAATAGTGTCATTGTGCCGCTGAATATTCTCTACACTGTTATGAAGAAGCGATTATCTATGCAACAGAACGCCAATGGGCATCTGATCAAAAAATTACCGATATTGAAGACGGTATTAAGATCGAATTTACCAGCACGCAATACAACAAGGTGTTGCAATGGGTATTGTCCTGCGGCTGTTATGCCGTCCCCCAAAAGCCCAGGGAACTGGTTGACGAATGGCAATGGCATGTGAAAGAATCAGCCAAACAGGCGGTAAAATGCAGCAAAAAAACCTGATAATCTCCAAAGAAGAGCAAGATGCAAACTTTCGCGAAATCCGCATGGGGAACATCGCGCCTAAAACCCTGTACCGCAGCAGCCATCCCATCAAGGACAATGCGCAGGAAAAGGCACATGCGGTACTAGCTGCGAAAACAAGAATAGCCTCGGTTTTGAATCTGTGCGACACTGAATCGGGATTAAAAACAAAGGTGTTTTTTGCCCCGTGGTACAGCGAACTATACAGAAATAACCGCGTCCTTTCGCTGGGCATGGATTTTAGTTTTACTAATGACGCTTTTGGCAGGAAGCTCAAAAAAGCGCTAAAGTTCATAATAAAAACCGAAAGCCCGTATCTGGTACACTGCTATGCCGGCGTTGACCGAACCGGCTTTGTGTGCATGGTTTTGGAATCCCTCATGGGAGCTTCAATAGACGACATTGCCGCAGATTACATTGAATCGTTTAACAACGAATTTGAGTCCAGCATCCATGCAGAAGTAAGCAAAACCGACATGCTGGTAGTCATGCAGTATCTGTCGATTATGGGCGGATCAGCAATAATTTCCAATCAAAATTTACAAAACATTGCAGAAAACTATCTGGAACACAGCATAGGGCTGACTACCGAGGAGATTGCGCTGCTTCAAGAGAAACTTTCCGGGAATACATCGATCTCTTGAAAAATAAGGAAAAAATGAATAAAATACCATTTATAAGGAGGATAGAATGAAAAATACTCGAATTTATACTATTGCACTTGTTATATTGACTTTAAGCACCGGCAGCCTCGTTGCTCAATCACCTAAGGGGATGAGCTTTAACGGGGCAACGGGGCTGTATTCCATTCCCCTGGGAAGAGTAGGCTGGGAGCAAGGCTCGAATATCGGGATTGATTTTGGCTACAGTCTCATTGTCGGCGAAGGTAATATCACGCATACTCCCAAAGCTGCTATAACCCTGTTTGGATTTTGGGAGCTGAATTTTGCACTTGATATTCAACCACCACACCCGGATCCCAACAACAGTAATACCCATATCATCTTTGGGACCAAATTTCAATTCCCAACAAACGACAGGGTAGCTGTTTCCCTGGGAGGTAATTATCAATTACTCAGAAACGGCGCTGACCCTGCACATGACAATGCCGGACATATCTACTTAGCTATGACATACTCCAGCAGATTTTTTGAATGGCCCGTAGAAACCACCGTGGTTTTGGGCTATACAGTAGGGAAAAGTCTGCCAAATGGCAATATTGACTATGGCATGGGTTTTAGCCTTGCTCTTCTGCCAAATGTTTTTCAAAACATGATCCACTTAATTGTCGATTTTTCCAATTATACCTATGTTGTTTTACCCCCTGCTTATGCTCTTAATACAGAACGTGGGATTCTCAACACTGGATTTAGAATTGATTTTGCTTCCATAATCCGTCAGCCAAGATTCAAATTTGCATTGGATGTTTTAATGACCGATGCCTTTGATGACAACAGGGGTTTATCATTGGGCGGAGTTTTTGGATTTAGGCTCTAGTGAAGCTCGGCAAACTATAATTTGTCGGTGAGTCTGGATCCAAGGCCCCCGGTACAGGTGCGGGCAGCACTCGTCCAGCACCTAAGAACTTAGGTGCTGGGCGGTGCGCACCCCGCAGGCACTGCCTGCTAAAGGCCCCCGAAGGCGGCGCCCATGGGGCGGTGTCAAAGTATGGGATGCCCTAAAGAAGTTAACTGGGGTCCTGTCGGAGGCCCGGTGTCCACACTCCGTGTGGACACCAGCCTCCGCCACCCCTCCCTACCATCTCTAGGCATCCATTTCTGTCGCTTCGCCCCATGGGTGCCGCCTTCGGAGGCCGCAAACAGGTGCCGCCTGCGAGGCGCGCACCGCCAAAGGGGTTAAGAGCTGCCCGCGCTTGGGATGGAAGGCCTATATCCAGAGACAGTCAATTATAATTTGTCTTAAAAGGGGGGTTGGGTCATACCAGGGTGTCAGTCACCGAATTTTTAATGGGAATCTTACTGTACAGCTTGTGGCATAACCACCAAGTGGACAAATACGAAGAATGGCAAAAACAGCAAGGGACTGTTCGTTCCGCGTAGCTCCAAACCACAATCTCCAAAATATATGAGTATAACTTAAAATTCCCAGCCGGCATTTGTTCTGGAATCCAGATTATCTTCCGGCAACGCCGTTTCTTCCCTGCGCTTGGGAGGATCGCCATCAACATAAATAGCGTTGCCCTCATTAGTTACAGAGATATTGCTGTCGCTGTCCCCGTCGGTAAAACCAAAAATAGTGCCGCCTAGGTTTTTTACAAAGGTTCCTGACTGCGAAACATATATGCCGCCGCCTTCAAGCTCTGCTGTATTGCCGGCAATGATACCGCCGTTCATGGTAAAAGACCCGCTATTAGAAACACCGCCGCCTCTAGCTGTTGCCTTATTACCAAATATAACTCCATTTGTCATAATAAAAGTTCCTGTAGCAGTAACTTCAACTCCGCTTCCGTTAACAGCAGTGTGATTTTCTATTGATCCGCCGCTCATGGAAAAAATACCAGCAGCTCTTACTCCCCCGCCCCATGAGCTATCCGAAATAATATTATTTTCAATGATACCGCCGTTCATATTAAATCTGCCTTGAGAAGAAATAAACACACCGCCGCCGCCAGACGACATGGCAATATTTCCGGATATTGTTCCATCGTTCATGGTAAAAGTTCCGCTATCGATACGAACTCCAGCTCCAGAGCCAGAAATAGGTGAAAAGGTAGCATTACCTGATATAGTTCCGCCGTCCATGATAAATATTCCGCCATCTCTCACAAGTACGCCGCTTCCGTAATCTTGTGATGATGGATTTTGCACAATATTAGTATTATTAATAATACTTGTACCATGATCCATCTGTAAAGTTCCACCCCTAATATTAACCAGTGCAGTTGAATTGTTACTACGACCATGAAGTGTTATATTTTTTTCAAGAATGAGTGTTACTCCTAAATTAATATAAAACATCCTTCCGTTTGAAGAAAGATTTATTGTCCTCATAGAATCAATTCCAATGAGAATAATTGTAACATTGGTTCGTATTGTAGGAAAAAGACTTGTAAAGAAAATACTAGAATCCGTATCAACTTCTACAATATATGTATTATTATTTTCCACATTATTCTGCAGCCATGTAAATTTTGCAGTAAGAGTAGCGCCGGGAACAAGAATACCCACTCTCCAGTCCGCATACAGGGTTATATTGCCATATACCGGCGCGGAGAAATCGTAAGGCAGGGTTAAATCTTGATCGATGTACCAGCCACTAAAGGTATGGCCGCTGAGTTCCGGATTTTCAGGGCGGACGACTGTAAAACCCTGCCTGACAGCCTGGGCTTCTACCTCTGACCCTCCGTTGCTCTCAAAGGCAACGGTAAATCGCGGCAATTCGCCTCTTATCATTAAATATACCTCAATGGGATCGCGGGTATCATCGTTTGTCGGGATACGCAGTATCGCAATATTTTCGCCCATCTTGATGGGAGAACATTCGATCAATAAAGTAGTTTCTGTTCCTGCAGGAACAAGGGGGCTGGGGTTTCTCTCCACGCTGAATGCCTGCGTATCAGGCCCTGTTATGTCAATGTCCGTAATATCTAATAAAAGGGCAGTTTCTCCGGTATTAAAAATTGTTATAGAAAATATTTCTGTGTGATCCATAAAAACATCACCCATATCGATTACGCCGTTCTGCAAAATTTCAATGTCATTAAAAAATACTTCTGCATTTGGCTTTGGCGCTGCTCTGGCATTTGCCTGTAAAAAAATAACAATAGGATTTATTGATTCATCATTTGTCGGTATGGTCAAAATTGCATTATTCTCGCCGATTGACAGCGGAATGTATTCAATAATAATTGAAGATTCGCCGCCTGCGGAAATATTGGGCGCCGGGCCTGCAATACTGTTAAACACTGCCGCATGCGTTCCGCTGATTTCAATATTTGACGCATCAACTGTTAAAACAGCAGCGCCGGTGTTCTTTATCTGTATGGTAGTGTTTTTTGATTGCGTGATAATAACTTCACCGAAATTAATTGTTCCAAACTGGGGAATAATAATATCTTCATGCATAATAACGGCAATGGGCTTGGGATGAACCCCCATGGCATTAACGGCAAATGAAAAACCACCGCTTCTGTCATTTGATTGTATAGTAACGTGCGCTTCGTAAAAACGGTTTTCGTTGGGAGAAAATCTAATTGAAAAAGACAGGGATTCTCCGGGATCAATAACAGATCCTCCTGGCTGTTCCGTTACCGTAAAAACATTTTCCACGGTTTGATTTATCTGCACCGGCATCGCGCCTTCCAAAACCAAGCTGTCTGCGCCGGTGTTTTTCAAAACAAACTCCGTTATAACCGGGGTTCCGTTAATAACTGCTTCACCAAGCGGAACTGTGTCTCCTCTTGAAAGCATCCGCCCATTGTGTTCAATGCCAAGCAAAAATCCCAGCATTGCAAGGGTATACCTTGTCCCAGTTGAGTCATCTTCAACCAGGGTGTTATTGACAAATATAAAAACATAGTTGTTTTCGGTTTCTGTTATTATTCCGGATGCTCTGGCCCTTATGCCAATATCCCTACGGATAAATCTGATAAACCCTGTTATATCAGAGTCTGCCGCAAGCGTTCTTGCCGCATTACCTGATGCTGGAATATCCCCAAAAGATATGCCGGAAAAAGTAACATCCATTAAGTCAAATGAAGATTCATTTCTTATGATGAGGTTTGGATGGTTTGCGGTTGTGCCGTTGCTATCATCTTCAAACCAATCGCAGGTTGTAAATGCCAGTACCAGCATTGTAATTACTGTTAAACTAAATAATTTTTTCACAAATTTACTCCTTAAAATATTTTATTGTATTTCCTCTTACAGAGACACAGAGTTCGAAGAGAACGCAAAGGAAAGAGTCCGCAGATTTTTGCGGATATAGGTACTATTGCATTCGTAAGCAAATTGTCTACCATTCTTGTCTCTCCGTTGCAAAACAAAAAACTACCTTGTTGTAGCTGTTATTCTGTTTG
>Ga0099364_10007138_pt1 | contig 16058 bp, 15 predicted proteins | sample TergutTh196P3_FD_73070 | JGI IMG/M metagenome (GOLD analysis project Ga0099364, IMG submission 73070) | Microcerotermes parvus P3 segment gut microbial communities from Pointe-Noire, Republic of the Congo - Th196 P3 | ecosystem: Host-associated > Arthropoda: Insects > Digestive system > Gut ...
AGATTAAACGTGTCGCTCGTGGGTACAGGAATATGAAAAATTTCATCAACACTATTTATCTTCGCACATCGGGAATCAAGTTGCCTGAATCACCATTTACCCACTCGATTTGACGAAGAGCCAAAATTTTCCGCAAAGATTTAGTGATTCTTAAGTTAATCGACTATACATTACAATTTGCTTACAAAATCCAGTCCTATCCACCCAACTCCGCTCTTCAACCGTCCCCAAGCAGTCGCACCCTCGCCGCTCGATTCCTCAACAATCGTGTATACACCCCTGTCGCGAATCACTCCTACTACCACATAATCCGTACCCGGTCCTTTTCGGATGTTCAACGCATCCACGGTAATCCTGACTGTGTACGGCTGAAACTGCTCCGGCGGCAGTGGCGGAGGTGGTGGAGATGGCGGCAGAGTCGGCTCTTGCACTCCGTAAATATCGTCTAACGCCCTCCCGATTGCCCTCGCATACTCGCTTGTTTTTTGGTCAAACAGCTCGTTATCTTTTACATTGTTGACAAAACCATGCTCGGTGAGAACTGCGGCCATTTTGACAGACAGCAGTCTCCCGAAATCATACCGTTTTAATCCGCCGTCCCGCACACGCTGAACCCCTGCCTCAATTGTGCATTTATTGATTGCTTTTGCCAACTCGTCGGAGGCTTTAGACGGGTTGATGCGTGTGTAAACTTCCCACCCGTGAGCAGTCGGGTCATTGCTGCCGTTTCGGTGAATTTCAATAAATGCGTCCGCCCCCCAATTGTTTGCATCCCCGGCGCGGTCAACATTTCCCGTAAGATTGCTTACCGTTCGCGCCATTCGTGTTGTGTACCCCCTGTTTTTCAATTCCTGCTCTGTTGCGAGCGATAACTTCAGGGTATCGTTTGCCTCAATGCGTGTGCCGTTAATGCCGACTGCTCCGGGGTCACCGTTTACTCCGTGTCCCGCGCTGATATAAATCTTCTTGCCCATTTTTTTACCTTGCCCTTTCTGCACTTTTGTGCGTTGCAATTGCGTGAAATATAATATTTTATTAATAATAACACACAATTATTCCTGCTCAGTGCCAAATTTCGTTGCTTTTACAACTTTTTACATCGGCATTGGTAAAAATCGTGCAAACCGCTTTATTCTCGAACAAATCATAAAGAATGTCCGGGTTTTCGCCTTTTATTATAACAGTATCAATATTGTCCTCCAAAGCAAGGGAGGCGGCCTCAAGTTTAGTCAGCATCCCGCCCTTGGAAAGTTCCGAACCTTTTTCGCCGGCAGAAGCTATCATCTTACAGGTAATTTTGGTGACTAAAGGGAGAAGCTTTGCATCGGGGTTAGCTACGGGATTCTCGTCATAAAGCCCGTCTACATCCGTGAGGATTACAAGCAAATCGGCGTGGCAAAGCTTGGCGGCAATTGCCGAAAGAGTATCATTTTCATCAAAGTCAAGATGCTCAATAGAAACGCTGTCATTTGCGTTAATAATCGGCACTATGCTCCACGACAAAAGAGTATTCAGCGTATTTGCTACATTTTCTTTGCGTTCCGGGTTGGCAATAACATCCCTTGTCATAAGAATCTGCCCTACTTTATGGTTATGCTTGGCAAACTCCTGCTCATAAATGTTCATAAGCGCGCTTTGACCGATTGCGGCATACGCTTGTTTTTCCGCCATCGCAATCGACACCGGTGAGGTGTTCGCCGAAGATGCCGCAGAGAGTATTCCCCGCCCGACCGCTACCGCACCCGAAGTCACAAATATTATTTCCCTGCCCGAATTTTTCAAATCCGAGAGTACCCGTATTAAAGCTTCTACACGTCTTAAATTAAAATTACCTGTCGGATAGGCAAGAGTCGAAGTCCCGACTTTTACGACTATACGCTTTTTATTTTTAAATAAATTATCCATATTTATGACCATGCCGCCCCACCTTGCACAAAACACAATATGTCAAGCAACCCGCCAACGGGCAAAGCCCGTTGCACTGTTGCTCTTCTTTGACTTTGCGGCATGGTGGTTCGTCCTTTCTTATTTTTCCAACTTTTACCCTTGACCCTTCTGCACAAAAGTACCTTTGAAAGTTTCGCCGTTTAAGCGGTGCGGATTTCTATTAGGACGGCTTCTAAAGCTTTTAAACATTCATTCCTGCAATATTTGCGGACGCCCATGCCCATTCAAGGTTATAACCTCCGCAATCTCCGTCAACATTGACAGTCTCGCCTATTATATACAGATTCGGGCAGAGCTTCGACGACAAGTCCGAATTAAGCTCTGCGGCGGGAATTCCCCCGGACATTATCTGCGCAGAGCTTTGCGGCGCGACCCCGGTCACAGGAAACCGCCAGTCCTTGATTATATGCGGCAACTTACCGTGTTTTGCAATAGTTTCCGCTATCCTCCTGTGAAACAGCCCCGTCAACGGAATCGAACGCAATTGTTCAATGGTGAACTCGGGTGCAATGTCAAGCGATACTGTCATCGCATTTCCGTAGTCGCGGACAAGGTGCGACAGATTCATAATGCAGATTCCCGAAAGGGAATTTTCGTTGAATTGTACTTCGCCTTGTTCGCTCTTAATGACTTCGCCGCCGACAACAGCTTTGCATAATGCGTAAACCCGCAAGCCTTTAAGCGGTTTGCACAAAGCTTTATCGGTTTGAATCGGGCAAAGCGCGGGAAACGGTTTTATTACAGAATGCCCGAGCTTTTGGAGGTGGGAAAAGTCCGAACCGAATCCGCCGCACGCCCAAATCAGCTTTTTTGCCTTCATATTGCCGTTAATGAGAAATCCGCCGTTTTCGCGAACTATTCCGGTGCAGGGCGTATCGGTTAATATTTCAGCTTTGGTACAGGCAAGCCTAAGCGCGTCTGAGACGGAATTTGCCGTATTGGAATAGGGGTAGAGCCTCCCTGCCGATTCCCTGCGGCAAATAAGCCCTAAATCGGCGAAAAAGCGTTCAGCCCCCTGCCACTCGGCAAAGACTTTCGCTGCAAAATCCACATCGCCGTGATATGCGGATTTTTCCGAAACCGCGTTTACGTTCCCTAAGTTGCACCGTCCGTTCCCTGTGGAAAGCAGTTTTTTTCCTACGCGAGGATTGCGCTCAATAATTACCGTGCGTTTTACTGTTTTTGAGAGAACCGTTGCCGCCGCCAATCCCGCCGCACCCCCGCCTATTATTGCTATTTCAGTGTTCATTTTCCCCTGCCTCGCATTTTTGTTTGTGTGGGCAGTGTGGACAATTGACAAGAACGATTTTTTTAAGGCGTTCAGCACGATTAACCGCAGAAGCCAAATCATTGTCAACGACAGTAAAATGCCCCATTTTTCTGCCTTTTTTGGAATCGCTTTTACCGTATAAATGAACATGGACTTTAGAGTCGCAGTAAGCTTCCACAATTCCGGTAACATTTGTAACTCCGTCACTCCCGCCCAAAAGATTTACCATAACCGACGGCTGAATTAAAGAGGCATCACCGAGCGGTAGCCCCGTAATTGCGCGAATGTGATTCTCAAACTGATTGGCGAAACAGCCCTCAATAGTATAATGCCCGGAATTATGCGGGCGTGGGGCAACTTCATTGACATATATTTCGCCGCTTTTTGTCACAAACAACTCGACACAAAAAGTCCCGACCCCTTCAAAAACATCCATTACTTTACGGGCAACTTCCGCCGCTTTTGCAAGCAAGTCGACGTTAATGCGTGCGGGAACAATTGTAGTATCGAGAATGCTGTTTTTGTGGATATTCTCCGCAACAGGATAGATAACGCTTTTCCCGTCAATCCCGCGGCAGGCTATTACAGACACTTCCGTTTCAAAGTCAACAAACTCCTCCGCCATCAGCGCGGTCTCGGAGTTGCCGTTTGCACGGCTTAAAGCGTTAAACGCCGCTTCAATGTCCGATTCGTCTTTAATAAGTGCGTTACCTTTGCCGTCATACCCGCCTGTTGCGGCTTTCAGCATGAGCGGAAATCCGTAATCGTCTTTGGAATTTAATCGGCGAATATCCGGGATGCTTGAAACACTCTCAAACCGCGGAACGGGTATATTATTTTGCCGTAAGGCTGTTTTTTGTGTGAATTTATTTTGGATTGTTTTCAAACTTGTCACAGAAGGATACACCAAATGCCCGGATTTTTCAAGCTCTTCCAAAGCCGCCGCGTTAATATGCTCAAACTCGTAAGTAATCACATCGGATTTTTGGGCAAGCTCAAAATATCCCGCCGGGTTGTCAAAATCGGAAACAATATGCTCATCGCAAATGCTGTGTGCAGGGCAGTCTTTCGCGGGTTCAAGCACCGTTACGTAAAATCCGAGCCGTTTCGCCTCAAGTATCATCATTTTTCCGAGCTGTCCTCCGCCGACAATCCCGATTCTCTTATTAATAATGCTCATATCCGACCCTATCCAATCTTTCTGTTTTTTCATTAACCATGGCGACAAGCCCGTCCTTATAATCTTGAAGCTTTGCCCTTGTTTCCGAGTCAGTCACAGACAAAATTGATGCTGCGAGAATCCCCGCATTTTTCCCCCCGTTAATCGCAACCGTTGCCACGGGAATCCCCGACGGCATTTGTACAATCGAGTACAGCGAATCGACCCCGCCCAATGCTTTTGTTTTAATCGGAACGCCTATTACAGGCAAGGTGGTAATTGAAGCGACCATGCCGGGCAAATGCGCAGAGCCGCCCGCCCCCGCAATAATCACCGACAATCCTCTTTCAATTGCCGTTTCTGCGTATTCGTAAAGCCTTTTCGGCGTTCTGTGAGCTGAAACAATTGTTATCTCATACGAGATATTCATTTGTGACAAAAACTCCGCCGCCTCCTTCATTATCGGCAAATCGGAATCACTGCCCATTATTATTCCTATTTTCATGTTTATGACCATGCCGCCCCACCTTGCACAAATCCCAATATGTCAAGCAACCTGCCAACGGGCAAAGCCCGTTGCGCCGTTGCTCTTCTTTGACTTTGCGGCATGGTGGTTCTTCCTTTCTTATTTTTCAAACTTTATCCGCTCCTTTATCTTTCTGCACAAATGTGCCGTTATATCCGTTCCCTATTACGCCATCCATGCCCACCAAATATTTTAAAATTTCCAGTGCATCAAAAATTGACGGCACGGCTTCTTCCTTGGATTGCGCGGTGATAAGCGCGGCAGTTCGCGCATTCCCGCACTTGTTGATTGTATTATCCATCCCGACGATGTTTTTGAGGATTTCGAGTACATCAAAGATAGTCGGGGCGGTTTCGCCGAGAATGCGACCGAGCCGAGACGGTCTGCCCGATTTGCAGATTTTGCATTCACCGCAATTAAAGCTCAGAAACTCCTCTGTAATACGCCGAACTTCGTTTCTATCTAAGTTGCCGCCTCTGAATTTATTTACAAAATCCACCGTCATTTCGCCAAGGGCATACCCTTTATCCCTATCCGGTTCTATATTTGTACCCTCCGGAAAGTCGTTGAAAGTGGCAATTTGGACGATGTTAAATCCGGATTTAAGTGCGGCTTCCCAAGATTGCTCATAAAAGTCCTCTCTGTCATAAATCTGCCCGCTTATGGGATTCAAGATTTTCCTCGGCAGTGTAGCCCTTCCGTTATCATCTTCCCAACCTTCTCTGCCCTCGTTAAACCCGGGGTAAACTATAGCGACACCAAAACGGTTCATGCCCGAAGCACCCCAACTGTTTTTATTTTCTTCGTTAAGCCTAATGCACCAACTGTATGGGTTTAATTCACCGCGTTCCAATCCCTCCAAGAAGTCTTTGTACACAAGAGTCCATGCAACCGCACCGTTGAATGCAGTGTTATTGTTTTGAGCCATTCCTCCGGGGTAATCTCCGATGAGTACACATGGCAAGTTTGCAGAATTTAATTCTTCCTTAACACGAATCCAATCGCTCCCTTTCAAGCCGTAACCATGAACATCAAACACCGTTATTACAGGTTTATTTTGATACTTAAATACCAAATGCTCTCTACCTTTTATTTTTATCATTCGGAGATAATGCTTTAAGTCGTTGATTACAGCGTCAATGCGATGTTGCTGAGGATTCGGTCGGGAGTCATGCCCACAATTGCAAAAGCCGCTCTTCCAATGCGTTTGAGGCTCATACATTATGGACACCTTTGTACCTTGCTCTTCCGCTATATTCAGCATTTCTTCAAAAACACCGTCAAACTCCGGTTGGCGTACGTGTGAGCCGTAAAGGTCTGCTTGTAAAATAATCCCCATTGACTGAGCCAAATCCATATGATACCTAATCACTCTCGGCTCTGTGTTATCATAAACGCCGATTTGCGGTCGGTATGTAGGCAACATCGGCCCGCTGTTGGTTATTCTCCTGTCCACACGATAGGTAGCCAAAACAAACCGTTCGGTTGCATAGTCTGATAGTGCGGTTAATGGTTCGAGAGCTTCTTGCGCAATCGTCAAGACGCTTCCCAACATCAGCGAAGCCGCAATAAGCATTGATACTACGCGCTTTTCCAAACTTTTACCCATACCCTTTCTACACAAATGTGCCGCCCAAAGTTTCGTTTTCCGCATTTACGCAGGTTTACTTTCAAACTTTTACCCATACCCTTTCTGCACAACCGTTTCTGCACAAATGTGCCGTTCAAGCGTAATTATAACATGAAAGGTTATATTTGTCAAGGGGGGTTGACAAATTGGTTTTTTAGTGTAAAATGTGTTATATGAAAAATAAAAATATTCCAAAACTATTCGGCAGCATGGTATTTGACGATACGGTCATGAGAGAAAGGCTGCCAAGTGAAATCTACAATGCGTTAAAAAAGACAATGCACGAGGGGACTCACCTTGAGCTTGAAGTCGCCAACGAGGCGGCAAACGCCATGAAAGACTGGGCAATCGAAAACGGCGCGACCCATTACACCCATTGGTTTCAGCCTATGACGGGCATTACTGCGGAAAAACACGACAGCTTTATTTCTCCCGACAAGTCCGGGGAAGCGAAAGCAATCATGGCTTTTTCGGGAAAATCACTTGTGCGGGGGGAATCTGATGCATCGAGTTTTCCGTCGGGCGGACTACGTGCAACTTTTGAGGCAAGGGGCTATACCGTTTGGGATACTACTTCCTATGCCTTTATTAAGGACGGAAGCTTGTGTGTTCCGACTGCGTTTTGCTCTTATTCGGGGGAGGCACTTGACAAGAAAACGCCGCTCCTGCGTTCAATGCAAGCACTTGACAGGCAGGCTTTGCGCATATTAAGGCTTTTCGGCGACACTGATACTAAGCGGGTTGCGGCGCAAGTCGGCGCAGAGCAAGAGTATTTCCTGATTGACAAAGGCGTGTATCTTAAACGTCCCGATTTGCTCTATACTGGGAGAACGTTGTTCGGCGCAAGCCCCCCGAAAGGTCAAGAGTTAGACGACCACTATTTCGGGAGCTTAAAGCCTCGGGTCGCCTCTTTTATGAAAGAATTAGACGAGGAGCTTTGGAAACTCGGAGTCTTTGCGAAAACCAAACACAACGAAGTCGCACCCGCGCAGCATGAACTGGCTACTATTTATTCAACCGCAAACACCGCAACCGATTATAATCAAATGACAATGGAGGTAATGAGGACTGTTGCCAATCGGCATAACCTTGCCTGTCTGCTTCATGAAAAGCCGTTCGCGGGAGTAAGCGGGAGCGGGAAGCACAACAATTGGTCGCTCTCGTCCGATAACGGTGAAAACCTTCTGAAACCCGCCAAAACTGCGGAGAACAATACGAGGTTTTTGTTTTTCCTTGTTGCGGTAATACGGGCTGTAGACGAGTACAGCGGCATTATAAGAGCATCGGCGGCAAGTGCGGGAAATGACCACAGAATCGGTGTCGGCGAAGCTCCCCCCGCTATTATGTCGGTATATCTCGGCGATGAATTGACTGCTGTTTTAGAGTCGCACGAAAAAGGCGAAGACTGCAACAATCACAGTCGGCAGAAAACTTTAATGGAGACGGGCGTTGCCGCATTGCCGCATTTCCCGCAGGACACTACCGACAGAAACCGCACATCGCCGTTTGCGTTCACAGGGAATAAGTTTGAATTTCGTATGCCCGGTTCGGCTTTTTCAGTCGCAGAGCCTAACATTGCCATAAACACCGCAGTCGCCGAAATCCTGCGGCAATTTGCCGACACCCTTGAAAAAATCGGAAACGGCGATTCCGACAAATTCGATAGGGCTGTCAACGATTTAATCGGGGAAACTTATAAAAAACATAAACGAATTGTTTTTAACGGGAACAACTATTGTGACGAGTGGATTGATGAGGCGAAAATGCGAGGACTTTCTAACATGGAAACCACTGTTGACGCGCTTCCGTCTCTTCTTGAGCGGAAAAGTATTCTGCTGTTTGCAAAGCATGGTGTTTTTACGGAAAGCGAGATTAAATCCCGCTATGAGATTCTTATGGAAGGGTATTGCAAGACTATCCGCATTGAAGCTCTTACTATGCTTGACTTGACAAAAAAGGCGATTATTCCCGCCTGTATACGCTATCAAAATGATTTAGTCAAGCTGATGAACGACAAGCAAGCGTTGCATAAACCAATATTATCGTCCGCACTTGAGGCGCATTTGGCGGCAAAAATATCAAAACTGTCCGACGAGCTTTTGAAAAAGCTGAATACGTTGGAGTGTGCCGTTGAGAAGTCCGCTGAATTTAAAGCACTTGACGTTATGTCACAAGCACGCTTTTGCCGCGATGAAATTTTCTCGGCAATGTCGGAGCTTCGGGAGGTTGTTGACGGGCTGGAAACGCTGACTGCGAGCGAGTATTGGCCCTTGCCTTGTTATGGAGAAATGTTGTTTAGTGTGAATTGAGACGGGTTCTGAGTTGCAGGGGCAACAAAACTTGGCACTGTGTGTTGAACTGCTAAAGTATAATGTATTTTAAAGTACATTAGAAAGGCAGGACAGCGATGTCAAAAACAAACGACTTAAGGCAATGGGTGCTGTGGAAAGGCGAACTTAAACCCACCACCTGCGATGCTTGCAAGGCGCGTATCGGTAAAGTCTATAATAAGGACAGATTAACCGTAACTCCGCCGCTTCATCCGAATTGCGGGTGTGAACTGATGCCGTTGGCAATTCCGCGCAGAGGTGATTCGCTAAAGGAATTACCGCAAGACAAAAACAACTCTGAAATTGATAAAAGAATAAAAGCTTTTTTAGAGGGGATCTTCGGCGGCGCGGTTGATAGGTTCAAAGGGCTGAAAAGCGTAGTGTCAGACCCGGCAAAAGCATTCAGAGAAATAATGGAATTGGTAAAAAATGACCCGTTAGGCTTCGCCCGGAATCATATGCTGAACACCGTTATTGACCCGTTCAACTTTTACCGCATAGTTTATCGGATTATGCAAGACGACTTTGGCGGCGCGGGGAATTTGTACAGCCAAAATGTCATTGAGGCGGCGGGTGTTCTCGCGTCTGCGGGGTTAGGCAGGGTAGCAGGCAGAGTAGCGGGCAGGGGAGCTGGAAGGGCAACCGAACGTACATCTTGGTGGCAATCGGAAATTGATGTAGGAAGGCGATACAGGGGATATGCCCCTCAACGCTCATTTCTAAATGGCGAAATCGTTCCGCGTGGGACAAGGGGGAGTGTGCGACCCGATTATTTCAGAGAAGGAGGTTTTTTAAGGCAAGCTCATAGTATAGAGGTAAAAAACTATAACTTAATGAGTGCATCCGGTCAGAATAATTTAATCCACAATGTTTCAAGGCAAGTTAATCAGAGAGTTAATCACTTGCCGCAAGGAACACGACAGACTATAAGAGTCGATGTTAGAGGGCAAACGCTTACCAGAGTGCAAGAAAATGCAATCAGAAAGCGGATATTACAAAAATGTAATATTGATGTTGAAATTAAATTTGAAAGTCGAGGATAATTATGGTGTTTTTAGAAGTGGATGGCTCTATTTTTCGTATGTCACATGGAGAAATTGTAAATTCATTTTTTAGCACAATCAGCTACAATTTAGAGAAGAAATGGGGGGCGAGGTTTCCTTATACGATGAAAAAATTGTATAAAGGAAAGCTTAAATATCGAGATATTGATAAAGCACGCAGGGAATTATTAGTTATAAAAGAGGAGTTAAAAGATTTTCCGCCCTCAAAAGCAATTTATGATTTTTGGGATTTAAGCCAACAAGTTCCGTGGAATATTGAGGGGATTCCAGAAATAACGGACTTATCCAATTATTTTATTACCGAAAATGGTTATAACTACTTTGAAACGATTTTAAGGGTTTTTGAACTTGCAGAACAAGAAAAACAAGATGTTATTATAAGAAGCATTGATCTCGATGACCCCAGTGTGCTTCATTTTGATTGTAGACAATAATGTTAGAGGGCATTCTATGCGGGATTCAGCGTTTCTGAACCCCGCATAGTTTGCTAATACGCAAGAAATTAGGTCTAAGTGAATTAAAAAATGCGTTAGGGGGGAATTAGTTTGAAAAGCTGTGAATTAAACAAATTATTAGTAGAGTCGTTTCCTATTCTGAAAGAAGTTTATTTTGAAGAGGTGGAATGGCAAGAGGGGCATGATACGGGTTCGCATACAGTTTATGGGGATGTCTTTACACCTTATATTATTGAGTGTATAGAAAAAGGCAGAAAAAAGGAAATGCCATTCGTATTCTCATACATTGAAAAATTGCTAACTCTTGAAGATCCGTATGCAGACGAGGTTGTAGCACTTAGTGTTATCGGAAGTATTGCATATTTATTCGAAGGTGAGCAAAACCTGCATAACTCATTGGGCGAAAAATCTAAGTCGATTATGAATGGGTTTCTTCAAGAAAATTCTGTAATCTCGCAAAACAAACCGAGAAATGCTGCTATAGAGGGGGGAGACTATAGTATAGAAACTATATCCGGTCAGAATAATTTAATCCACAATGTTTCAAGGCAGGTTAATCAAAGGGCTAATCACTTGCCGCAAGGAACGCGGCAAACTATAAGAGTCGATGTTAGAGGGCAAACGCTCACCAGAGCGCAAGAAAATGCAATCAGAAAGAGGATATTGCAGAAATGCAATGTTGATGTTGAAATTATATTTAAAAGGAGATGAAAGTTTGAAAGTAAATCCGGTTAAGTGTCAAAAACAAAGTTTTCAGCGGCACGTTTATGTAGAAAGGGTATGGGTAAAAATATGGCAGTAGTATTAGAAGTAGCCGGCCATTGGTATGAAATAGGTATCAGCGACTTTCTGCATTCTTTTTTTAGCACTGTTAGTTATAATTTGGAGAAAGAATGGGGGAGCAGATTTCCTTATATGATGAAAAAATTTTATAAAGGAAAGCTGAAATATCGAGATGTTGATAAAGCACGGAGGGAGCTATTGATTATAAGAAAAGAGTTAGAAAAATTCCCTCCGACAAAAGCGATTTGGGACATTGATGATTTAAGCAAACAAGAGCCATGGGAGGATGATATTAGCGATGAAATGACTAACTTGTCTAATTATTTCTTTACTTGTGAAGGTGATGATTTGTTTGAAGTGATTTTAGCTGCTTTTAAAGATGCTCAAGAATCAAAGGAAGATGTAATCATAAGACGCGTAGATTTTGATGACCCCGGTATGCTTTATTTTGACTGTAGACAATAATGTTTAGTGGTGCATTCTATGCGGGATTCAGCGTTTCTGAACCCCGCATAGTTTGCTAATACGCAAGAAATTAATGATTTAGAGAACATTTAGAGCGGATTTTTTCAATACGCTTGTAATTTTCGGAAAAATATGCTATCATTGACAAAATAAAGCAATTATGAGTTAATTAAAATTTTTACGGCTCAAACATGAACGATAACGTCCTTTGGGTATAACTCAACTTTGTAGGAATAAATAAAAGAGTCGCCCCTAAAGCATAAATCGGCATCATAAAAACCGAAAGTGCGTTATGTGAATAGAAGTACACAAACATCACAACGAGTGCTAACACAACTGTTCCTTTAATAATCATGTTTGCCCTTTTCCAAGGCTTGCTATGGCTGTAGTAGTAACGGCAGTAATCCACATAATTGCCAATTGTAACGCTGTATTTAACCATCATGTGTCCACGGGTATTGTCATCCTGAATCTGTTCGCCGTGTTCAGCTTTTTCAAGAGTTTTTGGAATATAAGAGCCTTTCCCGCCACACTGATTTCTTCTGCTCAAAATTCATCGCCGCATAAGCAGTGCTTGTTGAAGGCATGACGTGAAACTCAATACCCGACAGGCTTTCAATCCCGTTGTACTTGCAGTAATACTCGAACGCTCTTTTACTATTGAACAGCACTTTAGTTATTCCGAAACGCTTTATAAACTCGGGGATGTCGACATTGCCGACTTCATTTTTTATGCTCGTATCCGCCGAGCCTTCAATTTCACAGCTTTTCAATGTGTCCCACAGGGCGATTCCGTGTTTGAAAATCATTGCTTTCTTTTGCTCATAATTGTTAAAGTCGATATTCTCGTTGAAAACATCGGCGATGATTCGCCAAAACTGATTTTGCGGGTTGCCGTAATACCCGTTGTTGTCCCTCGATTTAACAGACGGGAATGTTCCTAAAATCAGCGTTTTAGGGGATTCACCATGCAGTGCGTTGAATGCTTTGTACATATTTTTCTCGAACTCCAAGCGTTTTTGTGCCTCGTTAATAACACCATACCATAAATAATGGGATTTGTCAACAAAAATTTCAGATTGAATCACGGCTAACGCATGAAAAACCTTTACAAAGTTAAGAAGTTATGGTAAAATGAGGATGAAAGGGGAGTTTTACCATGATAAAAAAACATTTTGAAACAATAACAGATAAAAGACAAAAAGGGAAAATCCGTCATAGTTTGCATGAAATAATTGTAATGGTTATCTGTGCGGTGGTCGCCGAATGCGAAGCGTGGTATCAAATAGAGCATTACTGCAAGTCAAAAAAAGAGTGGTTCAAGAAAGAATTAAAGCTAAAACTAAAACATGGAGTACCATCGCACGATACGTTTGAGCGAGTATTCGCCATGATTGACCCGAAAGAATTTCAAGCGGGATTTCACTCTTGGATAAGCGAAACGGTACGACTGATAAATGGCGAAACAGTAAGCATAGACGGCAAAACTATCTGTGCGAGCAAAGATGACGAGTACAGGGCTATTCATATGGTAAGCGCATGGGCTAACAATCAAAAATTAGTTTTGGGTCAAATAAAAACGGACGAAAAATCTAATGAAATTACGGCAGTTCCGCAACTTTTAGATATGCTTGAAATTGAGGGATGTGTCGTAACAGCAGACGCTATGAGCTGTCAAAAGGTAATATCCCAAAAGATAACTGATAAAAAAGCTGATTATATTTTGGGATTAAAAGCGAACCAACCAAGCCTCTATGAGGATGTAAAGATTTATTTTGACGACATTGATGTTACACGAAAAACGCTCACTAAAGAGAAAGGTCACGGCAGGATAGAAACAAGGGAATATTACCTTGAAACTGACATTGACTGGTTATGGCAGAAACCGGAATGGAGCAATTTAAAAGCAATCGGCATGGTAAAATCAAGGGTTTTAGAGAAAGAAGTTATTCGGGAGGAAACGAGATATTTTATTACATCGCTCACCGATGTAAAGAAATTTTCTGTGTCTACCCGCGAACATTGGGGTATCGAAAATAGTTTGCATTGGGTTTTAGACGTTGCCTTTAATGAAGATAATTGTCGCATGAGAAAAGATAACAGTGGCGAAAACTTCGCCGTCATTAGGCATATTGCGTTAAATTTGCTCAAAAAAGATTCATCTAAAATGAGTGTAAAAGCTAAACGACATCGTTGTGCCTACGATGATGAGTTCTTGCTTCGTGTGCTTTTCGGCATGGTTGATTAAATTTCATGCGTTAGCCGTGGTGTAAAAAATATGCCGTAAAAAACGTTATTTTATACTTGACATACAAAAATTTTTATGATATAATGACACGAATTGAAAATAAGTGCAGAAAGGGAATGGTGTAAAAGTTTGGAAATAAATCTACGTAAATGGGGAAACGAATTTTTGCGGCACGTTCGTGCAGAAAGGGAATGGTGTAAAAGATGAAATCAAGATTACCGGAAGGTTACGGCAAAGGCGCGGGCGGAATGAACGCGATGATTAGACAGGCGCAGAAAGTTCAAGAGGATATGCAGGCTTTGCAGGAAAAGCTGAATGAGAAGGAATACAGCATAACAGCGGGCGGAGGTTTGATTGAGCTTACTATGACGGGTGCAAAGTCGCTTAAATCGGTAAAAATCGACCCGGAAATTGTTGACAAAGACAACATAGAAGACTTAGAGGACATGATTGTCGCCGGGGTAAATGCGATTATCGCAAAGATTACCGAGGAACACGACACCGCAATGGAAAAAATCACAGGCGGAATGAATATTCCCGGTTTGGTTTAACCCTTTGAAAGTGAATCTGCGTATGTGCGCAAAACGAACTTTCGGCAATGCGCTTGTATAGAAAGGGCAAGGGTAAAACTCTTTGAAAGTGAATCTGCGTATGTGCGGAAAACAAACTTTTCAGTTGCGTAATTGTGTAGAAAGGACAAGGGTAAAAATATGAGTGAATATACGCCTGTTCCGCTTTTTAAGGCGGCGGAACAGTTTGCGCGTTTGCCCGGAATCGGCATGAAAACGGCGCAACGGCTGGCGTACCATGTCCTATCGCTTCCGTTGGACGCTGTACGCGAATTTTCGGCGGGAGTACTTTCGGCGCGTGAATCGGTACAACTTTGCAGTTACTGCCAGAATTTTACCGAGACAGTCCCCTGCCCCGTTTGCGCCGATTCAGCTCGCAGAAACAGGCGAATCATCTGCGTGGTTGAGTCACCGCGCGATGTTTCCGTATTTGAACGTACAGGCGGATATGACGGAGTGTATCATGTTCTTCACGGGTTGTTGTCGCCTATGGACGGTACACGACCCGAAGACATTCGTGTGAAAGAGCTTATGGAGCGGCTTTCCGGTGATGTTGAAGAGGTAATCATGGCGACAAATCCCACAATTGAAGGGGAGGCGACCGCCGCTTATATAGGCAGGCTTGTAAAAGCAGTCGGTATTAAAACAACCCGTCTTGCTTACGGTTTACCGGCAGGCGCGGCATTAGAATTCGCCGACGATGTAACGCTTACACACGCACTGGAAAACAGAAACGAGATATAATAGTCTAAATATAGTCGATTAACTTAAGAATCACTAAATCTTTGCGGAAAATTTTCCGCCATACTGCGTTGAATTTTGCTTAAATACTATAAAACATTGAAAACACAGGGGTAGACAACTTGCAAATCGCACAGACATTAAGATTTTGCAGTAGGTTAAAAACAAATAAAACATTGAAAACACAGGGGTAAAAAAATATGATTGCGGTTGTTAGACATGGTGCTACGGAAAAGCAGATTAGCGGACTTCGTTCGTGGTTTCACGCACGGGGATTGAAGACTCATGTTTCCGAAGGGGAATTTCAGACGATTATAGGGTTAATCGGCGATGTGGGCAAGATTGACACCGACCTCGTAGAAGGTCTTGAAATTGTCGATTCGGTCAAGCGAATAAGCGACCCGTTCAAGAGGGCAAACAGGAAATTCCGACCGAAAGACACTGTTGTGGAAGTAGGCGGGGTTAAAATCGGCGGGGGCAATTTCCAAATAATAGCCGGGCCGTGTTCGGTGGAATCGCCCGAGCAGATACTGAGCATTGCCGAAAACGTGCAAAAGTCCGGCGCGGGGCTGCTGAGAGGCGGAGCGTTTAAACCGCGGACTTCACCCTACAACTTCCAAGGGTTGCGTGCCGAGGGGATTGAGTTGTTGCTTGAGGCGAAGAAAAAGACGGGAATGCCGATAGTCACCGAAATAATGAACGCGGTACACCTGCCGTTGTTTGAGGAAGTGGATATAATCCAAGTCGGCGCGAGAAATATGCAAAACTTTGAGCTTTTGAAAGAATTGGGTATGTCAAAAAAGCCGATTTTGCTTAAACGCGGATTTGCCAACACTTTGCAGGAACTTTTAATGAGTGCGGAATATATCAT
>Ga0099364_10007139_pt1 | contig 16053 bp, 6 predicted proteins | sample TergutTh196P3_FD_73070 | JGI IMG/M metagenome (GOLD analysis project Ga0099364, IMG submission 73070) | Microcerotermes parvus P3 segment gut microbial communities from Pointe-Noire, Republic of the Congo - Th196 P3 | ecosystem: Host-associated > Arthropoda: Insects > Digestive system > Gut ...
GGCCGATGATGGCAGCTATGAATACCAGTACACGCTTGATCGTCCGTTTACGAGTGATGGCACACCTGAAAACCAGGGCAGAAACACTGAAATTGATGCAGAGAGCATTGTAATTGGTCTGACGGATGCTGATGGCAATACGGGAACAGCGACGATTTACATCGACATTGAAGACGATATTCCTGTGGTGGAACTGGCAGACAGTGCCGTATCGAGCGGTCAGTCAGTTGAAGGCGTCCTGGATATTGTTGGTGGTGCCGATGGCATTGAGAGCGTCGTGATCAACGGCGAAGATGTAACCTTTGGAGGTACGGTCGATTTTGCAGGCCAGGGCACTCTTGTGGTCAGCGTGGATGCTAATGGCAATTACAGCTACGAGTTCACGGCAGAGCCGAATACAGGTGGTGTAGCCAAATTTGAAGTGACAGTGACCGATGGTGATGGTGACTCTGTTACATCGTCCTTTGACATAGCCGTGACGCAGATCACGATAGAAGATCCTGAGATTGGCAAGGGTGCTGATGGTGCGCGTGTCTTTGAAGGTGGGCTTGAAGGCGGTTCTGGCGAGGGCAGTGTGACGTCTGGCTGGATCAAACTGGAACTCTCTGATGGCATGACGCCTGAAACAGGTGATTTCCAGGGGACATATGGAAAGCTGGTTGTTCAGCAGGCAGCAGACGGCAGCTATGAATACCAGTACACGCTTGAGAATCCGTTTACGAGTGATGACACTCCTCAAAATCAGGGCAGAAACATTGAAATTGATGCAGACAGCATTGAAATTGTTCTGACGGATGCTGATGGCAATACGGGAACAGCGACGATTTATATCGATATCGTTGACGACATTCCAGTTGCCCAGAATAACGCGTTTGAGACATTGGCGGGCACGAGCAGCGTGACAGGCAGTGTTCTGACAAACGTTGTGTACGGGGCTGATGGAGCTCATGCCGATACACCATTCAAGTGGAATACCGGTTCAATCGTCATTACGATGGTCGATGATGACAATTCCGTCGTTGAAGTGTCATTGAGCCTGGATTCTGACGGCGTATTGAGAGATGTTTCCGGCCTGGAGTATGGTGTGCTTGTCCTCGGTATTGGAGCAGATGGCAAGCCGGATGGAACCTTTACGTACACCAAGTCGGCAGGAACGGTCTTTGATGGTGAGATCAGTATTGGCTACGCCATTACGGATGGTGACGGTGACAGGGCAGAAGCAACATTGAGCATCAGGGTTGAAGATCGTGGTGTAACGATCGGCGTAGACCCGGTTGATCCGGATCGTCCGGTCGACACCAATCTGCCAGCAGAAGCCCAGGCCTCCGGTGTGGTTGTCAGTGAAGCAGATCTTGCCGATGGCAATCCGGTCTGGTCAGATGTCAGGACCATGAGTCTGGAAGCAGAAGACGGTCTGGCCAGCGTGACAGTAGACGGAGTCGAACTCGTCGCCGGGCAGCCAGTACTCATTAATGGCCAGCACGGCAAACTTGAGATTACCCTGACACTCTCACCCGATGGCAGGACAGGGGAAATCGAGTACAGGTACCTGCTTGAAGGCCCGGTAATGCACGGCAACACCCAGGGGCCAAACACGGATATTGCAACAGGACCGGAGATGTTCGAGGTCGTTATCAAGGATATCGATGGCGATGAGATCACAACACTGATTGGCGTGACGATAGTTGATGATGTGCCCACCCTCATTGTTGACCCGAATGATGGTTCCTTCGGTCGCAACCAGGAAGTGAGCGGCGTGATTGCCCTGGACGAGGGTGCAGACGGTGCAAACTGGAGCAGCTTCACCCTGAACGGGCAGTCAGTCAACTTTGATGCCAGTGACAGGGCAGTAGTGAATACGGAGTACGGTCCGGTCACGCTGACAAAGAGTGATGACGGTACGATCCTGTATTCGTACACGATACCAGGCGATGCTGCAGATGGCGCTTCCTACACGCTGAACTTCCGTATTGAAGACAATGACGGTGACGCTTCAGAAGGCAGTGTTGAGTTTTTTGCGGCAGCAGCAGGAGTTGTCATGGGTGATGCTGACGGATTTACCGCTCACGAAAAGCATCTCGAAGGAGGTACAGACTACAGTGGCCAGGACATCTGGTCAGAGTCGAAGTCACTGTCCTTTAACGTGGATGATGGCTTCAAGAGCGTAAACATCGAAGGCAGAGATCTGACTGCGCCGGGCACTTACACGATTGATGGCAAATACGGCCAGCTTCAGGTAACGCTGACACTCGACCAGGATGGCAAAAACGGTACGGTCACCTATCAGTACCTGCTGACAGATGCTGCACAGCATGCGCCTGGAGGCGGTGCGAATACAACGATTATTGATGATCGCGGAGCTGAGGTCTTCTCCATTACCGTGACCGACATTTTTGATCAGACATCATCAACTTCGATTGATGTAACAATAGTCGATGATGTGCCGGTACTGGATTTTGATGGCCCCGCCGGTTTTGCCAACATGGCAGGTTCCACAGCATCCGGCAAGCTGGCTGATATCGGTGCGGATGCTGAGGGTGCACGGGTTGAGTTTGACATAAACAGCTTCAACTTTGATACCAGTGGCGACAGTGCGCAATGGTCATACGGTGGCAGTGCGATTGTTCTGTCGTATGGCCAGCATGCTGACGGTTCAGAAAAGAAGGGCGTGATTATCGGAAAGAATGCAGCCGGTATTGAGGTCTTTACCCTGACAGGTTATGTGGACGCCGCAACTGGTGAAGCGCGCTATCACTATGAGCAGAATCATGCGATGGATGTTACGCAGGAAGCGCACTACAGTGTAGGTATAAGCACCCTGTCGCAAGGTGGTAATGAGCGGTACTACTCCGTCATGCCAAATGGAACCATGACAACGGGAAGCAGTCCGGCAAGTGGCTATCTCTACCTCTTCTCGGCCATGACGTCAAATGGCAGCGCAGCTACTGTTAATGGCAATAACAATGCTCTTGGAGTTGGCGGTGGTGGAAAGATCGGGGCTGGCAGCACGCTGGTGATGACACTGGCAAATGACCTGACATCGGACGAGGCTTCGTATTCGTCACGAGCGACAATCCAGTTGACATCCAACAGCGGTAACCTCGGAGGTCATGCCACTATTACTGCCTACTGCTATGCTCTCGATGGAAGTGGTCAGATGATTTCAGTACCCGCGACCGGGTATGAGGCAAATGGCCGGGTAATCATTGATGCCCCGCCGGGATACTATATCAGCCACGTTCACATCACAGGTGTGAACGGTGATACCGGACTGGTATCATTTGCAACGACCGTCCTGACGGGGTACAGCGATCTTCCATTGTCAGACGCAACAGTTGATTTTGTGGTCATTGATGGAGATGGCGATGTGGTTGGCGGTTCGCTGGATCTTAATCCAGTGCATAACCCACCCGTTGCGAACGACGATGTCGGTACCATTGCCCAGAGTGATCACGCAGTGGAAGGCAATCTTTTTGTCAACGACCACGCTTTTGATACGGCATCAGAAGGCAGTTTTGGAGGTGCTGAATCAGATGCGCTGGTGAGCATAAGCATCAACGGTACTGAATATTTCCCGGATGCAGCAACAGGCATCATTACGGTCGAAGGTGAATATGGTACGCTGACGGTCCACCCGGATGGCAGCTATACGTACACATACGACCAGGATAACAGTACCGTCAAGGCCCTGTTTGACAGCAATTCCGCTGATGCATCGCTGACCGACTCATTCACCTACAAGATCATGGGCTCTGGTGGTGTCGACACAGCTGAACTGAACATAAAGCTTGTTGACAGCGTGTTTACGAGCCCAGGTAATGAGACGGCCACTATCCAGGGCGGCCAGGGTAGTGATGTGCTTTTGGGTGACGTAGGTGGAGCTGTTTCTGCAATGAGTGGAAAGACGCACTATAACGTGGTTCTCAGTCTGGACTTTTCAGCCAGTATGAACGGAAACGGCGGTCTTGTCGCATTGAAGAGTGGTGTAAACGAGCTGCTTGACAGCCTGGCCAATTACAGTGACGGTGCGGTTGTACTGTATCTGAATGCCTATGGTACGGGTCTGACTTCCCAGGTTGCTGTCATGCTGGTTGACGAGAATGGCGTGACGAATACCCAGACAGTCAACGCACTCAAGGCATGGATAAATGCCCAGTCTATCGGGAATACACAGGCTACAAACTGGGAGGCCGGTCTTGACGCGGCGGGTGCCTGGCTTGCTGACATTCAGCGTGGCAACAACGATCTGACGTCTTCGCAGAACAGCAGTCTGCCTTCGAACCTGAATACCTGGACAAACGTGAGCAATCTGGGTCAGCCGAACAATGCCAAGCCGATTACAGATGGCAGTGCTTTCGTAGGTGACAATGACAAGGTTGAAACCGTAAGCTTCTTCATGACGGATGGGCTGCCGAACTACTACCTCAATGCTTCGGGTGGCAATGCTGGTGCGCTTACAACGACGCCCAATGCCACTCAGATAGCCGAAGCAATTAACCAGGTGATGGCAGGCAGCCCATACAAGGCTGTAGTTGCAGGTGCTGATGTGGTGTCCGGAATGAAGGCGACCGTGAAGGTAGGCAACACGACGGTCAATCTGGAGATGACAGGCGGGACCGGTAACAACAGGGTGATAACGGACGACAGCGCCACTCACGAGTTCCGCTTCAACAACAACACGCTGCAGGTCAGAACGCAGAATGCGAATGGCACCTGGCCCACCACCTGGTCAAGTGTGAGTGGTACGACCGTCTGGGTTGGCGAGACCTCTCCGTTTGTAACAGTGACCGGCGGCGCGAACGTGGTCGCAGGCATGACGACAACGGTAACGGTTGGCGGTGTTGTGGTGAATCTTGAGATGACAGGAGGTTCAGCCAATAACCGTATCATAGCTGACGACAGTGCCGCTCACGAGTTCCGCTTCAACAGCAACACGCTGCAGGTCAGAACGCAGAATGCGAACGGCACCTGGGGCAGTTGGACAGCTGTGAGTGGTACACCAGTGTGGACCGGACCGAATGCGGACTGGTCTGGCTGGTACTACCTGATGCAGCACGGTAATCTGGAAGTTATTGGTCTGGGTAACGATGTCAGCATGAGCACACTTGCTTCCATAGTGGATCACATAAGTGGCAAGGAAGCGCATGTCGGCATGATTGATGAACTCGCCCAGATATTCCAGAACCTCATAGAGACGACGATGGGCTATGAACTGGATCCATCTGGAGACGTCATCCACGGCGGCAAGGGAGGCAACACCGTTATCTTTGGTGACGTGATCAATGCGGACCATCTGCTTGAAAATGATGGTAACAACCCCGGCTGGAAAGACGGTCTCATTCCTGGGGATGGTCTGAAGATTCTGGCAGCCTGGCTCGAAGACCAGCTTGGGATCGTTCCGACAGGCGATGACTACCGGGAGTATATTCTGGATCACCACGGAGACTTTGATGTTGAAGGTGATACACGCGGAGGTGATGACCTGCTCGTAGGTGGTGAGGGCAATACGACCATTTACGGCCAGGGAGGCAATGACATCATCTTTGGCGGAGAAATGCGCTTCCTGATAGATGGTGTTGAGTATACAAGCCACGATGCTCAGTCAGCAGCAACGATTCTGAAGCTGCTGCAGGCAAAGGCAGGTGGGACCAGCACTGCGGATGTCATGGCATGGATCAAGGATAACCCGGACGTGTTACTGACAGGCGATGCGGAATCGGATGGCAGCAATTACCTCTCAGGTGGTACAGGTAACGACATCATTATCGGTGGAGGTGGCGATGACACCATCGTCGGAGGCTCAGGCGACAATGTCCTGTTCGGTGGAGGCGGAAACAACACATTCGTCTATACACAGGGCTCACTCGAGGACAAGGTAAATGGTGATGCAATCCTTGACTTTGTGATTGGACATGATGTTCTGGACATCAGCGCGCTCATGCAGGGTTATTTGGGCAATGGATCAGACCTGCTCTCAGGTGGCTATTTAAGCATCACGAACATCACTGTCAATGCGGATGGCACAGTTACCTTTACTCTGGGCGTTGACATGGATGGTCACTCAGGAAGCATTTATTCAATGGTATCAGTGGCTGAAATGACAGTGAGCGGACTGAACCTGAGTTCCAGCCAGGCTTCTCACGCAACTGAAATCCTGGCTCAGATGCTCGTCAGCAATGCGCTGAAGCTCCCGTCGGGCCTCGCTATTATCGGGATGAGTGCACCGCTTGGCATGGGTATGCCGGATGACATGGATACGCAGGGCTTTTCGCACGCCATGGCGATGGCCCAGAGCATGTTCATGACAGAGCCAGTGAGTGCCGTTGAACTGAGTATCAGCTCGGTAGCCGATATTGCCGAAAATGTGGTCGTCTACATGATTTCCATGGATATGGCTGAAACAGTCATGGGCCAGGGGCTCACATTCAACCTGGATATGAGCGAGATGACGCCAGGGCAGATCGCCGATGTCGTTGATCAGCTGAACAGTGTCTCACAGGTCTCAGCTGTTGCGGTGGGCGGTAACATTGAGATAACACTTGATGTTGGCTACGACCCGGGTGACGACCTGATCTTTGAACTGTCCTTTGAGAGCTTCGGAGTAGCAGCAGGCGGTCAGGACGTTACCGTCAGTATCGATGCGGATTCAGGCAGCGACAATGTCGTGGTTGTCGATGGATACGATGCTGTTCAGCTGAACGTTGTATCAGGATCTGAAGGCGATGACGTTCTGATGGGAACAGCAGGCAACGACATCATCATCGGACACGGTGGCAACGACATCATCATCGGAGGTGCAGGCGACAATATCCTGGTGTCCGGTTCGGGAAGCGATACCTTTGTCTATACACTGGATTCGCTCGAAGGCAAGATGACAGGTGACATGATCGCAAACTTCGGCGTCGGCAAGATTGGCGAAGATGCTACAGCGGACGTTCTCGATATCAGCGATCTCCTGATCGGAATCGGCAAGTCCGGCGCAAGCATCAGTGACCTGATCGCCGAGAATGTCCTGAACCTCAAGGTTGTGGAATACAGCGATGATGGCCAGGCTACAGTCGTGGTGGGCATTGATCGCGATGGCAGTGCAGGGCATGACTACGGCATGCAGAATCTGGCAACGATCCACATGGTTGGAATTCAGCCGCTCGATGACTCCGCAAGTCTTGAGAATCAGCTGTTGACACAACTGATGAACAACGACCAGATCAGGCTCTGACCTGGCAGCAGGACACCCCGGGGCACGTCCCCGGGGGAAAAAACAAAAGAGGCTGGTTGCGACCAGCCTCTTTTTAATGGGTAACCCGGGAATGTGTCAAGGCAGGAGATGTCAGTCTGAAAATTCGAAGCGCATGCGCCCAGTCCGTTTGGCTTTGTAGAGCGCAGCATCGGCATTGCTGTACAGTTCCGTGAATGTCTGGCCGTGATCGGGAGCCATGGCAATTCCGATGCTGGCAGACATTTTTTCCCCAACGCCTTCAATAGTAATGGCATTGAGGGCATCCGTTATGCGGGTAACGGCTCTTTCAACCTGAGTCCTGTCGTTGACGCTGTGGAAAAATACGGCAAACTCGTCTCCACCTTTTCTTGCGATAACATCCGAATCCCTCAGGGCTTTCCTCAGAGCATCGGCGCATTCCTGGAGCATTCTGTCACCGACGAGGTGCCCGTGGTTATCATTTATCTGCTTGAAGTCATCAAGGTCTATCATGAGAAAGGTGCCGGACCTGCCTTCTGTTCCATCAAACCACTTCTCAACCATGGTCTCGAAGGTGTTTCTGTTCCACAGACCTGTCAGGCCGTCAATTTCCGCTTTTTTGGTAGCGTCATCGAGGCGCATGCGAAGCATTGCCGAACCAATCAGTTCCGTGATGGCGTAAACCGTCTCCATGTCACTGGTCCCCAGGCGCGTAAGGAAAGGCGGCTGCTCCATCATGCGGCCCGTCACGAGCAGGGCAATAATTTCGCCGTGAACACTGACCGTGGACGAAACAAAAAACGGCAGTTCGTATTTTTCCCGAAATTCCCTGTAGAGTTCCGGAGGATGTGCCCCCGTTATGAAAGAGGGCTCAGGAGTCAGCAGTCCGGCGGGAGGGGCCATGGGCTGATTGAGAAACCTCATCTGCTCTTCCGTGGAAAACCCCTGTAATATGATGGGCCTGAATACGCCTGCATTGTCTGCAAGAAATACGGCGGTTTTTTGCATGTACAGTGCAGCGTTGATGCGCTGTACTGCCATGGTAAAGGCATCCGAGTAATCAGTTGTCTGACGGAGTGAGACGGCCAGTTCGGCAATCAGATGGAAGCCGCGCTGCTTTATTTCGCGATCATAACGCAGCGAAACGGTCTGGAAATCCAGCGCCAGAATCTTCGCGGTATTTTGCTCACACAGCCTGGAAAGGGCTTCCAGCTGGGTTCTTGATTCAGCCTGAGGCAACTGAATGCTGTCTTCCACGCCGACCGGAGCAGCGGGTATTCTGTCCACGCTGTCCTTTGCTCTTTGACCGTCCGTTTTCCGGTCTTTTGAAAAGAGGACCAGTACGCCTGACCAGTCCAGCCCTCTGGTCAGACCGGCAACCGGTCCGATTTCAACGCCAGTATACAGACCCAGCAGCGGGACACGGTTTGCAATGGTCTCCTGCAGGACAATGGCATCTTCAACATCGGCACCCCAGTAGCCGGCACAGCGACCGGCGCAATTGAAGTACATGGCAAAGAGCGGCTCGCGTCCGTCAAGCTGGTCAAAGAGAGAACTGATCTTGGGCCTCATGTAATCGAGTTCAAGCGAGCGGAACATCACCTGGAATTCCGTGCCTTCAACCAGGTCCGGCTCAAACATGATGATTCCGCCACGTTCGGGATCAATACCAAGACAGAGACGACTGGCGTAATTGTTCTCATCGTAATCGCTCCACTGCTCGCCGTGATTGACGCCGAACAGCAGGACGAAAGGATACTGCTCAGGTCTGATCCCAGGCCCGAGCAGCTCATCCATGAAAGTCAGGGCTGGCCGGTTATTGATCTCCAGGATTACCGGGCCTTCAGCTTTGGTGACCGTGTAGTATGGTGAAGCCGGGCGACAGCCGTGCATGATGACACTGTCAACATGAATGTCTTCGCTGAATGCGAGAACCATTGCCACATGCTGGTCCATGCCACTGCCCGTGTACTGTCTGCTCGGGTTGCATTCAAAGTCCGCCATCAGGCCTGCACCCGTCAGAAGAGGCAGATCGCCAAAGTGTTTTTGCATTCCTTCAAGCAGCGGCGTCGCCATCATCAGGCGCATGCCGGAATCATCACGGTATATCGCATCGTAGAGGAGTACAGCGGAAGACTCGGGAGTAACACCGATTGCTGCCATATCCTGGGCGAGACGAAAGCCCGTGTCCGTCTCACATTCGGCAAGCCCGGAGGCGGTTACTGCATTGAAGCCTGAACCATCGAGCCACAGGCAGGCAATGCCAACCTGGTCTCCGGCGTAGCCGTAAGTGTCATTTGTAATGACGCCAATGGCACCTCCGCCGTAAATTGGAACATTCTCACCGAGTACCGAGGCAACTGCGTCGCGCAAAATGTCCTGGTCGTGCCGGAACGTGCCAAACAAAAGCGCCAGATCACAAGGATCCGTTCTTCCGGCCATGAGAATGGCATTCTCTGCCGCCTGTTTTCCGGCAGCAGTACTGTTGGGGAGGTCACTATATCCAACTCCTGCATGCATATCTGTTCTCCTTGAAGCAGGTGCTAATGGAAGTGCTGAACTTTTTTGCCCAGATTTTTTTTTGCTATTATGACATATTTTTCGGATGTTGACAAAATGAAACATTCCCTGATGGAAATATTGTCTGTCAGAAACATTGTCGGTGGGAAACAGTGCCTGCCTGAAATATTGTCTGTTGCTGCAATCCGGAATCCGTATTGCAGCATGCCATGACGTTGTCGGCCATGCTTTTTCAGCGGTCAAAAAACATCCGTTGGCTTGAATTCGAGCGCAGAACGCCTATTTCCGGGCATTATCGTCACGGGTCATCCGGAAAAAGACCTGGGCAAGCAGATTCGCATCAAGCAGCGCACCATGAAATTCTCTTTCTTCAAGGCTGATTCTGTAGCGCATGCAAAGTGCATCAAGCGAATTGGGAAGTCCTGGAAAGAGCCGCCGGGCGATTGCAAGGGTATCCGTAATCTTGCCCACATGTTCGTGCAAGGCGGGTCTTCCCGCCCGTGCCAGTTCGGCATCAAGAAACGAAGTGTCAAACCGGGCATTGTGAATAAGCAGTTCAGCACCCTGGATGCATTCACAAAAGGCGTGAACGATGTCTTCAAAGAGCGGCTTGTCACTCAGGAATTCACATGTCAGTCCATGAATTGCCCGCGCCCCCGGATGCGATGGCTGCTGCGGATTGAGGTATGCATGAAAATGGCTTCCTGTCGGCAGTCCGTCAAGGAGTTCGACACAGGCAATTTCAATGATCCTGTTTCGGCTCGCGCCAAGCCCGGTTGTTTCAGTATCAAGAACAATCTGGCGCATCATCTCACCCCTGCAGTTTGTAGACGGACTTGAACGCACCAGCCATTTCAACGAATTCGTTTCTCAACGATTCGGGCTCCAGAACTTCGATCTGCGCACCGAAAGACCTCAGCCACCAGCGCAGCTGCTGGGAATTCGGAACGGTGGCTTTAAGGCGGACTGTCTGGCCTTCTTCAATGATTTCCTGGTCCCTGGACAGTGGTGTCTCACGCAGGTGTTCTGCAGAATCGGCCTCAAAACGCACAGAAATCCGGATGGGTTCATCATTTTCCGTAAAACCGAAAGAACCTTTGGCAATGTATTCTGAAAGCCGGAAATTTTTCGGACCTTTGGCTGCCTTATCCAGAATGGTTGCAGAGACAATACGGTGCAGGGCCAGAATGCGGATGTCCTCATAGGTGTACATCGTCGCAACGAGGTAAATGACAGCACCTCGTTGCACCAGACCCAGCGGGTGAATGACGTGGGTTTTCTGCTCCACTCCCCGGCCAATGTAGTCGATCTCAAGCTGCTTCTCGGAAAAAAGAGCGGAATGAACGGTCGCGACCACGTTCTCGTCATACTGCGGTGGAACAAGTTCCTGGTTTGAAGAAACGATGGCCACTTTTTCACGCCAGTCCGCCATGTTTTTAATGCCCTCACCCGTTAAAAGAACGGTGTTTGCATGGTCGAAGTAAGGCCCAAGTGTTTCCAGCATCCCGGCTGGCAGGAGTGATGCAAGATGATTCCGCGCGAGGGTAAGTGCCAGTGCCTGTACTGGCGACATGCCGGGAAGGGAAAAGAGTGGCGCATCTGGCTGCCAACTCCACCCATAGGGACGGGAGCGCTCATCAGACAGCATCGGCCATACAGCGGAGAGTTCATGCAGATTTCGTTCAACGGAGCGCTTGTGGATTTTGTAGCCCTCATTTTTCAGAATTTCCTCGAGCTCTTTGGCTGTAATTTTACGCGGATGGCGGGGAATGCTTTTGAGAAGCAGCCACTGCCTCAATAATGTGTCTTTTTTGCTCATTTTTTTCTCCGGTTTTTACGGCATCTGAAAATGCCTATTTTAAAACGGTCTGTTTCATTTATGTTGTTTTGCCGTACGGACAAAGACCTTTTACTGCCATTTCCGGGCTTTTGGGAAAAAAACCACATTCGGCTCCCTTTTTGCCCACGCCAGTCAGTCAAAAGACGCGCATTCGCCAATACGGCACGCATGTTGTGTACAATGATAACATTCAAGACGACAAATTGCGTCGCTACGGCGCATTTTGACCAATAATGTCTGAATTTGCGCTGTCATTTCAGGCTCAGGGTGCTGAAAGTTCCTCTTTATTCATCCTGGCTTTTTGTTTCCGTCAGTTATGCAGGGCATATTCCTGAACCATTTTTAAAGATATGGGAGTATTATGAGCAATGTAAGTGAAACCCTTTTACGCCAGTGGACGGTTCTTAAAAATGTTCCTGTCCATCCCCAGCAAATCACGGCAACAGAACTCATGGGCAGAGTGAAGGGGCTGGGTTTTGAAATAGGCAAGCGTACCATAGAGCGCGACCTTCAGTCTCTTTCAGCCCTTTTTCCCCTGATTGCTGAAGACAAAAAACGCCCCTATGGCTGGAGCTGGAGAAGAGATGCTGATGCCTATACCCTGCCGGCCATGTCACCCGTGCAGGCTCTCGCACTGTGTCTTGCAAGAGACCATCTGACATCGCTTTTGCCATCTGGCCTGCTGGATGCGCTCTCACCGTATTTCACGAGTGCTGACAAGCTTCTGTCAAACCGGGAATCCGCTAAAGGCATGGCTGACTGGCGAAAGAAAATCGCCATTGTTCCCGCCAATCAGGCACTCATTCCTCCGAAATACGATGAGGAAATCATAGAAACCATCCACGGCGCACTGCTCTCTGAAAAACAGCTTGAAATTGACTATGCCAGTCGGGGCCAGAGAAAAAAAACCTATCCCATCCATCCGCTTGGACTCGTCCAGAGAGGAGCCGTCATTTACCTCGTTGCCACAATGTCAACCTATGAAGACATTCGCATCCTGGCACTGCACCGCATACAGAGAGCAGAGGAACTCGAAGACCCGGTAAGAATACCGGAAGATTTTTCGCTTGACCAGTTCATAGCCCAGGGGGCTTTTGGTTTTGTTGTCCGCGCAGGCGAACAGGACATTCAGATCGAGGCGGTTTTTGACGCGGAGGCAGCTGAACATTTGCGTGAGACTCCGCTGTCAAAGGACCAGGAGTATATTGAGGAGGAAGGGTCAGTGCGCATCAGGGCGACAGTATCCAATACCCTGCAGTTGCGCTGGTGGCTGATGTCTTTTGGCGAAAAGGTTGAAGTGCTGGGACCGGATTCACTGAGAAAAGAGTTTGCGGAAACGGCGAGAGCCATGAGGGCAGCCTATAAAAAATAGTCTGCCATGCATGCATGCACGCAGGCATTTTGGGTCTGTGCGCCTGGCAGGGAACAGCTACCCCTGGGAGGGAGGCACGGGAGAAATTCGCTGTGCTCTTCCCTTTTTGTTCTGTCTCGAAGTTTCGCTGGACCAGTGAGAGGCCTGGCGCAAATGTTTCAAATGCCTGAAAACAGCATGGGCTCAGGCTGAAAAGTTCTGATTTCGATTGCAAGTCGGAAAGAGTCCTGTACAATGGGTTTTCCTGTCAGTTTTGCGCAAAAATGATGAAGTATTTTCTGAAGCCTGTCCTCGTTTTTTTGAGTGCTCTCTTTTTATTGAGCTGTACTTCAGTCACGAATGAGCGTTTCGCACGCCTTTCAGTAAAGTCCTACAAAGATATCCCCGGTGTTACTGCAGAAGAAATCATGGCAATCGAAGCCTTGAAGCTTGAGAGGGACAGGCTGACGTATGGCTCTCTCTTTGGGCTCGAAGCCTTTGTGCTGGAGGATGGTACCCACGCAGGTTATTCCGCAAAGTTCAGCGCACTTTTATCGGAACTGTTCGGGATCGAGTTCGTAACGGAAATCCATGAAGGCGATCAGCTGATCAAAAACCTGAAAGCCAAAACACTTGACTTCACTGGTGAACTCGCGCCGACTGAAAGTCTGATGCAGAACTTTTACATGTCCGAGCCCATTGCAAAACGGCTTCTCAGGATTTTTACCCACAGGGATCATGGCAGTCTCAATTTCAAATCCAGTATAAACAGGCTGAAGATCGGGTTTCTCGATGATGCGGTCACTGCTGACGCCGTCCAGAAGATTTACCCGTATGCATTTACGCGGGTCTATGTCAAAAGTTTTCAGGAAGCAGCCAGGCTGATTGAAAAAGGTGAAATAGATGCATTCATTGCTGAAACCGTCACCGATACCTACTTCACGAAATATGACTTTATCCGGTCCATGGTCTTTTTTCCGATGGTCTACAAACCGGTTTCTCTGGCGACAGCCAATCCGGAACTCGCTCCAGTAATATCGGTCATTGACAAATATATCGCAGCCGGTGGGTTCAATACGCTCTTTGCACTTTACCGCGAAGGTGAATTTGAATATACAAGCTTCAAACTGAGGAGTGTTCTGACTGATGAAGAACTCGCCTATATAGCGGATCTGAAAAAAAGAGGAGCGGCCATACCTGTTGCCTTCGAACAGGACAACTATCCGGTCAGTTTCTATAACTGGCGGGAAAAAAAGTTTCAGGGCATTGCCGTAGATGTACTGACCGAAATCGGAAAGCTCGCAGGAATTGAATTCAAACCCGTCGATACGGTCAATGTCCCCTGGGCAGTGGTATTTGACATGCTGAAAAAGGGAGATGTCGCCATCGTCTCGCAGCTTATTAAAACGGATGAGCGCAGTGGAAAATTCCTCTGGCCTGATGAACCGTATACTTCGACGCGTTATGCCTTCATTTCAAAGATCGATCATCCCTCTTTGGTCATCTATCAGGCGCTAAGATCCAGAACCGGCGTTGTTCGCGGTACTGCATACGAGGAAAAATATATTGAATGGTTCCAGGACCGCGAAAATCTCATACGCTTTGACTCCCAGAACAGTGCGCTGCTCGCACTGGAAAAAGGCGAGGTTGACCTGTTCATGGGTTCGGAATACCTGCTTCTTGCCCAGCAGAACTATCGCGAAAAGTCCGGATACAGGACGAATGTCCGTCTTGACATGCCCGCCCATTCCTATTTTGGCCTCAACATGAATGAAAGGCTTCTCCGGTCCATTGTTTCGAAGGGCCAGGAATCCGTGAGAACCGATCTGATTGCAGCCGACTGGGAAAACAGGGGCTTTGATTACGGAAAAAGACTGGCTGCGCAACACTATTTTTTTCTGATGATTGTTGTCGGCATTCTGACGACGGCACTTGCTGCCATATTGCTGCTCTTTGCCCGCAATTCGCGACTCGGCAGAAGGCTGCAGGAACTGGCGAGCAAGGACCCGCTCACCGGCATATTGAACCGGCGCTCTTTTATGGAGCGCACCCAGCACGAAATTCAAAAGGCGCAACGGACCGGTCGCGACTGCTTCATCATCGTTTTTGACCTTGATCACTTCAAGTCTGTCAATGACACTTACGGACACAGCGGCGGGGACAGAGTCCTGAGGGAAATAGCCCGGCGGGTGCAGGGTGCTGTCAGGTCATATGATTTTTTCGCCCGGTATGGCGGTGAGGAATTCATATTGTTTTTGAGTGGGATCAGCAGGGAAAACACCATCATTTTTGCTGAAAGACTGCGCGTGCTCATATCCGAAGAGGCAGTTGAGTTTGAGGAAAGAGAAATAGCAGTGACATCGAGCTTTGGAATAGCCTTTGCTGCTCCTGCGGCCAATGTCGAAAAAGCAATCCAGAATGCAGATGCTGCGCTGTACCAGGCTAAAGAGGCCGGACGAAACAGGGTGGTTTTTTATGAAGCCGATGCCCCATCAGCGACATCAAAGCCCGCAGCAGCCAAAAACGACAGCTGATTATTGCTCACGGCTTTGGCGAATCCGATATGTGGGGATTTGCCAGGGCAAAAACCGAAAGAAGAGGGGCTTCGCTGTAGATTTCATCAAAAGACGCCCGGTGCCCGGTCAGATTCTGCGGGGCTCGGGCGTTTTTGACGCAGGCCTTTCTTTAGACAGCACCGCCTGTTCGGTTGGCATTTTTTAGCGCGAAGAGGGCTCTGAAGACGGCGGAATAAAATCAGTACGCCTGACTTCGGTGATGCGGCTGTTCTGAATCCGGCCTTCAACCAGTTCATAGCCCATCAGGGCAAAGACTCGCCCTTTTATGAAAAGAGGGCGGGAATTGCCGTACCAGTCAACACAGGATGCCTTGCAGTTGTCACTTTGCCTGGAATCCGACTGTGCATTCAGCACGCCCAGCTCAGAGAGCGACAGATTGCTGTTTTTGAGGTAGACAATCCCGCTTGACGGCTTTTTGAGCTGCTGCCAGCCGGCAGAACTGCTCCCTCTGAAAGGCAGGCCCAGGATGCCACTTTTTTCGCTGTCCGTTTTATAGAAAAAGCCATGACTGCGTGTTTCACCCTGGGCTGCATCGGCAAGCTGAAACCGGCTGATGATGTTGGCATAG
>Ga0099364_10007140_pt1 | contig 16050 bp, 11 predicted proteins | sample TergutTh196P3_FD_73070 | JGI IMG/M metagenome (GOLD analysis project Ga0099364, IMG submission 73070) | Microcerotermes parvus P3 segment gut microbial communities from Pointe-Noire, Republic of the Congo - Th196 P3 | ecosystem: Host-associated > Arthropoda: Insects > Digestive system > Gut ...
CTAATATTCCAGCCATCGCCTTTGGCGCCGCTCTGCTCTTTGCTATTCATCCGCTTCAGGTAGAATCTATTGCGTGGATTAGCGCATCGAAAATACCGCTGTATACGTTCTTTACGCTTTTATCTATGCTGTCTTATCTGCGGTATATTAGCTCTCAAAAGCCTGTACATTACTTGCTTGCGTTTTTATTTTTTGTGTGTTCCTACGGCTGCAAGGAGCAGTCTATTGTGCTACCCGCCGCTCTGCTTCTGTTAGATTGGACGCTTAGACGCTTCAACGGGAAAAATTGGGCTATGATAGTTGTAGAAAAAATACCGTTTATTTTGTTTGCGTTATTTGGAGGATTTTTACTCTTATCGCACACAAGCAGCGACTGGATTGCGCGTGTGGCAGGTTTTCCTCTCTTGCATCGCGTTGTTTTTATTTGCTACTCGTTAGTGGTTTATGCTGGGCGTTTTGTGTTCCCGTTCAATTTGATGCACCTGTATCTTTTTCCTATCACGCCCGGCAACACTATGCCCGCCGCTTATCTTGTCTATCCCGCTATTATTGCGGTAGCGTTTATTTTGATTTGCATAAACATCAAAAAAATACCCAGACTTGTTATTTTTGGAATAGTTTTTTTCCTTGTCAACGTGGCATTGATGATACACGTTATCCCTATGAGCAGACCCAATGTCACAGCCGACCGCTACGTGTATTTAGCCTCTGCGGGATTATTCTTTATAGCTGCATTTTACGCAGTTCCGTGGCTTCAAAAGATGAAAGTTGCCGGCAATAGATGGGCGCTTGCACTTGCTGCATGTTATCTGCTCTATCTGGGCGGTTATGCACATGTGCGCACTTATGCGTGGAAAAACAGCGAAACGTTAAAGAGAGGTTACTGGGAAATGATAAATTTTAAACCATCAGAATCAGAAGACGAACAACCTAAAAATAACAGCCCATGAATACAACCTTATTAAGTATACTTGTTCCGGTATACAACGAGAGTGAATGTTTACCTTTGCTCCACAGCAAATTATGCGAGGTGGCTGCAAGTTTGCCATGCGCAGTTGAGATAGTTTTTGTAAACGACGGCAGCAGCGACGATTCGCTTGAACGTATAAAAATGATGCGACAAAGCGATGAGCGCATCGTTTGTGTAGACCTGTCGCGCAACTACGGCAAAGAAATAGCGGTAAGCGCCGGAATAGACTATATTAGCGGCGATGCTTTAGTGATAATCGACGCCGACTTGCAGCATCCGCCCGAACTTATTCCAGATATGTTAACGCTCATTCATGCGGGTTATGACGATGTTTATGCCTGTCGCTCAGGCGCCAAATACGAAACATGGTTTAAGCGGTGGTCTTCACGGCAATATTACCGCCTGTTGAAGGCGCTTTCGAATATCGAAATACAGGAAAACGCCGGCGATTTCCGAATGTTTAGCGCAAATGCAATAAAAGCTCTTCGCCAACTAAAAGAAAGCGAGCGCAATATGAAAGGCTTGTTTTCTTACATAGGGTTCAATAAAATTGGCATCCCATACGTGCAAGCTCCACGTGCTGCCGGAAACACAAAATGGAGTTTTCTCAAATTGATGAATTTAGCTGTAAAGGGATGGACTTCGTTTTCGGCGTTGCCATTGCGCATTATATCGTATACCGGCATTTTGATTTCGTTTTCAGCATTTGTCTATTTGATAATTGTGCTTGTTAAATCATTAATTCACGGCGACCCTGTAAAAGGATATCCAACAATGATGTGTGTTATACTTTTTCTTGGCGGCTTGATATTGTTGGCTCTGGGTATAATTGGCGAATATCTTGGCGTTATTTATCAGGAAACAAAGAAACGCCCGTATTATTTTGTGAAGGAGTTGTTGACAGCGAGTACTGACGAAACTAAAAAATCTAATATTTAAGAATTTCAGAAATATGGAAATAGAAAAAATAGAAAAAGTTTACGGTGAATATCTGAGAGATTTACTCTCGTACTCAAAATACATCACAAAATGCGCTGCAGCTTCTGAAGATATTGTGCATGACCTCTTTGTTGCAATAATTGCCAAAAGCATAGTGTTGCCGGACGACGACAAAGCGCGACGAGCATACTTGCTTACGGCAATTAACAACAGAAGTATAGACTATATGACTACTGCTGCAAAAATAAACACGCGCAGCATAGTTGACGGCGAAAACGAAGATCATGCAATACAAGACAAAAATTGCACGGTTGAAAACATGGCTGCAAAAGAAATTAATCGCGAAATACTACTCGCCATAGATACATTGCCCGAAAAACAAAGAGAGGTGGTAAAACTCTGGATAGGTGGCTACACCGATTACGAAATTGTAGAAAAAATGGACATTTCGCAAAACACGGTCAGAACACATTTGAAAAGAGCGCTACCAAAACTGCGCGAAGTTCTTAAGTCTATGTATAAGAGAACTTTAGACAAATGAACAAAAAAAAGTTATTTTTTTGTGTTAAAATCAAAAAAATTATTCGTACTTTTGCCGAAGTTTAGTTGAAAATTGAAAATTGAAAATCAAAAATGTTCACACACAATCTAAAAATCGCGTTTCGCAACATGCGGAAGTACTTCAACCAGACGCTCATTAGCGTTATGGGTCTGGCGGTAGGTTTTACCTGCTTTGCGCTGGCAACGCTGTGGATTCGCTACGAGATGAGTTTTGATGATTTCCACAAAAATGCCCGCAATATGTACGCGGTATATGCGCCAGCGTCATACGTCGAGAGCGGCTACATAAGGGCGGCAAACAGTTATCGCTTGGCGTCATATATGAAAGAGACTTTTCCCGAAATTGCCGACGCCATTTCTTTAAGCTACAACGGTTTTGCTGTTACAATAGATGAGGAGCGTATTCCAACAAGCATATTGGTAGCAGATACTTCTTTTTTCAGAATGTTTGATGTTAAAATATTAGAAGGCAGTCGTGAATTTTTGATTCCCGGTAGCAATAAGGCTGCTATAACCCGTAAAAAAGCACAAGAATTGTTCCCCAGTGGCAACCCTATAGGAAAAACGTTCACTGATTTCTTTAATAAAGAATTTACGATTTGTGCGGTCATTACCGAAATTTCTGAACGCAGCAATTACGCCTTTGATATGATAGTCCCGTTTGACGAACGAAGAGCTTCAGATGTGAGCTTTGAAACATCTGGCATTCAAACACTTATTAAGCTACATCCAAAAGTGAACGTCAAACTTTTTGAAAAGAAGCTATACGAACACAATATAGTCACAGCACACAATAGGAACATAAACAGCCTGAAAATAATACCAATAAAAAAAATGAGATATACCGACCCAAATATAATGAGAGAGGTTGAGTTTCAGCATGTTGTCATTTTTTCTATATCCGGTTTATTAATTATTTTATTAGCGCTTTTGAACTATATAACTCTGTTTGTTAGTCGTTTCAGAATACGACAAAAAGAATTGGCATTGCGCATGGTGTGCGGCGCTTCAGGACGCTCTTTGATGGCGATGCTCTCAATGGAATTTATTATTACGCTTTTGTTTGCCGTAGTATTGGGATGTACGCTTACACAATGGCTATACAAACATTTTTTGAGCATATCGAAAATAAAAATTGGTTTATCCGCAATTTATCTCGAAACGCTCGCATATATCGGCATCATTATTATCATTTCGTTGTTATCATTTTGGCTAATATTACTCATTTTTCGTCACAGAAGCCTTAATATGTCCATTCGTCGCAGTAATAAAAATATCTCTCGCAAAATGTCGGTAATCCTGCAATTAGTAATAAGCATTGGATTTGCTTTTTGTACTGCGGTGATTATGAAGCAAATGCACTATTTGCATAATAGCGACGAGATTGGTTTTTCGTTCAAAAACAGGGGCTCTGTCACTATATGGGAAGTATCAATGAGTGGCGCCGATGTTTTGACAAATCATTTGAGGCAAATTCCTGAAATTAAGAATGTTGTTAACGCGGATGGTATGAATGATTTATTTGTACCAACTGTTCGTGTCTTCGCAAACGTTACTTCGTGGGACGATAGACCTGTTGAAGCTGACGAAATAAACATGGAAAATTTTGCTATTTCGCCGGAATATTTTGCGTTTTTTGAATTGCAGACATCGTTGGGGGAAATGCTGACTGACTCCGATACTGACTTAATGGTATTGCTCAACGAAACCGCCGTTAAACTGTTTGGCTGGCACGACCCGATTGGCAAGCGCATAATTACTCCCCACCAAACGTATACGGTAAAAGGCGTATTAAAAAATGTTTACAATTTTGCGCCAACCATAGAAACAAAACCGATTATGTATACAAAAAAACGCAATCATCCAATGGCTGCAGGAGGATTTGACGGACATATGCAAATTATAAGAGTAGCCCTGTTTGAGTATCACGAAAACATCTGGCAATCGTGCAAGGAAAAAATTGAAAAGATGGTTAAGGAGCAATATCCTGATTTGATCTATAATATATCAAATACGGAAGAACGGTTTAATGAATTTCTAAAATCAGAAAAAGTCTTAATATGGTTATTATCATTTGTTTCGGGTATTTGCTTGCTGATTTGCATCTTCGGTTTTGTTTCCCTTGTTTCTTTAACCTGCGAAGAACGCCGTAAATCTATAGCCATCCGCAAAGTCAACGGCGCAACAGCAGGCGATATACTCGGCATGTTTGCAAAAGAATATTTTCTGTTGCTGTTCATTGGCGCGGCCATTGCTTTTCCTGCCGGACATCTCATCATGCAACGATGGTTGGAAAACTATATGATACGAACGAATATTCCGGCTTGGATATATTTGGCTATTGTATGTGCGCTGGTATTGGTAATTGTAGTTTGCGTGGGGTGGCAGGTGTATAAGTCGAGTGTGGAAAATCCTGCGGAAGTGGTGAAGAGCGAATAGCTTTTAGTCGTTAGTCATTAGCCCCGCTGCTATTTGTAGAGACGTGGCATCCTATATTCGTAATAACCACATATTCAGAACACTACATATTGTCATATTCATTTATGGGGGACTACTGCTTTTTTTCTCATTTTCGGGTTTGTTTGTTTAAATTTAAGAGCGCTATATATTTTTTTCTGTTCCATATTTGGATGTGTAACATTGCGCAAAGCCACGCTGTCTTTGTTTTCAAGTTTCATTCGTAAAGTTTGCGAACATCTGATGAAATATACGCCTTTTTCATTGCCCGTTCGTACCCGATGAAATGCTGTTTCAAACGATGTTGAAAAACTCTTACTGGAACGACAGTATTGTTGATGACAATATGAGATGTATCAATTGGAACGACGGACCGGAATACCCTCGAATATGGGCGCAACGAAGATTTTGAGCGGCTCATTGGCTCTAAAAAACTATTTGCGCGCAAATTTGATGAAGATGTAGACGAAGTGATTATTAATCAACTTGAAAAACACGTTTTAATAGTACCTGAATAGTTACTTCGTTGTTTAAATCTGCGAAAAGCCTGTGGGCGCCCATATCCAGTCGTTAATGCGCGAAACAGTTTCGTCATAATACGGGTCGTCTCTGAGTTTTACCCAGTCGGGGTCTACCCTGAAAGTATCCCATGCCTTGTTCATGTCGTTAAAATCGTCGAACGCAAGCATATAAATCAAATTAGGCATTTTGCTTCCGGCTATTGTTTCGCCAAAAAATACAGGTTGCAGTCCTGTTTTTTTGAATATTGCTATTTCTCCGCCTTCGTTGAACATGTGCACTTTGCGTTTTAGCGCTGTCAGGCTTGGCGCTTCGTACACGCGCACTTGAAAGATACGTTGTCTGTTCTCTAATTTTTGCGTTGGAATTTGCATTTTTGGAAGGTGTGTGAACGCCTTCATAATTGTTTTTTCCATCGTCACAAAAGCCATCTCGGAAAGTCTGGAGCTAAGAACATCGGCGCCAGCCTGTACAAAATTTCTGTCATCCAACAGTCTGTTATACACTGTTTCAATGGATTCAAGCGAAGGATGCGGAATAACCACATGCAGCGTCGGGTTGTTATCGCCGTGCCTGACATTGAACACGCCGATATTGTTGATACCGGCATTATTCAACGCCGGAATAGCTACTTCGCGGTAGTATTGCGACATCAAACGCTGACGGCTTCCTAAAGGAAGATGATACGTTATCCACTCAAAGTATTGCTGTTGCTCCTGCGTTGCTTGTTGTTCAAGCTCCTCAGTCAACCTTTGCATTCCTATTACCGGCGTCATTCCTAATGCCGCGCCAGCTGATAAAAAAGTACGTCTTTTCATTGTTATAAAGATATTAAATTAATTTTCATTATTCATTTTGTTGAAGCATAATTTTCATAAAATCTTGTCACAGCTTCTATTCCTTTGAATAGACATGCCAATTGAAAATTTTCGTTTGGTGAGTGTATTGCGTCGGTATCCAAGCCGAAACCTATCAATAATGATTTCAATCCCAATATTTTTTCGAATGTGGCAATTATTGGAATACTTCCACCACTGTAGACGGGTACAGGGTTTTTGCCGAATGTTGTTTCAAGCGCTTTTGCCGCAGCGTTGTAAGCAACTGAATCTGTTGGAGATACGTAAGCTTGACCTCCGTGCAGGTTTGTTACTTTTACCTTCACTGTATTTGGCGCTATAGCTAAAAAATGTTCGGCGAATAATTTTGCAATTTTTTCATTATCTTGGTGCGAAACTAACCGCATTGATATTTTTGCAGACGCTTTCGATGGCAGTACCGTTTTTGCGCCTTCGCCCGTATATCCGCCCCATATACCGCAAACGTCGAGCGTTGGTCTTATGCCTGTGCGTTCCAGCGTTGTATATCCGTCCTCTCCGTGCAGATTTTCCACTTCGAGCGATTTTTTGTAACCGTCAACGTCGAATGGCGCCTTGTTGAGTTCAATGCGTTCGGCTTGGCTCAATTCAAGTACATCGTCATAAAAACCCTTTACTGTTATTCTTCCTTTTTCGTCGTGAAGCGATGCAATCATTTTCGACAGTACGTTTATAGGGTTTGCTACAGCTCCTCCGAAGAGTCCTGAGTGTAGGTCGCGATTTGGTCCGGTCACTTCAACTTCGAGATATGCAAGCCCTCGCAAGCCGCATGTAACAGCCGGCGTATCTTTATCTATCATAGAGGTGTCTGATACAAGTATCACATCGGCATTCAGCATTTTCTTATTACTTTCGCACCATTCTGCCATCGAAGGCGAGCCTATTTCTTCTTCGCCTTCAAACATGAATTTTACATTACATCGCAAAGCGCTTGTTTTCACGAGGTATTCGAAAGCCTTTATGTGAATGAAGCACTGCCCTTTGTCATCGTTAGCCCCGCGAGCAAATATTTTTCCATCACGAATTTCTGGCTCAAATGGTTGACTGTTCCACAATTCAATAGGGTCTACCGGCATTACATCGTAGTGACCGTAGACTAAAACCGTTGGGTAGTTAGGGTCAATGATTTTTTCGGCATATACCACCGGATTTCCTTTTGTAGGCGCCATTTCTGCTTTATCAACTCCCGCTTTAGTAAGCAATTGCACCAAATATTCCGCCATTTTTACCATATCTGGCTTGTGGTTTTCAGCCGAACTTATTGAAGGAATTCGAAGCATTCCAAACAATTCTTCGATAAGCTGTCTCTGATTTGTTTCTATAAACTGTTTTACTTCCATATTAGATAATTATTATATGTATTTTTACGTGTATTTTTGCTTTATTATTTTTTTTTTTGCTGTTTTATTGTTTGTACGGAATAGTAAAATAAAACTTTGAGCCGGCTCCTTCTATTGACTCCACCCACATTTCACCTCCCATAAGTTGTGTGAGATTTCGGGAAATTGTCAATCCAAGTCCGCTACCGCCATATTTTCGCGCGCTGCCTTCGGTTTGTCGAAATCGTTCAAAGATTAGTTCCTGTTGGGAAGGCGCTATACCGATTCCTGTATCTTCAACAACAAATTCCAAGAAATCGGAATTTAAAAGTCTATATCCAAAGCGTATAAATCCTTTTTCGGTAAACTTTATAGCGTTTCCTAAGAGGTTTATTAGAATTTGGCGCAGTCGGACAACATCAACCGAAACAACGCAATTGTCGATTAATTGGCTGTTGTCTAACTGTAGCGTGATGTCTACCTTGTTTTTTGACAATAGATTTGTCTTAAAGAAATGGTACATATCGTTCATCATTTCGTTAAGATGCAGATTTTCAGGCACAATCCTCATTTGTTTCGCTTCTATTCGAGATATGTCTACTATGTCATCTATCAGTTGGCTAAGATGTTTTGCGCTGCTGTGCATGTCTTCAACGATTTCACGGTACTCAGGAGATAGGTTATCGGCTTCGATAAATTGCAATAGTCCGACAATTGCGTTGAGTGGCGTGCGTATTTCATGCGACATGTTTGCTAAAAACGTTGATTTGAAATTGTCTGCTTCTTCGGCTTTTTCTTTAGCGTTAATTAGTTCAAGTTCTGCTATTTTTCGGTCGTTTACGTCTAACTCAAGTTGCAGGTGAACAATTTTTCCGTCTATCCATTCAATAGCTACATCGCTACATTCGTACCATTTTTGGTCAAAATCGTTCTTATATTCCCATCTGTATACACCTGTGGGTTTATTATTTTCGTCGAAAAGAAATTTTCGCGGACAAAACGGGCATTCTCCGGTCATTCCTTCGTGCATTGTTTGCCAACACGTTTTACCTTCAATATCATGTCCAAAAGATTTTTTTGTTTGTTCGTTCGCAAAAATAATTTCTGAATTGTTGAAATCGTAAACAGTGATATTTGCATCTATGCTGTTTAAAACGGTTTTCATGCTTTCCTGCGACGTGCGAATAGATATTTCGGCATTTCTACGTTGGGCGGCAGTCGAAATTATTTGGGAAAGGCTTCTTAAGAGTTCTATTTCATCTGAATACCATTTTCGTTCTTGAACACATTCATCAAAACCTATAAATCCGTAGTGTTCTCCATACGATGTCAATGGTATAACAATTATCGACTTAATATTTTGCTGTTCATACTCTTTCATAAGTTCAAGGGGAAGAGATTCTATGTTTGAAACACAAACAAAATTTCCTGCGTTGAACGTATCAAAAAAGTATTGCATAGCTTCTATTGGGCGAATTTTGGGACTTGGTGTCACTCCTTCGGCACGCCATTCATGCGAACATAATATTAATTTTTCATCCGCATTTTTCTCGAAAACGTATACACGGCTAACATTTGCATGTTTTCCTATTTCGGCAAGCGAAGCCTCTATAGCCTGAGGCAAACTGTCAGCCGACTGTATGATTTGAAGTACGCGTATCAAAATACTCTGACGACTGCTAAGCTTCAAAAGCTCTTGTTCTGAGCGGTAGTTCTGCACTGCCGAAGATATTATTTGAGATAGGCTTTTTATTAAATTAATGTCTTCGTCTTCCCATTTTTTATAGTCAGTACAGTGATCAAAACCTATTAATCCGTAATATTCATCACGAAAAGTGAGCGGAAAGGCAATGACGGATTTAATAGATTGTGTTTCTAAGAATTTAGCCGTTTCAACTTCAAAAGTTTCAAAAACGTTGTTTGATACTATGTATTCTGAGGTTCGAAAATATGCGAACCAATCTTTTACAAAATCCATTGGCATGCTCTGTAACATATCCATAACAGGCTCTACTCCTTCGTTGCACCATTCGTAATTGCAGTTTAAAACGTTTTTGTCTGTATCTTTTTCAAAAATATGCACACGGCAAACGTTGATTAATTTTCCGGCTTTGGCGATGGATAGTTTGATAGCTTGAGAAAGGTCTTTTTCTGTCCGCATTATATCCAACACGTTGATAATCACGTTCTGATGATTTCTTAAATCTTTCGTAAAACGGCATTCATTTTCATCGTGGGGTATGTTTTCAAACTTTTCCATATTACCTTTTTCTAAGTCTGCCTCCTAATTTATTTTCTTCTACTCCTTCGAACGTAATTTTCACCGGAAGTATATATCCATTTTCATCAAAAAACATTTCGTCTATACATACAACGCGGTGGTCTCTAGCAGTTTCGGTAAGCGGACGACGATGATACACGATGTAATATTTGTCCGATTTTGGCTCGTGAATTACTGAGTGATGTCCGGCGCTTGTGGCAACTTCTGGGTCTTGTTCCAAAATTCTTCCTATTCGGTTAAACGGGCCTAACGGACTATCAGCAATTGCGTAGGCTACAGAGTAATTGGGAAGTCCCCATCCTCCTTCAGACCACATAAAATAGTATTTTCCGTTGCGCATAAACATATACGGACCTTCTACGTAGCTTTCCGGAGTTATCTCCATAAATATTTCTCCGTTAGGGAGCGGCAAAAATCCGGTAAAATCACTGTTCAATTTTGCAACGTTGCAACGACGCCATCCTCCGTAATACATGTAAAAGCTACCGTCAACATCTCTAAATACATATTGGTCAATAGGTTGCGCTCCATTATGGAACTTGTCGATTAATGGCTTGCCTAAGTGGTCGCGGTAAGGGCCTCCGGGTTTGTCGGCAATGCCAACTCCTATTCCACCATACTGTTCATCGTTCTGAATGTCGTTTCCGGCAAAGAACAAAAAGTATTTTTCGCCATTTTTTATTATGGACGGCGCCCACATTGCTTGCCAAATCCACGGTACAGCGACTGTATCTATAATGCGACTGTGTTTTGTCCAGTTAATCAGGTCGGGCGACGAGAACGCGTCCAAGTGCAGTTGTTCTCTATAGCGTGCGGAAAACGTAGGATAAATCCAATACAAATCATCGAAAATTATTCCGCAAGGGTCGGCATACCAACCTTCAAAAACCGGATTGCCGGCGCGTGGCTTGGGCTTTTGAGCGCACGAAAATACGAGGCTCATAAAAACGATAATAAAAACGAAATTTTTCATTGTCAAAAATTTTTATGTATATTTTTTACATGTAATATTTTTTGCAAAGGTAAGATTTTTTTTTTTTTTATCAAAATATTTTGAAAAAAAAATAATAATAATTACCTTTGCGGCGAATTTTTTAAGGGGTGCCTGTTTAGCAAACGGCTGAGAACATACCCGTTGAACCTGATACGGATAATACCGGCGTAGGAATAAAGAATGTCGCTGCATGCCAGCTACCATTTAATGCAGTTAGTCTCAACAGTCCCTCTTTTTTGTAGAACTTAAAATATTATGATTCAAATGAAAAGGTTATTTTTTTTCTTGTTTTTTGTACTTTGTTTGGGTATTCACGCCCAAACAACCGACTTTCTTGAGGAGGAAGAAGAATTGTCGGAAGTTGTGGTTTCAGCTACCCGCGCTAACAGCCGGACGCCTACCACATTTACTAATTTAAGGGCTTTGGATATCAATCAAAGGATGATCTTGCCCGAAATTCCTACTGCCATAGGACTAACGCCGTCTGTTGTAATGACTTCTGAGAACGGCGCGGCGATTGGCAACCAGAGTTTTCGTATTCGCGGTAGCGATGCATCGCGTATCAATGTAACTATTGACGGCGTGCCTGTCAACGATGGCGAAAGTCAAACAGTATTTTGGGTTAATATGCCAGATTTGACGTCGTCGCTGCAAACGATGCAGATACAGCGCGGCGTGGGCGCTTCGAGCAATGGCGCGGCATCATTCGGGGCAAGTTTGAACATGCAGACAACGCTACCCGCCGACGAGTCATACGGGATAGCAAGCGTTGCCTACGGCTCGTTCAATACGCTAAAATTGAATGTTGCTACCGGTACCGGACGCAGCATAACCGGATGGAACGTTGATATGAGGTACTCGCTCGGTCAAACCGACGGATACATTGACAATGGTTTTGTTTACCAAAATTCTTTTTTCTTCACAGGAGGATATTCTAACAGTCGTCAAATTATTAAATTGAATGTGTTTCATGGCGACCAAACTACCGGTATCACAGGGTCTGGAGTGCCTGAAAGCATGATAGCCGAAAATCGCACATACAATCCGGAAGGCTTTTTTTGGAGCAGAGAAGGCAGACACAATAACGAAACAGATAATTACCGCCAAACACATGTACATCTGCATTACGTTGAACAGTTGAACGAACGATTAAGAATTAACTCAACGCTGTTCTACACACGTGGAAAAGGCTATTACGAACAATTTAGAAGCGACAACTATATAACAAGCTACAAACCTGACTACAACGAAACGCCCGACAGAAGCAATTTGATACGCAGGTTATGGTTAGACAATCATCTTTGGGGCGCAAATGCCACAACGTCTTACACAACTGATAAAACTCACATACTAATAGGAATTTCGGGCAATGTTTTCATTAATTGGCATTATGGCACAATAACCGGCATAGAAGTGCCCGAGTTAGCCGCTATTTTTGACAATTACGAATTTTATTTCAACTCGGGCAACAAAACTGATTTTAACGTTTTTGTAAAAGCAACGCATCAAATAGCTGAGCGTTGGTACGCTTTCGGCGATATTCAGTACAGAAAAATTGGTTACATTATAAAAGGTATAGACCGTGGCGATTTCTTGAATCTTACACAAGAGCATCGTTACAATTTTTTTAATCCCAAAGCGGGAATAACTTTTGCTATCAATCCGTATCAGCGGGCTTACGCTTCGTTTGCTATAGGGCGTCGCGAGCCTACGCGCGCCGACCTGAAAGACGCCATAAAAGTTGCAAACGGCGAAACGCCGCGTCCGGAAACGCTGTACAACGTTGAAACAGGATATGAACTAAAGAACGAAGTGTTGACGTTGGGCGCAAATTACTTTTTTATGTATTATTCTGACCAATTGGTTGTTACCGGCAGACAGAGCGATACGTTTAGGTCGTTAATGGAGAATGTTCCGAGAAGTTATCGTACCGGTCTTGAGTTTATTTTCGGAGTTCGTCCCGTTAAGGCGTTGCAACTTAATGGAAATATCACGTACAGTCAAAATAAAATTTTGGACTATACAGCTTTTGTCGATGCCCGTGAACGTTTTTATAATCCGGAACTTGAGCGCCCCGGCAGTTGGATTAATTTGCCGCAAGTAGTAGAATATTATGGTACTACAGATATAGCCTTTTCGCCGGAGTGGGTAGGTGCAGCGGATATTATTTATGAAATAATTTCGGGATTGTCTGTAGGCATGACTGCTAAATACGTTGGAAAACAATATTTCGATAACACGTCAAACCCCGACCGCCGTTTAGACGGATACTTCGTTAACAATGCAATTGCCCAGTATAGCCGCAATTTTGAAAATTATTACGTCGGGTTTCAGTTTACTGTGAATAATCTGTGGAATGAGGACTACGCAACAAACGCTTTCGTCGTATCAAGAAGATATGAAAGCACAGACGGCGTACGCACCGAAACGATGAATAGAAGTTACTTCCCGCAGCCATTCCGACATTACATGGCAAAATTGACAATAGGGTTTTAGCTCATTTTGAAAATAGAGAGAGTAATCTCAAAATGGGCTAAATATACTTAGCGTTACGCATATCTTTTGTTTCGATGAAAGCGTTGTGAAATGCGAAACAATTTTTTAAATTGTGTGGCGTGTGCCCTTTCCCTAATTTTAGATAGTCCCAAAGTAACTGTTGGTATTCTGGGTTTACACAATTTTCAATTATCACATGCGCCCTCTGTACAGGCGATTTTCCACGCAAATCGGCGACTCCCAGTTCGGTAATAAGTATTTGTACTGAGTGTTCGTTGTGGTCTAAATGTGATACCATTGGTACGATAGCGCTAATGCTCGCTCCTTTGGCTACCGATGGTGCTGTGAAGATAGATAGATAAGCGTTGCGGGTAAAGTCTCCGGAGCCGCCTATACCGTTCATCATTCGTGTAGCGGTAACGTGTGTGGAGTTTATGTTGCCAAAAATATCGGCTTCCAAAGCTGTGTTGATGGTTATCAATCCCAAACGTCTGATTATTTCAGGGTTGTTTGATATTTCTTGTGGACGCAGCAACAACTTGGGTTTAAAGAAATCCAAATTATCATAAATTTCGTCCATTACTTCGTTGCTTACCGTAAAAGAACAGCCGCTTGCAAACTTCACACGGTCTGATTTCATCAGGGATATAACTGCGTCCTGAATTACTTCTGTGTATATTTCAAATGCCGGTATTCCCTGATTTTTTCCCATAGCTCCGAGTACTGCATTTGCGATATTTCCTACTCCGGACTGTACCGGAAGAAATTCTTTGGGGATTCGTCCGGCAGCCATTTCTCCTACTATGAAGTTTGCTACATTATCGCCTATTTTTGCTGTAACCTCGTCGACAGGCGCAAAGCTTCCTCCTTCGTTTGGCAGGTCGGTTTCTACTATTCCAACCACTTTGCTTGGGTTTATTTTTATGCAGTTTTCACCGGCGCGGTCAGAAGGCTTGTAGATCGGTATTTCTCTACGGTAAGGTGGTGCATCGGGCGTGTAAATGTCGTGCATCCCGCGTGTTGCCTTAGGATGTTTGCGATTTAGCTCCACAATGATTTTATCTGCTAACTCGCATACTGTAGGGGATATACCAACCCCGCAGGTAGGCACTATTCCTCCATTTTCGTTTATATCTGCTGCCTCAATGATAGCTACGTTAATTTTTCCTAAAAATCCGTAGCGAAGCATTTGCGCAAGATGCGACAGGTGCATATCGTAATAGGGAGCCTCCTGGGTGTTGATGGCATTGCGCAGGTCGTTGTGCGATTGATAGGGAGTGCGAAATTTAATAGCGTTGGCTCGCACAAGTTGTCCATCAATGCTGTCGCCGGTAGAAGCCCCGGTAAACATTCCTACTTTGAATGGTCTTCCGGCTGCTTGTTCTGATTCAGCTCGCCTTGCGAGAGCTACAGGAACGGCTTTAGGAGTTCCGGAAGCTGTGAAGCCGCTAAAGCCCACATTGTCGTCGTGGTTTATCATCTCAGCCGCTTCTTCGGCTGTAAGAATTGAGTATTTGCTCATTATTTTTTGAAATTTTTATTAGTTTGTTTGAAGGCGCAAATGTAGTACATTTTGCCGTAATTTATACAATTTATTTTTATTAATATGCAGTCTCACATGTTGCGTTGTAGCCTGATTGAAAGGCTTTTATGTTCATAGCTACAATTTCGTCTCCTTTTGCTTTGAATAGAGATGTGATGGCTTTTTCCAGTTCCTGCATTTCTATATTGATAAAAGGCGCTGCCGCTCCAAGCATTACCATGTTTGAAGCCTTAGTAGATGCCAATTCTTCGGCATCAATTAGAATGCAGTTTTTTATACTTTTTAGTTGGGCAAGTATAACTTGACTGTCCGGATAATTTCCCATGTTGACAAACGGATGTATGTTTGTTATCAATCGACCGTTAGGAGACAGATAGGGGAGATAGCGCAACCCCTCCAAAGGTTCAACGGAAAGCACAAGGTCTGCCTTGCACAGAGGAATAAGGTCGGACGCGATTGGCTTGTCGCTAACCCTGACGTGTGAATACACAGCTCCGCCTCGCTGGCTCATGCCGTGAACTTCAGCCTGTTTGATATTCAAATTGTTGTTAACCGCTGCAGTTCCTATCACCACCGCAATAGACAAAATTCCTTGTCCGCCAACACCCGCAATAACTATATCAGTTTTCATCAATACATCATTTTATTAAAAATTGTGTCGCCGCAAAGGTAAATGTTTTTTTTTGAAAAAAAAAATGTTTTTTATTTTTTTCTATTTTGGTTTCAAATTTGGTTTCTATACTAACCTGCATTATTCATAAGCAATGTTACAGAACGCGACATCGTTAGCGTCATTGCGGGCTCAGACCCGCAATCCCCTGTTAATAAAAAAGATTACGTAAGCCCCATAGCCATCAAGTTAAGGATATAAAAGGCTTATTATCAGGAGTTTTATGGATAACGACACAGTAGAGGGAACTCCATATGGAGTTCAAACGTTGATAACCCCGAGTAAGCGAAGCGCAACTCGGGGAATGTGACAGCTCCAACTCCTCAAGAACTCCGATATTTGTGCCAAATGGCATTTTGGACATTTGCACAAATTTTCAATTTTGTAACTCCCTGTAAAAATGACATTTGGCACAAATACAGATCG
>Ga0099364_10007141_pt1 | contig 16048 bp, 18 predicted proteins | sample TergutTh196P3_FD_73070 | JGI IMG/M metagenome (GOLD analysis project Ga0099364, IMG submission 73070) | Microcerotermes parvus P3 segment gut microbial communities from Pointe-Noire, Republic of the Congo - Th196 P3 | ecosystem: Host-associated > Arthropoda: Insects > Digestive system > Gut ...
AGCACCACCTCAGTGTCTCCCGGTGTTACGGTGAAGCTGGCTACCTGCCCCGGTAAGGCGCGGGGTGTGGCTGTTTGGGTTCTTTCAGTTCCCGGGCCTGCCGTATTAACTGCCCGTATTCTAAAGGTGTATTCCGTGCCGTTAGTTAAGTCGGTAAACGTATAGGTTCTGGCATTTGCATCCAATGTCACCGTATTTGTCCAGTTATCTCTGCTAACCTGATATTCGGTAATAGCCGACCCTCCGGTATTTTCAGGCGCCGTCCATGTTAGCTCCACCTGAGCGTTGCCCGCCGTTGCTGTGAAGCTGGCTACCTCTCCCGGAGGGACAGAGCCAACTGACCACTGAAGCTCCAGAGGCTCCCTGGTACCATCAGTCCATTCAAAATTATCGGTGAGAGTAACGGTGGCGGTATAGGTGCCGGCTGCTGTTGCCGAAGTAGTCCCGTCAAGAATGTAGGCCCCCGAAACAGGCTCGGCCAGTGTTACGGTGTGCTCAGTTCCGTTAAAGGGAAAAGCATCCTGATCCAGAGCAGGCTGCGCAACCTGTGCTCTGTAAACGGTAAAACTGATGTTAATGGTAATTGGTCCGCCGCCATCATAACTCACTGTTATTGCTGCCGTATAGGTCCCTTGATTAAGGTCTTCATTGGGCTGAACGGTAAAACTTTGATAGGCTTCTACTGCAATGGTCATTGGTCCTGTACTGTCAAGATTAAATGAATCTTCATTAGCGCCGCCAAGAGTTATACCCCCGGCAGCAATGGTTGCAGTACCTGTACCATTATTGGTTAAGGTAATGGTTTGGGCATCCGGTCTGTCTTCTCCAAACCTGCGTTCTTCAAAAGCAAGTGAAGATACCGACGCGGTCAAACGCGGAGTCGGTACGGCATCAACATTAAAAATGACGGTAAAACTTTCGGAAATATCGTTATCACCGGACACGGTAACTACTGCGGTATGTTCACCTGCTGCAAGAGCACCTTTGGGCTGCACGGTAAAGCTGCTGTCATCGCCAACTGCTATACTGCTGATTGAAGTTACTGAGAGGGTAAACGCACCCGCCCCGGCTCCCAAAAGAGAAACCGTAAGATTTCCCGTTGGCCGGTCGCCCGTATTTGCTACGGTTACGGTCAAGGCTGGCGGCGCTTCAGTATAATCAATACTTCTGGCTTGAAATGTATGCGTACCATCAGACACATCAAGCGCTATGCTGTAGATACCGGTGTCAGGAAGCGGAGGATCGTCGGTTTCGGTTTCGCAGCCGGTGAATATCGATAAAGCAAGAACAAACAATAGGGTACAAAAAGCTGTTACAAGGTTATTTCCACAGTTTTTCATAATTAACTCCTTTTCTCATGAAAAATGTAGCTTATAAATGTTTGCCTGTCTTGAGTAATTTACGCACGGGTATTAATCACATATCCATCAGCTCCCGGCGGGATGAGACAGCTGTTTTCGCATAAATCCGGGCCAGGTGGTTTTCTACGGTCCTTATGCTGAGTCCCAGGTGTTTGGCGATTTGATGATTGTCCATGGAACGTCGTAATAATGATACTATTTCATTCTCCCTGGGGGTCAGGCGGGCCCAGGGACCGGAGTCTTGAACCTTGTATTTTTCGGCCAGGTAAGTTTTCCCTGCCAGAATTGCGTTTATAGCCGCAATTATTTCTCCGGAATTCGCAGACTTTGAAACATATCCCTTAACTCCCGCGTCAAAAGCCCGTTGTATCAGAAAGGGGTCTTCGTGCATGGACAGAAGCAGTATGCCCGGCAGGGGGGCCTCCCTTTTGGCGCAAATTTCACTTAACAGGGGGATAAAATCAAGACCGTCCTCATTGCCCAGGGAAAGGTCCAGGATGATGACATCCGGGAGGGGATCGCATTGTTCCATAAGGGAGCGGGCATCCGCCAGGTTTCCGGCAGAGCCCGTTATGTGAAAGGGGCCGGTATCGGAGAGGCTTTCATCGCAGGCACTTCCATTGGAATTGACGCTACCTTCCAGCCAGGCACCAATCCCCTTAACCGCCAGGGGGTGATCATCGATTAAAACTATCCGGATCATTAAACTATTTCCCCCAAAGGCAGCTCTAAGGTAACCATCGTACCGTCATCAGAGCTGTTCAGGCTAAGGTTCCCCGCCAAGTAGGCAGCCCTTTCCCTCATGCTCCAAAGCCCCAGCTTCCCCTCCCCATGGAGGACGGTATAAGAGCCAGGGACGGTAAAACCCTTGCCATTATCGCATACCGTGATCACCAGTGTGCTATCCACTGCGCTGATAAGGACTGACGCTTCGCCTGCTCCTGAATGTTTCTGTATATTTGACAGACATTCCTGGACTATGCGAAAAATCTGGAGCTGCCTGTCCATATCCAGGCTGTTGAGCTTCAAGTTTTCTGCTGCCTTTACCAGGCAAATAATTCCTGAACGCTGCTGAAAATCATGACAGAGACTGCGAAGGGCATTTTCCAGACCCCGGTGTTTAAAGCCCGGGGGAATAAGAGAGTTACATATCTCCCGTATCTTTTGCATTATTTCCTTTTGTTCACCAATTACCTCCCTGCACAGGAGGTTTCGGGTTGGCGGGTCCACAGCTTTGTCTATCTGCTCAACCTGAAAGTTAAGCCTCCAGAGATCCTGAGCGACAGTATCGTGCAGTTCTCGTGCTATCCGCTCCCGTTCATGCTCCAGGGCCAGTACCGTTTCCCGGGAAAAAGCACGGCTCTGTTGTTCCTTTGCTCTGGCTTTTCGGAGCCCCGAAAACAAGCCGCCCAGGGCGAGGATTAAACCAATAACCAGAAGGGAAAAAAAGAAAAAAAGCTGAAAATACTGGAGTTGGCTTTCGTTGGAAAAATCGGTATCGATGAGCTGCATTTGCCCTATGAGGCTGTCAATTTCCAGCACCGCCGCAATAAGCGCTTGGTTGCTTCCCTCTTTTGCCGCCTCTTTAAGGTCATCCAATGCCAGGCTGATGGCTCCGAGGAACTGCATATCCACAGGCCTGTTTACCTCGTACAAATGGGCAACGGGGGAGGAAAAAAAGCTGTTCAGTGTAGCACGAAAGCCATGAAGATGTTTTTCAAAGTCGGTAAGGGAAAACTCCGCCTGGTCAAAATTCATTGCATAAAGGTCCATTTTTACTTCCAGCCAGCTGTCGGAAATTGAGGAAATCGAATGGTACTGGGTACAGCTGAGACCAAGTAAGGCCGCTACAACAATGCCAGGATGCAAACGCATATTGACAATTTACCATAATACTATAAAGTTGATAACAAGCATATATGATTTATTTACCATCCGGATTCATGAAGATACTTGTCCTTTGTATAGCATCGGCCATGGGAAACTGGATACTCAGTCATTTTGTCTTTGCCTCAGCAAGGCTGCCCTTATACCTGGATACCGTCTTTACCGCGGCAGTTTGCTTTTCCCTTGGGCTTGTGCCGGGCCTTATCACCGGCCCTGTCCTGGGCCTTGTCACAACCCTCATCAGGTATCATTTTGTTTTGGGCCGGATAGATTTAGCCTGGGCAAGCGCTTTTTTTACCTTTTGTATAGCCGCAGAAGTTGTATTAATCTGCTTCTTTCATAAAAAAATCCTTGCAAACCACGAGTCCGCCTTTCTTGCAAAGCCTTCACCCTCCGGATTTATAGCCATGACGCCTTTACTCTTAAGCCTTGCGGCCCTGGCCTGCATCGTTGTCAGTGTTACCGGAGGCATCATTGACTTTACGCTCACCCGGTTTACCACCCCAAGACCTGTCTTTCCGGAAGATACTTTTAAGCTGGGCCTTCTGCGAAACAATGTGCCGGTTCTGGCCTCTGCGATTCTATCCCGTTTTCCCATCAACATTGTTGACAGGTTTTTTGTTGTTTTTGGCGGTTACGGGATTTCCCTGTTGTACCGGAAATGGCTCAGACCTTTACCTTGACCGCAATAGTGTATTAAATATAATATAAATGGGCAAGTACATCGAATAATAAGCGGTCAAGGAAGATATTTATGGAAAAGCTTATATTGGTAAGGCCAACTAAAGATATGGAATTACAGGCTATTGAATTCAAAAATGAATTCTTTAATAATGGTGAAACTGAAATAAATGGCAGTGAATTATGGGATAAAACAGACAATTATGATTTGTGGCTTGAAAAAGTAACAAAGCAAATTAACAAAGAAACTGTTGACCCTCATTGGGTTGTTACAGACACATTTTTTGCAATTCGTGAACATGATAATAGAATAATCGGAATGATAGACTTTAGACAAGAATTGAATGATTTCTTAAAAGATTTTGGACATTGCGGATATAGTGTTAGGCCTTCTGAGAGGAAAAAAGGTTATGCAACCGAAATGCTAAAACAGGTATTGGAAATTGCCCGAAAAATAGGATTAAAAGAATTTCAATTATCTTGTGTAAGTGATAATGTTCCTTCTGTAAAGACTATAGCAAAAAATGGCGGAACATATAAAAGAAGTTTTGATTATCATGGAAGTAAAGCAGATATATTTTTAATAAAACTATAAATATATGTTATTTTAATGAACTATTTGATTTCAAGAGGAGACATTATGAATACACGGTCGGTCAGTTCTTTTAAAAACACAGAAAGGATAAGCGTCCATAATGCACTTCAGTAAAACGACTTTATGTGTCGTTTTATGTGTCATTTGATAAGAATATCGTTTTTGAACGCCTATTCAAAAGATAGTTCTCACCTAATTCCTTACAGCGTAAGGAATTAGGTGATGCCGGCGGTGAGACTTGAACTCACACACCCTTGCGAGCGGTAGATTTTGAGTCTACTGCGTCTGCCATTCCGCCACGCCGGCTTGGTTAATCCATGGGTAAATGTACACTAAAATCCGAAAAAAAACAAGAGCATATCAGCAGTAAGCAGGTCCACCAGAAGAAAGCGGTGACTAATACCGTTGTGTGTATTGGTGAAAATATTCTATACTGGAAAAGGACCATTCATTTTTGGCAGGAGGTTCTATGGCCTTGAAAGGAATTATGGGCGGATTCATGGTATTTCTTTCAGTGTTCTGTTTTGCTCAAACGGTGCATGTAACAGGAACGATACCCCGGACGGATAGGTTGTACCAGGTTCAGGTAGGAGCTTTCAATGAAACAGCCAACGCACAAAGGGCTTTTAACCGGCTGCAGGAAGCGGGCCTGGATCCTGTGTATCAAAATCACATGGGAATGACGCGGGTTGCGGCTGCCGGCATAGAGGAAGGGAATCTTCAATCGGTCATTGCCAGGGTTCATGGTGCAGGATTTTCGGATATCTGGGTAAGAGAAGTACCAAATACCGCGCGGTACCGTGTTCAGGCGGGTTCTTTCAGGGATTCTGCAAACGCCGAAAGGGCATTCAACCGCCTGCAAAATGCGGGTTTGAATCCTGTGTATGAACATACTATGGAACACATCCGGGTGGTTTTACCCGGTATCGATGCTGATAATTTTTATCCGCTATTGGATACAATGTACAGTGCGGGTTTTTCCGAGGCGTGGGTAAGGGAAGAGCAGGCCGTTTCTTCGTTTACCGTTATTGTCAGCGGCGGCGGCGCCGTAACCGAAATCATACCTTCGGCAAGCACAGAACCTCTGAGGATTGTACAAACCATTCCTTCGTTCAGAGGTTCCGATACTGAAACAAGCGGTTATCAGGCAAATGCTCCGCTGGTTTTTTTCTTCAATGAAAGAATATATCTGGGTTCATTGGACGGCAATATTGAAATAAGCGCCGATGGAATGCCTGTTGATGGAACGGTACTTATCAACGAGGGATCCGGCGGGGAAGCTGTTCTGACATTTACTCCAAGCAATCCCCTGCCGGTTGGGACTGAGGTATCGGTAACCATGAGGCAGGGACTGCAGGACAGCGGCGGCAACCCCATGCACAGCGATGTACAGCTTGCGTATATTGCCGAGCAGGGCTCAGATGCAGTATTTACCAGCGCCCACTTTGGGTTTGAATCCGGCAGCGACGGTGTGGTTTTTACCGGTGATGGATCTATCGCCATTGCACGGGGCCCCCTGCTTCCATATGAGGGCAATCACTATGCGGCAATATCAACCGGAACCCGGCTGGTGTCAGAGACCGGCGCTGCTATTGGCCACGCCTCAAGCCAGATCCAACTGGGCCCCATTACCGAACCATTTACTTCTTTGGGTTTTTACTATGATTTTATCTCAACAGAATTTAATGATTTTGTCGGATCGAGGTATGATGATACTGCCATGGTTACCATTTACGGGCCAAGAGGCGCTCATAATGAAATAATTACCAGCATTAACAGAATTGGTTATAATGACCGGCCTTTTTCCGGGTATCAGGGAATGGAGGGTTCATATCATACCGGATGGGAGCATCATCTGATGGAAAATATTAATGTAGGAACGCCAGCATATATTATTTTCACAGTGACCAATGTAGGAGATACCGCTTATCCCAGTATTTTGGCAGTTGACACCCTTGAACTAAGATAGGTTTTTTGCGTCACCATGCATACCTCATACCAAAATGAATTCGAGGTGCGATTGGGAAATGATCGTTTGTAGGATACAAATATGGATTTAAGTCGGATTTTTATCCAAAACATGAAAAAATGGCGCAAGGTTGCCGGGCTTTCCCAAAAAGAACTTGCGGAAAAATGCGGTACTGGCCATTCATACATCAGACAGCTTGAGAGCGGCGTGGGGTATCCCTCGTTTGCGTTTATCGGGAAAATCGCCGAAGCGCTGGAAATAGAGCCGTACCAGCTTCTTTACAATGAAAGCATGCAATCTGGCCAGTCTGCACGAGCAAAACACATTGCTTCCATTCAAAAAAAGCTTGTTGATACAGTTACAGATGATATTCAGGCAGCTTTTGATGAGTTGTAAAAATAGCGCCAGACATGACTGCCGCCATGTGCGCTAACGCTATTTATGAATGTGTCATCAGCAACTGCTCATAGAGTTTCAGATTTTCCTCGTCAAAGCAGACAAAAATAACTCTTTCAATTCCTTGGGTTTCTTTCAAAGTACGGCGTACTGTTTCTACAGCAACTTCACCAGCTTTATCTTTTGGGTAGCCATAAACCCCGGTGCTGATGTTTGGAAAAGCTATGCTCTTAAGACCAGCGGAGGCGGCAAGGAGGAGACTCTTGCGATAGCATGAGGCCAAAGTCTCTGCTTCGTTACCATTGCCGCCGCGCCAAATCGGGCCAACGGTATGTATTATTTTTTTACAGAGCAGTTTTCCCGATCCGGTTATAACTGCATCTCCCGGCGGGCAGGGACCATTAGGAATGTCTCGCCTTTCCTCCGCAATACGTAAACATTCTTCAAGAAGAGATGGACCTGCGGCTCGATGAATGGCGCCATCAACGCCGCCGCCGCCCATAAGGCTGGAATTTGCAGCATTAACGATGGTATCGGTTTTTACGCAGATAATATCACCTTGTATAACTTCTATTTTAGTATTACTCATTATTGTATCCACTGGATTATTATAGCAGATTAAAAGGTATTAGTAAAACCGCAAACTCTGGTACAATAACACTTTTCTCTTTTACCTTGCCTTTGCTCCCAGCCCACATCCGACACCGTTGAAATTTCATCGCAGAAACTATACAAAAGACTCCCTCTTGTGAAAAAAACCGGTTGTAAAGTATACTTAACACAAGGAGAAAGTCTATGTTAGTTATAACAGGAATCTTTGAAGACGGGCGTTTTATTCCGGACAAGCCTGTCAAAATTCCAGAAAAAAGGAAAGTTGTCGTAACCATAGAAGAACAATGTGATTCTTTGGTAGAACCTGTTAACCACACGGCATTTGGACGTTTACAGGAGTATTCAAATCCTTCTCTGATTCCTGAAGAAAAGGGTGCATGGGAAACAGCGGTGGCGGAAAAATATGTTTTACGTTGATGCCAACATCATTCTTCGTTACATTTTAAACGATCATTCGAAATTATCACCAAAGGCCAAAAAAATTATTGGCGAAAACGTTATAGAAACACCGATAGTGGTTCTTTGTGAAGTAGTTTACGTTCTAGCTCGTATTTACAAGATTAATCGCAAAGACATCGCAGATACTCTCCTTGATTTCTATTCAAGCACGAATTGTAGTTTGTTTCATAGGGAAGCAATAATCAAAGCGATTGAATTCTATGGCGAAAAAAACCTTGATTTTGTTGACTGTATTCTAGCTGCTTACTTTGAAACAGAAAATATATTTATTCATACATTTGATGAAAAACTCGAAAAGTTGCTTTTGTCTATATCAAACAAGTGAATAAAACAGAGAACACGGAGCAAAGAAAGGAGAAGATTTTTTACCACGAACCACACGAACCAACACGAACAGGCCTTTTGTCAATAAAGAATAAGAACCGGCTGACAAAGACGAACAGACAAATTCGGTGTCAGGCACTCTTGCGATCCCCTTATCTTACATATCTTAACCATGAATTGATTGCGAGGTAATAGATGAAAAACACTCACACAATTGAAGCAAGAAAACACGCACTGCGCCTGTCCAAGCAGGTGCGTAATATCGTGCAGTTGATTATGCGATATTATGATATTGGCGAATACAACGCCATCGCGGAGTTTTATCACTCAGCGACTTATGAGCTATTGGCAAATTATCAAACAAAGATATGGTGGCACAGCGTACCCGCTATTTTTGAAATTTTCAAGGCGGAAAAAGAAACAGGCTCGGTTTTTAACTCGCCGTATATACTCGGAGAAAGTGTATGACTGCAATGTCCGAAGAATCGCGTTATTTCCTTTATCTGATAGAACAATATGCTCTGCATAAAGGAATTACCGGCAAAGAAACATTTGATTTATTTGAAAAGCAAAATCTTGTTAATTACATATACAGTATGTACCAGACATACCACACCGAGCGTGTAGATAACGCCATTGAAGATATTGATAGTAAAATAGTCTGCGGCAACAGGGAAGTATCTGCGAATACTTAGTGATTAGTGATCCCTGCCTCCTAACTCCTACCTGCAAACGTGAAGACATTTTTTACCGCTTTCTAACTTACTTTTCTACCACTTCCTATCTTACCTTTTTACCGCTTTCTACTTTACTTTTCTACCAAACAGGCTTATACTGGTTAATACATAGCAGAAAAGGTAGAAATATGGTGCAGGAATATACCAGATGGCAAATTGAATCAGTGCAGCGTGGGTTACAGAATCGCCGTGTTTCAGTCATATCCGGAGCACGACAGGCTGGCAAGACCACGTTGGCGCGGCAGGTTGCGGGCAAGGGGGGTGTTTTTCGCACTCTGGACGATAAAACCACCATGACACTAGCACAGCAAGACCCGCGCGAATTCGTAAAAAATCGTGATAATACGCTCATAATTGACGAAATACAGAAAGTTCCCGATTTGATGCCTGAAATTAAAATGACGGTGGATAAAGATAACCGCAACGGACAATACCTGTTGACAGGCTCAGCAGATATTCGGACACTACCGGCCATATCGGATAGTTTGGCTGGGCGGATTACGCATATTCGTTTGCGTCCGCTGACCCAGGGAGAAATAATAGGATGTCAGCCGCGATTTTTAGAAATGGCATTTGAGAGCAGCTTTCCTGTACAAATACAACATTATGACAAGGAAGCCATATTTGATCTTGCTTTTCGCGGCGGTTATCCCGAGGCAGTGCGGTTAACCGGCGCAGCAGATCGGAAACAATGGTTTGGTGATTATATTGAAAGTTTGCTGGCACGGGATTTGAATGACATAGAAAATATAAGACGACAGGACGCATTACAGGACTTGGTAAAAGTTCTTGCAGGCTGGTCAAGCAAGTATATGGATAATGCAAAAATCGGTGCGAAAATGAGCTTAACGAAGCAGACATTGGAAACCTATATAAATGCGCTGGAAAAAATGTTCATTTTTGAGAAAGTGCCGCCGTGGATAAAGACGGATTACGAGTACATCGGCAGAAAGCCAAAGTTGTATGCAACCGATACCGGATTGATGGCAGCGATTTTGGGTTGGAAACAGGCTGATGTTCTCAACAGCTCTGACACAGCCGACACCGACCGCGCGGGCAAATTGATGGAAACTTTTGTATTTCAGGAATTGTCTGCACAGATTGATGTCGGACATTACGATTATTCTCTGAGGCAGTATCGTGATTATAAGCAGCGTGAAATTGACTTTTTGATAGAACGAGCTGACGGTGCGATTGTTGGAGTAGAAGTCAAGGCATCAAGCCGTATATCAAAAGAAGATTTTGCCCCGCAAACTTGGTTCCGTGAAAATATAATCAAAAATAGAATTCCATATAGAGGCATCGTACTGTATACCGGACAGGACACATTTTCTTTCGGCGATGGAATGCATGCCGTACCGATTGCGGCATTGTGGGCGGAATGATAAATGAAACAGTGACTGACACCGAGGTCTGGCTTTCACTCTATGAAAGCTCGCGATAATTTTTTAGAAATGATTGGTCTTTAGGAGGAGATTATGGGAAGGATGACCGATGAAGAGGCGTTGGCGCTTACCGAATATATCGCCAATAACAAAATCACCCTTGGTCCTAACGGCAGTGGATGGTTGAGTCAACGGGAAATTCGTATTTCCGGGCTGTCTAATACGACCGTTAATTACCTGCTGACCAAAGCGAAAGCAGTGAACAAAAGCCCTGTCCAGATCATTGACGAACTGGTGAGCAAGGAACTTGCCGCCGCGTCCGCATAGTCAGGTTGTTCTATATAAACACAACCCACCACAAGTCCCGATACAGCAATACTTTTCTCTTTTACCTTGCCTTAGCTCCCAGCCCACATCTGACACCGTTGAAATTTCATCAATTGAAAAATATTTAATCCGTATTAAAGCCGATTCGTTTGGTTTGCTTTGGCTGCGCAATCAGATTATTCAGAGCAATAATTATTTCATTTACACGCTTATCGTTCTTTTCAATGTAAAGCATTAGTAATTTTCGGAGTTCAGCGATTTGTGTATCGGTATCTGGTTTTGCAAGAGCATAATGTCGTAGTTGCACAAAGGCGCGCATTATCTGTATATTAACGCTAATGGCTATGTCGCTATTCAATAACCCGGAAAGCATGGCTATTCCTTGTTCGGTAAATACATAAGGATTATATCTGGAACCACCCCAACTTGAGGTGCCAAATTGGCACTTCAAGTCTGAAAATTCGCTTTTTGTTAATTGAAACATAAAATCATTTGGAAATCGTTTTACATTTCTTTTTACCGTTCTATTGAGGTATTTGGTTTCAACTTGATACAATGCCGCCAGATCATTGTCGAACATGACTTTTTGCCCGCGAATTTCGAAAATCATCTTTTTTATCTTTGCCAACTCTTTCTTCATTGCAGATATTTATAACATAATTCATTTCGTTATTCAAGAAGTCAAAGGTAAAGGGAATAAGGCAAGTAAAAAATGAAATCTTGCACTTTGCCGCCAGTCAGCCTTGTTGGAAATCACCACCAGCCCTGATACAGCAATGCTTTTACCTTTTAATTAATTACCTTGCCTCTGATGTACCCAGCCTGAAGGTACATTAGGGGATTTTAGTGTCAGCCATGGTTGATTCACCTGTTGTTTTTTACCGGTTTTCATGCTAAATTTATCTCATGACCATTACACAAAACGTAGAAATTCCAGAAAACCGCAGGCTGCATTTGGAGTTGGAAATTCCCCGTGAAATACCGACAGGAAAAGCGCGATTTGAATACAAAGTTATCCCTTTTGTCAATAAAGAAGAAGAACCGGTTGACAAAGACGAACCGCCGCTTAAATGCCTGATTGGGGTAGATACATCATTAGTTGACTCTCTGGCGGGTATAATATCCAACCCTGAAAATAAAACATACGATGAACTCCGTTTTGAAGGGATGATGGAAAAATATGGGGATTATTTCTCTAACAAAACTATTTCTGATGCACTGGCTCTTCGTTGGAAAGATTTCGAAGATACTGTTCAGTTTGTAACTGCAAAAGAAAACTTTGTCGATTTAATTATTACCCGGAACAAAGCCGACTTTGAAGTTAATGATATTCCTTGCATGACACCTGCAGAGTTCATCGCTTATATTAAAGAAAAAGAAGAAGCTGAAAATTAAAGGTATAATACACGGCCACCAACTTTGTTGGCGTAGCTGCAGGGGGTACAATATTTTTCATTTCCTCACACCATATCTGGTGTATCGTTCTTGAAGGTACACCAGACAAATTCGGTGTCAGGCACTCTTGCGATACCTATCTGCGAAGCATGGCAGCGTTAAACCAGGAAGGTTTCAAGAACCTGCCCGGCGAAACCCTGGGGGCCCTGATAAATGACTATCTTGAAGAAGTCGCCGACTGGACACTCGGTATCACCGAAAACTACAAGGCATGTTATGCCGCCGCCCGCAGTTTTGTCCTGCCGATGAATCCTCCCCGCTTTGAACTTGGCTATGCAGTCCGCCGTTTCTTTGCCGCCCACGGTGTTACCGTAAAAAAAACCCATGTAATAAACACCGCCAGCCGCAACGGCCCGCCACCGCCTCAGGAACCGTCCGAAGGCAAGGCGGAAGGAACAATCAGTAAAAAACGAAGACGCAGACGGAAGAACAAAGGGTCAGAGGTTAGGGGGTAGGGGTTAGAGAAAAGGGAAAAGAGAAAAGAGAAAAGTGGGGAGTGGGGTTCGTGGTTCGATAAATGGTGCTGCTGCCGAGGTAAATTCCGAATGTACGTATTATTGGAAAGCGTCTTATAATCAATCAGCCTTACCGTTGTTCGCTAATGTTCACGCAAAGACGCGGAGAACGCCAGGTACGCAAAGGATTTTTATAATGCAGAGTATTTAGGGAACCTTTAAAAACTTCAGTTTTTTGAGGTTTTCTTACCCTTAAATAAGTCCTTGACAAAACGGCGATCAAATAATATAATAGATTTTATGAGAATAACATTTTTATTTATTTTAACATTTTTAATCAATTTTAACCTGCTTGGAGAAGCACCAGAATTGAGAAATGTTTTACCAAATAGTTGGAGAGATTTAACTATTCTTTCACAAATAGAATTCAATTCATTTATTTTAAATAATTCAGATAATTTAGAAAGAATAAATAGAAAAAAAATCGACCTTGTTTATGATTTTTATAATCCTTCTGAATATGAAGTTAGGTATATATATCGTCAAACATTTTCTAATGCAGTATTTTATCGTGTCATTCTTACAAATGAAAATTATACAGTATTTCCAGGATTTACATCACGATTTTTTCAGGCAATAATTATGTATCAAAATAACGAATATAAATTATTGCGTATGGTATCTTACGGGTTTTTAGCACATCGTCTTGGATGGAGCGAAAATGTAGTACATCGTTATATGTCTCTTGATATTATCGAAAAGGATAGGTTTGCATTAGGATTGATGCTTACTATGGCAGATATTACAGTTGATGCTAATATTAGATATGTTGTTGAGCGTAATGTGACTCCATTTTCTGACTGTTATTATGTGCCATTTAATATTATGCCAGATACATTGTTTGATGAAAATTATGACGGAGGCTATTCCAGGCTAGCGATATATTACGCATATTTTTTAGTAGATACAAATATACCTTTGCGTTACTCTATACAAAATGCATTTGATAATGATGTATCAACAAGCTATGTGTTTAATAATAATATTAGCTCTAATAAAGAACTAGTTTTTTTTATTGGGAGTTTACATGATTCTTCAAACATAGATCTTTCTATACTTAATTTTGAACTAATAAACGGATATGCACAATCAACATCATTGTATCAGGCAAATAATCGAATAAAAAATATTGAATTTATTATAGGAAGTTCTCAAATAGGTAAATATAGAAGAATAAATTATGAATTAGAAGATAATAATATGAGTTTCCAAAGGATAATTCTGGATATAAATCGTATATCAGAATATTATGGTCGATTTTCTTTAGTAATCAATGAAATATTTAATGGGACAAGATACAATGATACGTGTATAGCAGAAATAAATTTATATGAGTGGGATTTTATGCCTTATGTAATAGAATATGATGATAATAGAAAATAATATTATGCCCCACTCGCGCATTTGTACATGATGGCACCATGGAAATTTGGTGACTGTCACCCCAGAGCTTCCATTATTTGACTTTACTCAATAGGTTTTTTGTCTTATATTAGTAAAAAATTTACCGAACAGAGGAAATTATGAGAAAACTATCAGTGGTTCTTTTAGCTGTGTTTGCAGCGGGCTCCCTCTTTGCCGGAGCTGCCCAGGATCAGGCGCCTTTAATTGGTATCGCGATGCCGGAAACCCATGTTCTGCGCTGGATAAAGGACGGGAACTCTCTCAGAGATGAGGCGGTCGCCAGAGGCTATCGCGCCGAAGTACAATGGGCCGATGGAAACCAGGCAATTCAGAACCAGCAGGTTCAGAGCTTTCTGACCCAAGGGGCCAGAGTACTGGTTATTGGTAACATCAACGATGGTGTCGGTTCAGTTGTTACCGAAGCCCGCAGGGATGGTGTCCATGTTATCGCCTATGACCGGATCATTCAAGGCTCGGGCGATTATGACTACTACATCACCTTCAACAACTTTAAAGTCGGCGAACTCCAGGGGCAAATCATTGCAGATGCATTGAACCTGGCAGCGGCGACGTCGGCTAACCCCCGGCGCATTACCCTGTTTGCAGGCTCCCCAACGGATGCTAATGCCAACTTCTTCTTTGATGGGGCAATGAGCATATTGCTTCCCCATATTGACCGGGGTGCATTGCAGGTTGTCGGTCCTTTCCCCAGAAACCATCAGGACACGGCTAACTTCCAGCGCATTGCCACAGAAGGCTGGAATCCTGCCATAGCCAAAGCCCGCATGGAAAACCTTCTGACCAACGAAGCCAGGGATGTGGTGCTTGACGCTGTTCTTGCCCCCAACGACACCCTCGCTCGTTCCATCATCGAAGCCCTCAGGGCCGATGCACGGTACCGCGACAATCTGCCGGCAACATCCGGTCAGGATGCGGAATTTGATTCCATGATCTCTATCAGGGATGGCGGACAGACCGGAACGGTATTTAAAGATACCGCCAAACTGGCTGAAGCTGCCATACTGCTTGCCGACCAGATTCTCCGGGGCATACCCAGGAGTATCCCTGGTGCAATACTTGCCACCGGCGATCTTGCGGGTATAGGACATACCGGCGTACGGCAAATTAATGCCTTCCTTTTGGACCCTGTTATGGTTACCAGGTCCAACATTAATGTCCCTGTGGATGCCGGCTTCTTTGATGATGCTGAGGCTGCACAACTGAGGAGATAGCAGTGAAATGAGCAATGAGGGAGGCTGAGCGGATTACCATCAGCGTTCAGGCTGCTGTTTTTCATCATGGCAAACCTCTCAACTTTCCTCTCGCTGTTCACTGTTCATAGATGAAAATTTGGTGACTGTCACCCCAGCGCTTCCAGGGTTTTAATCACCACTGATGTAGAACCTGCTATTACTTATAAAGGAATTCAAAAAGTAAATATCATTGACTGGCTGCTGGAATAGAAGAGAGTATCCCTGCCTTGCGTGAAGGTTGCTCGGGTTACCAACAATATGAAGTATAACATGACTGCATTAAGAAAAAGTGTTAAGTCATTATTTGGAAGAAAAAAATCACTAATTTTCCAAGGCAAGTATCTCTTCTGCCGACATACCGTTTTTTAATAGGTTTAATATATATCGCTTACCTTCAGCATGGCCTTCAGCATGACCTTCAGCATGGCCCGCTTCTTTTGCATAGGTCATGTAGCTCTGGTAATCAAGCTCGATTTTTTCATCCCGCATTATACGGGCACGTTCTTCCTCATCCCGGCTGATTGTCATTAATACACTGCTCGCCATGGCAATGCCCTCCTCCAGTTTCACTATATCATTTATTGTACTACGTCTGCTCCGATCAGTCAAATACTCCAAGTACACCGCCCACCGTTCAGGTATGCTCATTAGGGCTGCTGGTTTACTGGAAACTGTTTCTAATTTGGAT
>Ga0099364_10007142_pt1 | contig 16047 bp, 13 predicted proteins | sample TergutTh196P3_FD_73070 | JGI IMG/M metagenome (GOLD analysis project Ga0099364, IMG submission 73070) | Microcerotermes parvus P3 segment gut microbial communities from Pointe-Noire, Republic of the Congo - Th196 P3 | ecosystem: Host-associated > Arthropoda: Insects > Digestive system > Gut ...
GCCGACGGGATTTTCAATGCAAAGACGCTGATCTTTTATCTAACGGTTTCGGGTCTACCCTGTAACGGACGAATACGTTCGTCGTTTTCATAAACGGCGATCCATGCGTCGTCAATACCTTTCTCAACCAAGCGATCCCTGATGGCAAACGCTTCGCTTAAGGACCTCGTTGGTATGACATATTTATAATATGTATTCTCTCCTTCGAAGTATTTTTCCACCGTCAGGTTTTCCACTTTGAAAACGTCGGGTAAATCTGAAAGGGGCATAAACGTATGGCGGAATAAAATCTGCACCTTATAGTACTCGCCCTGCCTTGACGGAACAGGTTGAAAAACGGGTTCAGGTTGCCTTTCAGGTTCCGGTTCGGCTATAATAACAGGTTTTGGAGCCGGTTCCGGAGCGATAAATCTTTCATCGTACACCACTTTGGTAATTTGGTCTGCCTGAAAATCAACCGTAAAAGACAATGCGAGCTGATGATATGCTTCTAATTTGCTATACTGAACGTCTTGTTCCATGTACGGGGTAGGATCAACATGCAAGATAACAGCCGGAACATTTCTTAGCTCGATCGTTTGACTTGTGGCAGCCGGAAGATGGACATTAACCGATCCCACAAAATCTATCTTCAAGGCGTTTTGAAGCCAATTTTCCAAATCTGCTTGATTCGGGATTTCGGGTGCAAATACCGCTGCCTTGTTGGTGGGCATTTGAAGATTTCGATAATATTCTTCAATTAAATCAATTGCCCTTGCCCTCATTTGCTCTTCTTTGGATATTTTAGGACCAGAGGCAGGACTTACAATAATGGATCGTAATATGGGAGGGGACGTTTTTTTCTCGTCAACTATCCCGTTGACAAGTTTTATCCTACCATCCCAGATCAAAGCTACATTATTTAGCGCTACACTCGTTTGAACCCCTTGTTTGTTGACTTCAACTTGCACATCGGTTTTTGTTGTAGCCACAAAGGTAACTGTGGTTTCTTTTTTTTGTGTTTTGGGAGAGCCTTGATTGTCTTTTTGCATCGTAACGACGCATTCGTCCGGTTGAGTAGGAAAATCGATGCTAACGGTAATCTTTCCCGATTTTATGTTTTTCGATAGCGCATTAAACACTTGACTTATGGTTCTTTGGGAATATCTTTTTTTGTTCCATCCTAAAAAATCAGCAAATGTTTGCTCGTTTTCCTCCAGAAAAAACTGTTTTTTTACTGCTCTGGCATTTCCCAACAGAACAACCTTACCTTTAGCGAGTGCATCGGGCAATTCACTGGCAAACTTAGTATATTCGTTTTCTGTCAGTTGCCGAGCTGTTTGCTCTGTCTGAGCGTGCGCTACAAAACTTGTGCACAGCATCAGTGCAATGATGATGATTCTTGTTGTCATTTTTTTTGATTGTATTAATGATTCAAACGCATGACATGAATAAACTGTCGCACAATGCCTTAAAAATGGAACAGCAGGAATAAATTAGCTGTTGTGTAGGTACCTCCGCCTAAATTTCGAGCATTCGTGCCATAGTTGCTCCATGAATCGCCACTTTGATTTTTCGTGGAATTGACTTCTCTTCTGTCAGCAACATAATTCCATTCTTCAATAGTCGCTTTATTTTGGCCTGTATTTTCAAACACAAAGCCAAGACCCAGCTCGCAACCAAGCGACAATTGAGGAGCAAAAAAATACTCAACGCCCGCAAATGCGCCAAGACCTGCTAAAAAAGTCTTACCCAGTTTAATTTCTGTGGGCCGATAGTCGGAAGCCTGCGGACTCGACGAACTATAGAAATCGTAGGTTAACGGCGCTTTAACTTCGGCTGTCATTCGATTGCCATAGTCATACTTTACTTTACCGCCGCCATAACCCAGAACAATTTCGCCGCCATAGAAACCTTGAACACGTCCATTACCTCGACGAAATTCGTATCCGGCTTGCAATAAAACTTCGGAGCCTGATGTGCGTTCAATATCGACAACTGCCCTGTCAGTAGCGGGATTGCTGACAAATGCCGCATTGTCGAGTACAAAGCCCTTATTTACAGCATTAAATAGACCAAGCATTAACTTGGCGCGGACTGCTCGATTGTCGTCCAGAAAATACTTTCCGTAAATTGTCTGAGAAGACAAATCAGGGGCAGTGTTGCCGTAATTTGAGAAAAAACTTCCCAAATACGTTAAAAACGGGTCAACATCAATCCCTATCGCAAAATCGCCTGCCTGCGGCAAAAGATATACGCCTCGTTTACTGACGTAAGCCGCATTATTCACCTCGTCTACATTCTGTGCCATGGATACAAAACCAACCAGACACAAACCAATTGAAATTACTATCTTTTTCATGATCGTTTTTATTAAATTAATATTAAAAAATTTTGTGCAATATTACAGTATATTTTCAAAAAAAAAAATATTATTTGACAAATGGTTAAAAAAAATTGATCAATGAAAAAAAATATTCAACAAAAAAATCAGCCTGTCCATGAAGTTTTTTTTTGAATTTTTGTTGATGATGTCAAAGATTTTATTATTTTTGTGGTGTAAATTTACTTAAAAATCAATTGAAATGCAAGAAGATCAGGACAATAACGTTATAGTTGTGACGTGGGATTTTACGCATGTTTCGGAACATGCTTTGGCTCATGCCGTAAAAATCGCCTACATGATGAGGTATGAAATCAAATTGCTTCATATCGTCGAGCCCGGAACTCCTTCAGAAAAAATAGAAAATGCGCGTCGAAAGATGGCTCAGGTCTCTGCCGATACCTTAAAACGCGATGGTATCGTTTGTAAAGTTGTGGTGAAAGAAGGCAATTTGTTTTCAGCCATTTCCGATTATGCCACAAAATCGAACACGCAATTGGTGGTGATGGGAACGCATGGCAGAAAAGGCACTCAAAAAATGTTCGGAAGTAAGGCGCTCAAAGTGCTGACCGGCTCAAATGCCCCTTTCATTGTGGTAAAAGCACGACCTTCCGAAAATTTGAGAATATCAAATGTCGTTTTCCCAATTGATTTCAAATCCGAAAACAAGGAAAAATTGCAATGGGCAATCTACATCGGAAAGAACTTCCAATCGAAGGTTCATTTGGTCAAGTATCCTGTTGCCGATAGCGATTTGCAAAGGAAAGTGAACACCAACCTGAATTTTGCCATTCGCTTTCTGAAACAGAATGATATTGAATATGAAATACATACAGCAAGTAAAAAGGGAAGTTTTGCCAATGCAACCATTCGTTTTTCAAAAAAAATAAAAGCCGACTTGATTATTGTGATGACCACCAAACACATCACATTTTTGGACTACATGTTTGGCGCAGACGAACAGGAGATCATCGACAATAGCGCAAAAATACCTGTGATGTGCGTTAATCCGCGTGTCGGTTTTGCAGGGACGTCCCAGTATTTGTACGGATAATTGTTTAATTTTTAACACAAAAAAGAGATGCAAAAGGAAAAACTTGTTTTAGCGTTCAGCGGAGGCTTGGATACTTCGTATTGCGCTAAATATCTGAGTGATGAGAAAGGATTCGAGGTATATTCGGTACTCGTCGACACAGGCGGGTTCAGCGCAGACGAATTGTCCGAAATAGAACGTCGGGCTTATGCGCTTGGCGTGCGCCATCACGAAACCATCAACATGACGCAGGACTATTACCGGAAATGTATCAAGTACCTGATTTTTGGTAATATATTGAAAAACAATACTTACCCGCTTTCGGTCAGTTCCGAACGCGCTTTTCAGGCTATTGCTTCAGTAGAATATGCCCGAAAAATCGGCGCCAAATACATCGCGCACGGCAGTACCGGCGCCGGCAACGATCAGGTGCGTTTCGACCTGATTTTCCAGATTTTGATGCCCGAAGTAAACGTGATGGCGCCCATCCGCGAAATGAAACTGTCGCGCGAAGCCGAAATCGAATACCTGAAAAGCAAAGGGGTCAAAGACAACTGGGCAAAGAAAGCCTATTCCATCAACAAAGGTTTGTGGGGAACCAGCGTTGGCGGGCGCGAAACCTTATCGTCCGACAGCTGGCTGCCCGAAGAAGCATATCCTAGCCAGTTGCAGAAAACCGGCGAAGAAATTTTGGAACTCACATTTGAAAAAGGAGAACCTGTGGCGGTGAACGGCGAAGAAATGACGCCTGTGGATGTTATCCGCCGCATCGAAAAAATTGCTTCCGCATATGCCATTGGTCGCGATACGCACGTGGGCGATACGATCATCGGCATCAAGGGGCGCGTGGGATTTGAAGCCGCCGCTCCGCTGATCATCATCAAAGCGCACCATCTACTCGAAAAACACGCGCTCACCAAATGGCAACAACTTTGGAAAGAACAATTAGCCAACTGGTACGGAATGTTGCTGCATGAAGGGCAATACCTCGAACCGGTGATGCGCAACATAGAAAAATTTTTGGACGACAGCCAAAAATACGTTAGCGGCAAACTGAAAATAAGACTGCAAGCCTACCGTTTTGAAGTACTGGGAGTGGTTTCCGACCACGACTTGATGAACGCTAAATTTGCCAAATACGGCGAAGAAAACACGTCGTTCACGGGCGAGGATGTCATCGGATTTACACGTATTTTAGCCAACCAAATGAAAATTTATGGCGCAGTAAACAACGAATGGACAAGCTGATGAAACTGCTACTTTGACTTTTTTATAAGTCAAATTGAACCGTTTATCGAATAAATCAAGCCATTTATCAAAAATTGCGGATCGAAAATATAACTTTTTGTTTTTATTTTCGTATAAAACAAGACACAGCGGTAATATATCTGTTTTGCAGTGTATTCGCTAAAAAAGTAATGTTTGGGATATGGCCAAAAAGAAAATTTTAATCATGGATGATGAAAAAAGTATTCGTTTCATCATCGAAAATACTCTGAAACAGGAGTTTGACGTCATTTCGCTGGCAAATGGTCAGGAAGGTCTCGACTATCTTGAAGAGGGTAATTTTCCGGATATGATTATATGCGATTTAATCATGCCCGAAGTGGATGGATTTAAATTTCTGGAACGAATCAAAACCAGCGGATTTTTTGACGACATTCCCATTATGATCCTTTCGGGAAGGGAATGGAGTAAGGACAAAATCAGATGCTTCGAGCTGGGCGCTGAAGATTACGTGATCAAACCGTTCAATCCAAGTGAAGTTATTGCCCGCATCAAGCGACGCCTTGAAGTCAGAGAACGATTTTTAAAAAGAATAGGTAATTAGAGAATTTTAAACAGAAAATGGATCAACCTTTCAAAATATTGTATATCGGCAACGAGCTGGAAACCATTACAGACCTTGAACGTAATGATTATCTTGAGGTGCACAACGAGCCTAATGGGCTAAAGGCATTCGAATGGATGACCAATCGCGAGTTTCGCGCTTTTGATTCGTCGCAGGACCTGCAATGTTACAAAAATATTTCAGCCATAGTTTGCGAAACCCATTTGCCCGGATTGAACGGGCTTGCGTTGTATCAGGAAATGGAAAGGAAAGGACTGAAAAATGGCTTTCTCTTTATCTTGGTGGCAGCCGATCCCAACGACCGTTTAAGGAAAAAATCGTTGGCGCTGGGTATCAACGGTTATTTGGCTAAACCGGTAAACAGCAAGTTGGTATACGATCGCATCAGCTACCTTAAAAATGCTAAATTGGAAAGCCAACAGGATAAAAAAAACGCCGAAGACAAGAGCATGCGGGAATACCGGACGCCATTCTTTAAACGACTTTTCGATGTTTCTGTTGCATCCGCAGCGCTTATCCTGCTCTCGCCTGTAATGTTGCTTACGGCTATTGCCATACGGTTGGAATCCAAAGGATCGCCCATCTACAAATCAAAACGGGTAGGCGCCAATTACAAAACGTTCAATTTTTACAAATTCCGGTCGATGTACCAGAATGCCGACGAACGCCTGAAAGAAGTAAAACACCTCAACCAGTATGCCGCCAAAGAAGAAGAATCGGCATTGTTGTCTTGTTCGACTTGCGCCCAACTTCCTGAGGGCGAATTGTGTTCTCCCGCGTATTATTGCGATGGCGAACGTATTTGCGAACAGTTGGCGGTCAAACGGCAAAACGCGCGCAAGGCGTTTCTGAAAATCCAGAATGACCCGCGTATCACCAAAATGGGCAGATTTATCCGCAATACCAGCATTGACGAGTTGCCGCAGCTGTTCAACGTGTTGAAAGGAGATATGTCCATCATAGGCAATCGCCCGTTGCCTGTTTACGAAGCGCATGCAATCACCAAATCGCATTTGTCGCGACGCTTCTGCGCAGCGGCAGGGCTTACAGGCCTCTGGCAAGTAGAACTTCGCGGTAGAGGCGGATTTATGTCGGAAAAAGAACGATTCATGCTCGACAACAAATATGCCCGGAAAAATTCATTCTGGTGCGATATGAAGATCATGTTGCGTACTATACCGGTTGTATTCCAAAAAACAGATGTATAATAAATTAATAAACCATAATAATAAATTTGAATAAATCATGATGACCAGACTAGTTTTTTTTGTATTTCTCGTTAAATTATTGTTTCCAGTATTTGGATATGGGCAAACCGGCGGTTTTATGAGACCCGGAAATGTGCCGACAGCACAAGAGCCTCAAGCTATAGCTGCAAGTACCGATGATCCCGAATGGAATTTGCCTCCGTTGCAAACATTGATCGATATCACCATCGGAAACTCTACAGTATTGAAATTGGCTGACACACACATAAAAGCGGAAGAAGAGGGTTTAAGAGACCTCCACAGAGAATGGTTGTCCAGAATTAATTTTATGGCAGATACGCGATATGGCACCATGTACGATTATTCGAGATTAGTGGTTACGCCGGATGTTCCCATTACGCCCTCCGTGATGTGGAGTTATGGAGCCGGCGCAACGGCGAGCATGTCGCTTGCCGATATTTTTGACCGAAAACGTACCAAACAAAAAACAAGACTGAGAATTGAACAGTCCAAATTAACCAAAGAAGAAACCATCAGCGAAGTAACCCAATTGGTCATCAACGCATATTACGAAGTTTTGACGGCGCAAAAGATGCTTGCCATGAGCAATGAACTCAGTTTGACGGCAGGCTTGGTATTTGATAAAGCAAAATTGGATTATTCGCAGAACAGAATCTCTTTTACGGATTATGCCAAAGAAAACGAAGCATTTCTCAGCATACAAAATACGGTGGAACTTCAGAGATTGAACTTCATGAGAACTATCCGTACTCTGGAAGTAATTGTAGGAATTGAACTCTTAAATTTGAATTGAAATGGAAGACAACCTTATTTTATTAAAATCGGTACTAAGGCAGTGGAAAATCATATTTGCGAGTACAATATTGATGGCAGTATTGATGATTGCTTTGACCATGAATATACAGAGGGAGTACGAATCAACGGCGAAGCTCTATACCGGCATCGCTACCGGCGAAGGTATTACGGGCGCCAGATCGGATTTGCAGTCGCAGTTTATTTCGTTTGACAACCTGACGACGATGATCATGAGTCGAGAATCGCTCAAGGAAGTGGGATTGAGACTACTGGCGCTGCACATAGGCTTGAAACATCCCGATGAAAAGATTCTTTCGGGTGAAAATTTTGAAAACGTGAAGCGGATGATTCCGCCCGAAATTCAACAATTAGCCGGCGAAACCGACAGTATTACTTACCATAAACTGAACGAGATAGCGGATACCGATTATTTTCTCGGCATATTGATCAATTCGCCCCACATGCCCTATTACAGTATTCCGATGCTGTCGAGCGTAACGCTGGGGCGCGTCGGATTTAGCGACCATTTCGGAATGTCGTACAAAAGCAATGATGCAGGGGTAAGTCAAAAAACGCTTGAAATCATGATTGACGTCTGTATTCGGAATCATAGCAAGATGAGAGAAATTCAAATTGATAAAAAATTGGCTTATTTTGAAGAAGAACATCGAGCGGCGCAAGCAAAATTAAAACGCGCGGAAGCAAAAGAAGAGGAATTTAGAAAAATACATAACATTGCTGATTTGCCCACGCAAACCGGAATAGCCATTTCCGACCGTCAGGAATTAGACAGAATGATATCGGAAGAACGACAGAGAATGTCGGCGGCTCAGGCAGCCATGCGGCAAATTGAAACCCAAATGGGTTCAGGCGGGCAATCCATGAGAAGGACAGATATCTTACTCAAAACCGAGCAGTTATCGCGGTTGATGACCCAGTTGACCAATGCCGAAATGAGAGGTGCTTCGTCCAGTCAGATTACGCAATTAAGGATGCAATTGGAGCAGGTAAAGGCGGATTTGGGCAACGACTATGCAGAAAGCATGTCGTCGACGGGAACAACTTCCGACGCTGTCGCAACGGAATACCTTGCCCGGCAGTTGACTTACGAAGAAAGCAAAGCGCGCATGAGAGCGCTGGAAGCGCAAAGAAATACCACTGCCGTACAATTTGACAAATACCTTCCCCTGCAGGATAGTTTAAGGCGCATCCAGCGCGAAATAGAAATAAGTGAAAAAGAATGGACGGCAGCGCTGGAAGAACGCAATAAAGCCAGACGGGAACAACAGGATCAACTTTCTTTTTCGCACATACAAGTGTCTGATAAACCAAATTTCCCTTTGACAGGGCAAAGCAAAAGAATGATGATGCTCATCATGGGAACGATGATTGGCTTTGTGATCCCGTCATCCATTTTCTTAGGCTTGGCTTATCTCAACAACAATATCCAAACGCCGCAACGAGCCGAAGAAATGACCGGCTTAAAAAGCGCGGGCATTATGCCTAATGTCAAAAAATTTGAAGATTACAAATATCCCGAATTGATCAGTAACGGATTGGTAGACACCATACTGAAAAGTTTGTACATGACCCATCAAAGGTGGTCGGGGCAAATGCGTATCCTGACCATCAGTACTCGACCCGAAGAAGGCAAAACATTGATCAGCAATATGCTTTGCGAAAGACTCATCAGCAAAGGACGCAAATGTTTGATTGTGATGCCCTATATCGAGGCAGGCGATTGGTCGATGGTCAGTTACAAAGTAGATAAATCATTTTATCAATCCCGCGCCGAAGATATTGTTCCTGTGGAAAGAATGAACGACGCTGAAATCCTGATCATCGAATTACCGTCGTTGATCATGAACGACTATCCTGTGGAACTGATACGGCAGTTCGATATGGCATTCCTCGTATGTAAGGCAAACAGAGAATGGGTAAAAGCCGATCAGACCGCATTGGAAAGTTTTATCACCATTTCAGGCATCCGTCCACAAATAATTCTAAATGAGGTAAATACCGACATTGTAGAACAAATACTCGGAAAAATTTCATAAATCACTGTTTATCTTCCAATTGAATGACAGGCCGCCGTATCTTTATAAGCCAATCAGGCCAGCGTTATAAATGGTTTCTGGGAATAGTTGTGATATTAGCTTCTGTTCTTGCGGTTTATACGGTCAGTAGTTTCGGAATATTGTCAGGTATTTTGCTTCTGGTGTTGCCATTTGCCATCGCATATGTGATCATCGCCTACAATTTTCTCCCAATCAACATATACATTCTGGTTTTTTTCGGTTTTTTCGGAGTTGCTTTTGGACGATACATTCTAAGAGACGCTATTCCCTGGGGAATTTTTTTCGATATGCTCGTTATATTTGGCTATTCGATTGTGTTGCTCAAAGGCGTCACCAAAAATGTGGAATGGGCTAAAATATTGGATACGCCTATTTTGATATTGACCATTTGGTTTTTTTACTGTATATCTTCCGTCGCCAATCCGGAGCGTTGCGAATTTGACGGATGGCTAACCGCCTTTCGCTTACAACTGTATATGGTTCTTTGTATCCCATTATTTTGCCTGTTGTTGGATTTTAAGATACTAAAAGTCATGCTGGTATTGTGGGCTGTCTTTTCCATTATCCTTAGCGTGAAGGGATTCGTTCAGGACAATATCTGGTTAGACCCGATGGATAGAGCGTTTTTGGTGGGAAATACTTTTCACATGGTCATGGGAAAACTGAGGGTCTTTTCCTTTTTAAGCGACGCCGGACAATTTGGCGTTCAACAAGCGCACGCAGCCACTTTTGGCGCCATCATGTTTTTAGTGACAAAAAACAGAAAACTGCGCATATTGTTTATTATTATGGCGCTAACAGGGCTCTATGGCATGTTTGCCAGCGGTACAAGAGGAGCAATTTTTGTCGTTTTTGGCGGCGCCCTGGTTTTTTGTTTTCTCATCAAAAAAACCAAATTGTTTATAATATCAATGCTGATTGCCGGTAGTTTCTACAGTTTTATGAGCTATACCACTATTGGAAATGGCGTGTATGCGATATATAGAATGCGCACGGCTCTGAAGCCGGCAGAGGACGATTCATACTTGGCGCGAAAAATTAATCAGGCAATTCTAAAGGCATATTTGAAACCCCGACCTTTTGGCGGTGGACTGGGCGCCATGCAAAGCGGACCCGAAGGATCAGTACTGAAAGAAACGCCATACGATAGCGGATTCGTACTGATGTGGGGAGATACGGGGATTGTTGGGCTGAGCATCTACATTGGCATGATCGTTATATTTCTCATCAAGGGATCAATTCTGACCTGGTTCTCAATCAAGAATGAATGGCTACGCGGCATATTAATTGCTTTACTGGCAGGAATATTCGGCGTTTCAGTGGCAAATTACGGAAATCCGGTGATGCTGCAATATCCTACTAACGTGTTGTATTTCTTGAGCGTTGCAATCATATACTCTGCCTCGCGTATGGATAAAGCCTTACAGGAAGAGGAGGCAAAGGCTGTGGCACAAGAAACGTCAACCCAAATGACCAAATATCGTTAATGTAATGGCGATGACAGAAATGAACAGATACCCAATAGTTTCGGTTGTAACGGTGAACTATAACCAATCGGCGGCTACCTGCGATATGCTGGAATCGTTGTATGCTTCAGGTTATCCAAATTTGGAAACGCTAGTGGTCGACAACGCTTCGCCATCCGACACGCCCGAACACATTAAAGAAAAATTTCCACAGATTATTTTCATACAAAGCAAGAAAAATCTGGGCTTTGCAGGAGGAAACAATTTGGCGCTACAACAGGCTAAAGGCGATTTTATTTACCTGCTCAACAATGACACCATTGTCCTCGAAAACCATATCCAACTATTAATAAATGCTTTAACTGAAAATCAAATAACAGGCGTCGTTTGTCCAAAAATAAAACTATACGACGATCCCAATATCATCCTCTTTGCCGGATTTACCCAAATGACTTCCATCACCACGCGCAATAAAATCATCGGTTATGCTGAAAAAGATCACGGACAATATGATCAACGAAGACAGAGCGCATACGCTCATGGAGCCGCAATGATGCTCAAACGGGAAGTCATGGAAAAGGCGGGATGGATGAATGAACATTATTTTTTGTACTACGAAGAAATTGACTGGTCAACTCGTATCAGAAATGCCGGATATTCAATTGATTACATCCCGGATACTTTTGTGTTGCATAAGGAATCGTTATCAACCGGAAAGAACAGTCCCTTGAAATCATATTACCTGAACCGGAACAGAGTACTGTTCATTTTATCTAACAGGTCGGGCTGGCTGAAAGCCATCAGTCTTCTTTACCAATTATGTATCGCCATTCCTAAAAACATGCTGGCTTGCGGCTTCCGCGGACAATTTGCCAATATGAAAGCGTGTTTTCGGGCATGGGGGTGGAGTTTCTGCGGAAGCGTAAAGCGTTGTTTTTAACCCGGGTTATTCATACTCATATACAGATGGAACGCAGGGTAGACCAGGGGAATTTCACCCCAAGTCCCCCACAGAATCGTACTTGAAGGTCTCCCTTCATACGGCTCTTCTTATCTTGACCGCTTTCAATTTATAGAAATTAGGAGCAATGCCGCGACACCAATCGACAAGGTATTCACGGTGTTAGTGCGGTAAGCAAAACCTACAAAATAAACTCACATACTGTTCGTGCGGGCAAGGCAGAGTTATTGTCTGGCAATCTCTTGCCCTGCAATAAGGTTCGTCGTCCGGGAGGTGGACGTAAAAAAAAACTTTGTTATCTTGAATCTGATCAGCGTTCTGATGGTCACTTTACAGCCATATACGGCAGGCAGTCCGATGAATGAATTCATTCGGTGGACGAATTTGAGTTGGACGCGTATCAGTGAACTTCTCAAAAGTAAAGGTTTGGATGTTGGTCGATATGTTGTGAAAAATCTGATGAAACAGTTAGGTTATGTCCGACGTAAGATGGTCAAATGCAAGACCATGGCACAGGTTGCATTCCGTAACGAACAGTTTGAGTATATCAAAAAACTTACATGGGAATTTATGGCAAATGGCTTGCCGGTATTGAGTATAGATACCAAAAAGAAAGAACTAATAGGAAACTTTTATCGTGACGGTCATTTGTTGACCCATGAGCAAATGAATACATTTGACCATGATTTTAAAAGTTTTTCCGAAGGTACTGTTGTTCCTCACGGCATCTATGACCTGTATTACAATATTTGTTATCTAACTCTTGGTCAAAGCAGTGATACCGCAGAGTTTATGTGTGACAATCTGCGTTATTACTGGGAAAATCACATCCGAGCGTATTATCCAAGGACAGTGGATAAAATCTTGTTGCTCTGCGATGGAGGAGGCAGCAATGGTAGCAGGTATCATGTTGTAAAAGAAGCGCTTCATCATCTGGCAAAAGAACTGAAAATTGAAATTGTGGTGGCTCACTATCCTGCCTATTGTTCTAAATGGAATCCTATTGAACATAAGGCATTTTGTCACATAACAAGGGCTTGGAAAGGGGAGGTGTTTGATTCATACCAAACCGTACAAGATAAGGCAATGATGGCAACTACAAAGACCGGATTTGCTGTGAAGGTACGACAAAACAAAAAAGAGTATAAAACAGGAAAAAAAGCATCTGAAGAATTTTTGGATAAATATCCCGTAAAATTCAGTGAACACCTACCTCTATGGAATTATTCTTTGAATGCAGGGTGAATCTTATAGATTATTTTTAACACATTCCTAAAAGTAACAAAAAAAACGTGTAAACCGGGAAATAAATCCCAAGTTTACCCGATAACATTTTTAAATTCAGCATTTTCAACTTTCAACTTTCAATTTTCAACTTTTTACGGCTTTTCTTTTTGGTACGTTTGGCAAGTTTTTTCATATCCTCTCTAACTTTTTGATTGGTGATTTCACCGTAAATCTGTGAACTTCTTACGGAATTGTGTCCCATCATTTTAGAAAGCCCTTCAAACGATACGTCATTTGACAGGCAAATCAACGTAGCAAACGTGTGACGCGCCATGTGAAAATGAAGGTGTTCGATATCACATAACTTTTCGATATTGCGCATATTTCTACTGATGGAACCATTGCTGGTCATTTGAAATAATTGTTCGCCTTTTCTTTCAGAATGGTACTTTTCGATGATTAGTAAGGGTATATCCAATAACCGGATTCTGCTTATTACTTCGGTTTTATAGCGAGGTATTTCAATCCATTTATTCCCATCCGGCATCTTGCGTATGTGTTTATCGCTTAACTCACGCATGTCTGCATACGCAAGTCCTGTGAAACAGGAAAATACAAACATGTCCCGAACAAAACAAACAGATTTGGATTTGATGCGGGTGGACATAATTTTTTCAAGTTCTACTTTCGAAAGATGCTGATATTTATATTTCAGTTTATTTTTTTCATAATCCGGAAAAGGGTCACACAGGATAGTTCGTTGGTTCATGGCGCGGGTAACCATTTTTTTCAAAAGTATGATATGTTTTACCATTGAATTGGAATTTAAACCGGCATCAACCCGCAGATAATAATCATAATCATCAATAAAGGTCATGTCTAACTGTTTCAGCGGAAAATCTTTTGCCTTGTATTTCAATAAAATGAAGCGCGACAAATGGATATATGAATTTTCGTATGTGTAAAACGTACTTTGTCTACGGTCTATTCCTACTCGTTTTTCATATTCCCGGTTATGTTCCTTGAAAAGTTCGAGTAAGTATTCAGGTTTAGTTACCGTGCCGGTCAACTCGTTTTTAATTTGTTCGGCAGTTACAAAGCCTGCGATATCAACCGCTCTCTTGTAAATAGTCCTGATAGATTGCTCCATTTGTTCAATTTTTTGGTTCAATTCGATAAGTTCGCGGGATTTACCTCTCGCCCGTCCCTTTTGGGCATCCCATTGAGCCGGATGAGCGTCTTCCTTCAAACTGAACTGTGCAACGTTGCCATCTACGGTGATACGCCCCATCACCGGACACAAACTCGATTTCTTCCGTTTGGAAGTGTTCAGGTAAAAAAGTATTTTGAATGTGCTTCGCATAACAATAACTGATTAATTGAATAACTGAAAAATTGACTATGAGGCAAGAACATATTTTCCGCATATGTTTTTTGACAGGATTTCTGCATCCTCATTCACCTTTCTATCGGTTACTTTAGCATAACCCTCGGTTGTATCTAACTTTTTGTGTCCCATCATTTTGCCTACTGTTCCAATAGGAACGCCCTGCGACAGACAGGTTTCGGTAGCGAAGGTATGGCGTGACATGTGGAAGGTCAAATGTCTTTCAATACCGCAGAGTGACGCAATTTTCTTCAACTGCGTGTTCATGAGTGAGCAACTTTTCATAGGAAAAACCCTGTCGCCTGAACCCGTACCTTTGTATTTTTCAATCAATTGAAGGGCTTCTTTCAACAATGGAATCTGACAATCATTATCGTTCTTACGTCTGGATATGCTCAACCATTGCATATTGTCATCCCCTTTCAGAATTTGGCGGTAAGTCAGATTGAAAAGGTCAATGTACGATAGCCCTGTGAAACAGGAAAATAAAAACATATCACGTGTAACATTCAAAGCGTTGCTTTTCAAAGGTGTCTTTTTCAATTTTTCCAATTCCTCAACCGGAACATACCTTTGGCATGTTTTGGGACGTTCGGCAACATACCCGGCAAAAGGATTGTGGCTGATGATGCCCTTTCTGATTGCCAACCTGACCATTTTGTTTAGACATATCATTTTGTGTAACACGGTATTAGGCATCATTTTACAATCAATACGCAGGTAATAATCAAAATTTTCAATAAAATAATAGTCCAACTGCCTGAAGGACACATCGGAAACACGATATTTTGTTTTGATAAAATTTTCCAGATGCGAATAGGCAATCTGATAATTCCACAAGGTTCTTTTTGCGCGGTTCACGCCAACCCTTTTCTCAAACGCTTCATTGTGTTCATGGAAAACCTTCAATAGTGTTTCCTGTGATGCTGCAATGCCCTGATAGTCATTCTTTACATCATTTGCAGTCGCCTTTCCACGTTTAGACACGATGTCTTTGTATCTGGCATTGACCGTCACGTTGATTTTGTCAATTTCGCGGTTGACCTTTTGAGCGTGATGGCTTTTCCCTGATATACGTCCTGCATGTGCATCCCATAGCGAAGGGTCTGCCTCTAACTTGCAGGAAAACTGCGCCATGTCGCTTTTTCCAACGGTAATGCGTCCCATCACCGGATTTAATCCCTTGCGGGAAACATTCTTTTTAAGGTAGAATGAAACCTTCAAATTTTCTTGTTGCGTTTTCATAAAAAACTCCGTTAAAATTAATTGTCAAAACTAATTGAAACAGAGTTATTTGAATATAGGTAAAGTGATGAAAAACGGAGCAATGTACCGTCACAAAACGGGTAATGATTTGGTAACGGAACTCATGCTTTTTTATGCTTTTTTACGCACTTTTACCATCCCGCGAGGGGAAGCAATTCAATGTTAAATGTGAAAACAATCAGCGTGTTACATTCGTTTGCGTTGTTAAGGTAAAATTGGCTTTACTTCCGGTGAGATCGCTTCGCTAAGTTGGCACCTCGATGTCAACTCGTCACATCCTTGGGGCTGGAGAAGGTCCCAAGGGTGGGGTGTAAAAAATTTGAGGTTAATTTTTCAAAAATTCGTTCAAAAAATGATATTGCCAAACCCCTTATTTTCAAAAGCACCCTTA
>Ga0099364_10007143_pt1 | contig 16047 bp, 20 predicted proteins | sample TergutTh196P3_FD_73070 | JGI IMG/M metagenome (GOLD analysis project Ga0099364, IMG submission 73070) | Microcerotermes parvus P3 segment gut microbial communities from Pointe-Noire, Republic of the Congo - Th196 P3 | ecosystem: Host-associated > Arthropoda: Insects > Digestive system > Gut ...
CATTGCCAAAGAAATGGAAAAAATAGTCGCAAGATGCAATGAACTGAAAGCAAAATATCTCGAAAAATCATCTCTTTTTGAGAATTACGCGCAAAATCAAGCCTCTGAATATGATGTGTTGGAAAACGAAATGAGCGGTTCGATGATGGTTTTAAAGAAAATGAAATATGATAAATCTCGAAAAAATTAAAAAGTTTATTGCCAAGCGGAAGGTTGCATTTATTGCCTCCATTGATAATGAGGATTTTCCAAATGTCAAGTGTATGTTGCGTTCACGAAAAAATGATGGACTGAAAACATTTTATTTCAGCACAAACACCTCTTCGATGCGCGTTGAGCAATATCGTGAAAATCCAAAAGCCTGCCTCTATTTTTACCGTAAAGGTTTGATAAAATATCAAGGCGTTATGTTGAAAGGAACAATGGAAGTTCTTGAAGATGAAGAAATAAAAAAGGAATGTTGGCAATTTGGCGACAAAATGTTTTACCCGAAAGGCGTAACCGACCCTGATTATTGCATTTTGAAATTTACGGCTATTTCAGGCAGATATTATTGTGATTTGAAAACGGAAAGTTTTGAGATATAGACCGTTCGACAAGGACATAAAACTCATTGAAATGAAAGAAAATACAATATGTTTTCCATACTCAATTACTGAAATTACAGCGGATACGCTAAAAAGTTCAGATGTACTACAATTAATATGGAGAGTATTTGAAGAGTTTGAGGCATACCAACACAGCGCCGAAGGAGTGAAAGAATTTCAGAATTACTTCGAATATTCTTCGATTAAGCGGTTATTGGATAATTTTGAAATGATGATGTGGGGTTGTTTTCACAATGGCAAGATTGTCGGAATGATTGCCACAAAACATTCCACCCATATTTCGTTGCTCTTTGTTGACAAAAAGTATCATAGACAGGGTATTGCCCGCGCTCTTTACCAAAAACTTATTGAATATGCAAAAAATAATGATTACTCGGAAATATCTGTAAATTCTTCACTGTACGCAGTAGAAGCTTATAAAAGATTAGGATTTGTGGCAACAGATACTGAACAGCAGAAAAATGGTATTCGCTTTATACCGATGAAACATAAATTTTCAGACACGCCCAAAAAGAACTGAACAATGACAAAAAACATTGAAAATAAGAAACTTATAATAATCAAACTTATTCATACAATGATATGGTCTGTTTTTGTAATCGCCATTATGTATGTGTGTTATGCGGGAGCGTTCAATAAAGTCAACAGGTTGGTTTGGTTTTGTGTAGGAGCAGTTTTACTTGAAGGTATTGTGCTTTCAGTAAATAAATGGAAATGTCCATTAACTTCTCTTGCAAGCAAATACAGTAATAACCACTCAATCAATTTTGATATATTTCTACCTGAATGGCTTGCAAAACATAATAAAACTATGTTTTCAATCATATTTTTTGTGGGTTTATCTCTGGTTTTATGGCGTATTTTATAATCATTAAACAATCATTAAAATGAAATGAAAACAGGATATATATATAAAAACAAACAAGGGGAAGCCATTTTAACGGAATTGTACGACAGGCAATTAAAATCCCTCAATCTTGAATATGAAGATTTAACGGTTAAAACAAGGTTCGGGCAATCACATTTGCTGAAATTAGGCAATCCGAAAGGAAAGCCTTTACTGTTATTTCACGGCGGAAACAGCACAACTCCCTATTATTTAAAAGGTTTCACGTCTTTGTTTGAACATTTTTGTATGTATGCTGTTGATACAATTGGACATCCCGGCAAAAGTGCGCAAACAATCCTGTCGGCTAAATCAATGGAATATGGCGAATGGGCGTCAGACGTTATCGACAGTCTTGGTTACCAAAAAATGAACTGTATGGGAGGCTCATTCGGAGGCGGAATATTGGTAAAATTAATGTGTGCTGCGCCCGAAAAAATAGAAAAATCCGTTTTGATTGTTCCGTCAGGTATCTCAAATGTATCTGTCTTGAATATTGTTTTAAAAATGGGCATTCCAATGGTTTTCTATGTTTTGACAGGAAAAGAGTATTGGCTGAAAAAGGCAATTTTGCCTATGGCTATCCATGAAAAGAATATCGACGAAAGCACATACGAAATGGTAAAAAGCACGTTTGAGCATGTGAAAGTAAAAACAGGAATGCCAAGCAATGTAAAAATGGAAGATTTAAAAAACTGCACTGTACCCATATTTTTAATAGCAGCCGAAAAAGATTGTATGTTTCCCGGCAAGAAAGTCATTGCAAAAGCAGCAAAAATATTTCCCAATCTCAAAAGTTATTTGCTACACAATCAAGGTCATTTGTGTGTATTGCCTGTTGATGCAATGAATATGATTATACGATTTATATAATGAAAAAGAAAAATTTATAAGATATGAATAGAAAATACATTTGTTACTGCGGTCTTTACTGCGAAAATTGTGCGGTTAAGGTAAAAGTTGAACCTGTGGCGAAAGTCTTGTATGAAGAAATGAAAAAAGCGGGATTCGAGGAAATAATAGACATGATTCCCGACAGCGGCGGATTTTGGTCGTTTCTAAAAAATATGGCTGAACAGGGCGTATGTACCTCATGCAAAGAAGGAAGCGGAAATCCCGGGTGTAAGGTTAGACTATGCGCACAAGAGAAAAACGTTGAAATGTGTGCATTATGCGAAAGTTACCCTTGCGAACTTTTTGCAAGATATTTTGAAGGATACCCTGTGTTGCAAAGCGACAACGCAATTCTTCGCGAGAAAGATATGGACGCATGGTCAAAACTACAAGACGAACGCCGGGCAAGAGGATTTACTTATGCTGAAACAAAATAAACAAATTGAACGTTAAACAAAATATAAACCGTCCGAAAGGACATAAAATTTTTTAGAAATGAAGAATTTAATCAAAGTGTTAAGCATTATGACATTTTTGTCAGCAACTGTAACAGTTGCAAGCATTTTTTATGAAGGAATGATTTTAAAATGGCTCTCGTTTGTAAGAATATCAATTCTAATAACCGATATTTCATTTCTTATTGCAACTATTGCAGGATTTTTTTATTATAAAGAAAATAAGACATTGTTTTGCAGTCATTTATTTTCAGCATTTGTAATCTTGGTTGGAATAATAATAACTTTGATTTTCCGTCAAGATATACCAAAATTTCTGTTTATGCTTTGGGAATTTTACATTCTATATTTCTATGGAATAGTAGTTTGTAAAAAATTGTGGCAAAAAACAATTTCGTAAATCAGACAGACAAAATGCCAGCAGATAACCGGCAGTTTGTGAATCCAACAGGGAAGAACAAAATGTAAAGAAAATATGTATTTTTGCATGATGATTAGTGAATTGAAAAAGATATTATGTCGCAAAATACTGAAATAAAACTTTTTGAGGAACAAAGAATTCGTACAAGTTGGGACGAAACTTTGGAAGAATGGTATTTTTCGGTTGTAGATGTTGTTGAAATTTTGACCGAAAGTACAAATCCCCGCAATTATTGGTTTAAAATGAAACAGCGCGTGAAACTTGAAGACGGAATTGAGTTGTCGACAATTTGTCGACAACTGAAAATGATTGTTACGGGTGAAAACTTTTTACCACCTGCAAAGCCTGTAAAGAAATTAACTTCAATGGAATAAAAAAACTAATAACTAAGATATTATGAATGCAAATAAATTTTTAAAACTGTTTTTTCTGTCGGCGCTGATTGCTGTGATGTTTACAACATGTAAAAAAGACGATAATAACAAAGGAGAATTTATCGTATCGGGTACAATATCAGGAGAACACGCCAATTGGACAGAAGTAAGTGTAAGTGTAGATTTTGGAGAAACATGGGCTGAAACAGCGCCAATATTAAACGGAAAGTTTAGTATCAAACTGCCGATACCGTCTACACAATATCTCATACCGTTGGAAATTGAAGAATACCCCGATAAAATTGAGATAAGCGACAAAAATGTCAAAGTAGGAACTGCGGCATTTTTTGTAAGTAAAGGCGACCAGACAGAAATACTTACACTGAAAGATGCCAGTATATTACCTTTGTTTGGTGCCGGGGTGGTGGCTACATATGTTTATGCAGACAAAAACGTAAACATAAGCGGTACAATTGATGAAAAAAATGAATTATTGGGAATTTCGATAAAAACAGTAGTTGACCAGAAATATAAAAAGGGATGGAATACTTTAGTTGTTACCAGTAGTGGATTTCTTACTGGAAATTGGACAATTACCAGTAAGACAGACAACGTACCTTCAGGTGTCGTTTGGGTGGTTGATGGAAACCCATTAGAAAACTGATTGACAATTACCGCTAACTGGCGGACATTGCACACAAGCGGCAAGAGCACGGTGGAAGACAGAATAATTGACCGAACAATGAGAGAAATACTTGACAAAAACAAACGTCCTGAATTGAATGACAAAATATCTGTAACTGACTTCAAAGACTTTTACTGGTTGAAAAGTGAGTTGGTTAATTTTTGTAAATTCAACGGAATATCTTCAACAGGCGGTAAACAGGAATTGGCAGATAGAATTATTGCCTGCTTGCAAACAGGGAAAGTTATCAGTGTTATCCCGAAACAGCAGACAAAATCGAAATTTGACTGGAACAGTGCAGAATTGACTTTGGATACAGAAATTACGGATAATTACAGAAACAGTGAAAATGTCAGAGCATTTATGAAACAAAAAGCAGGCTCACATTTTCATTTCACCACCGAGTTTATGAAGTGGACAAAGCAAAATGTCGGTAAAACGCTGAAAGATGCAATTGCAGAGTGGAAACGGATTGTCGAGAAGAAAAAGGACGTGAATTATCGAACAACTATTTCTTCTCAATTTGAGTACAATACGTATATTCGAGATTTTTTAGCGGACAACAAAGAGAAAACGTTGAAAGACGCAATACACTATTGGAAACTGAAAAAAAGTCGGCGAGGAGACAATGTTTACAAAAAAGAGGATTTATTGTTGATTGAGTAATGCAATTTTATGGAAAACATGAGAATTGACAGAATAAAAAAGCATTTTGAAGAAGAAGCGGAAGAATTCGATATAATTATTCAGAAACTCATTCCGCACTACAACCAGATGGTTAACGCTTTGGTTTCTGCCATTCCATTTTCAAAGGAAAGTAGTTTTTCCGCGATTGATTTAGGCTGTGGAACAGGTACAATATCAAAATCAATCAAAAATATATTTCCTAATTTCAATATTACTTGTGTAGATATTTCGGAAAAGATGCTTGAAATCGCAAAGAATAAAATAGGTGGGAATATAAATTGTATTCAAGCAGATTTTAACAGTTTTGATTTTCCACAAAAATATGATTTAATTGTTTCCTCATTGGCTTTACACCATTTAGAAAATGATAATGATAAACGGAAATTTTACAAAAAAATCTATTCATCATTAAATCAGACTGGAGTATTCGTTAATGTTGATATTGTTTTGGGCAACGATGAAGTTTTACAAGATTTGTATATGAAGAAGTGGCGAGAGTTTATGGAAAAAAGTGTTTCGCTTGAAGAAATAAATGGAAAATGGATACCAAATTATTATGCGGAAGATAGACCGACAACGTTGATTAGCCACTTGGATATGTTGAGTGAGTGCGGTTTTACTAATGTTGACGTAATATATAAGTTCTATAACTTTGCTGTTTATATTGCGAAAAAATAATTTCGTTGAGAAAAAGAATAGAGAACCCATATTGTGGCTAACAAGCGGTTTCAAGCAAGCGCGGTGAACAATGAAATAGAAATTTGAACGTTAAACAAAAATATAAACTGTCCGAAAAGACATAAAAATAGAAAAATTATGAGTAATACATTAGTAGTTTACAACTCAAAATACGGACACACCGAAAAATATGCACAATGGTTGGCAGAGGAGTTGAATGCCGACATTTGCAATGGCAAAAATCTGAAAGACAATACATTAAACAATTATTCAACTATTCTGTTTGGCGGTAGTTTATATGCAGGCAAAAACAAAGCAGCCCTTTTGATAGTTAAACATTTTGAACAGATAAAGGACAAAAAAATAGTATTATTCACTTGCGGATTAGCCGATGTAAGCGACCCAACAAATATTAGCAACATAAACAGGGCTTTGGACATGGTTATCACGCCGGAAATCAGAAACAAAATAAGAATTTTTCACGTTCAGGGTGGAATTGATTATAATAACCTGACTTTTTTGCATAAAATTATGATGAAAGTACCATATTCACAGACATTGAAAAAGCCTGAAAATGAACGAACTGATGAAGATAGAGAATTTTTGGCGACTTATGGGCAGAAAGTTGATTTTTCAGACAAAAAAATGTTAGAACCTATTATAAAATATTGTATAGAAATCCATTAATTATGAATAATAACCAACATAAAATGACCCACTTACGGGAATTAGAAGCGGAGGCAATTTACGTGCTTCGCGAAGTAGCGGCGCAGTTCGACCGTCCCGCGATACTTTTTTCGGGAGGCAAAGACTCCATTGTGGTAACGCACCTTGCATACAAGGCGTTTTATCCTGCCAAAATTCCGTTTCCGCTGTTGCATATCGACACGGGACATAATTTTACCGAAACCATCGAATACCGCGATGAGTTGGTTGAACGGCTTGGAGCGACTTTGGTCGTGGGCTGCGTACAGCAATCAATTGATGCGGGGCGTGTTCGCGAAGAAACAGGCTACTACGCAAGCCGCAACCTTCTGCAAACCACAACGTTGCTTGACGCCATCGAAAAACACAAATTCGATGCTGCCATAGGCGGAGCGCGGCGAGATGAAGAAAAGGCACGCGCAAAAGAACGCTTTTTCTCTCACCGGGACGAGTTTGGACAGTGGGACCCGCGCAATCAGCGTCCCGAACTCTGGAACCTCTACAACGGACATAAACACATGGGCGAACATTTCCGCGTTTTTCCAATCAGCAACTGGACGGAAATGGACGTGTGGCAATACATCTATCTTGAAAATATAGTGATGCCGAGCATCTATTTTACCCACGAGCGCAAGGTTTTCTTTCGGGACGGACAATGGCTTGCCGCCGAACCCTGCATGAAACTCAAACCCGATGAAACGGTGGAAACCAAATTAGTACGTTGCCGCACCATTGGCGACATAAGTTGCACGGGGCTAACCCTGTCGCGCGCCTCATCTCTTGAAGAAATCATCAACGAAATATCGGCAACACGCACCACCGAACGCGGTAGCCGCGCAGACGACAAACGCTCCGAAACAGCAATGGAAGACAGAAAAGTAGCGGGGTATTTTTGAAGAGTTGAGCAAATGATAGCGAATAACAGGATTGCGCTAAATCGCATAATCAACACTCCTCCTCCTACTGTCCTGTCATTTTTATAATGCTGTGAATAATTTGTATCGTTTACAACAAAAAGAACTTTTTATGGTAAAACCCTGACAAAGAGGAGCAAGACCAATTGAACGTTATAGTGAGCAAAGGTTCTCATAAGAGTCAAAATCAATACCTGTTATTGTAGAAAGTAGAAATTGTGTATTTTAGGGTAATGTCAGCTCCGTAGGGGGCAAGGGAAGGAAATGGGGCATCTGGGTCTTGCGAACGCTGTCAGGTCAAGACCTGTCAGATTTCGAAGATGCTGACAGTGTCGAGTTAATTTTGTTGCAACAAAATACCCGTTTGGCATACTTTTTGTAGTATATTATATATAACGGCAGTTGCCATTATGTAACTGACGGTGCGTGAGCTGTGGGCTAAAGGCTGCAAACGAGAGATAAGATTTTTTTAAAACCAATAATATTGCCAAACTTAAACAAATGAAACTTAAAGAATTAACTTCATACATTGACTCTCTTGTTCCGTTGGCTTTTCAGGAAAGTTATGACAATTCGGGGTTGCAGATAGGAAATCCTGACGCGGAGGTAAATTCGGCGTTGATTACTTTAGACGTAACCAATGACGTTATTGATGAAGCGATTGATAATAAATGTGATGTAATAATTTCGCATCATCCTCTTATTTTTTCGGGAATCAAAAAAATTACCGGAGGAAATATGACAGAGCAAATAGCGATAAAAGCTATAAAAAACGACATTGCAATATACTCTGCACATACCAATCTGGATAATTTTGAGCAAGGCGTAAGCAGGAAAATGGCTGAAAAACTTAACCTTAATAATGTCAAAGTTTTATTGCCGCTGAAAGATAAGCTGCTCAAACTGGTTACGTTCATTCCCGAAAAATCTTATGAAAATGTGCGCGATGCAATTTTTAACGCAGGAGCTGGAGTAATCGGTTCTTACGACCAATGCGGTTTTGCCGTGCATGGAACGGGAAGTTTCAGAGGGGGCGAAACATCCAATCCGCACGTTGGCGAAAAAGGGAAAATTCATTTTGAGAAGGAATTGAGGTTTGAAACAATTTTGTATGCGCATTTGAAAAATAAAATTATTAAAGCTCTTATCGATTCTCATCCTTACGAGGAGGCAGCATACGATCTATATCCACTTGAAAATGACAACATACAGCATGGAACAGGTTGCATTGGCGAGCTTTCGGAGCCTGTGTCGGAGCATGATTTTTTGAAAATAGTTTCAGATACTTTTCAAGCGTATGGGTTGCGTTATTCGGCTATGAGGGGAAAAAATGTAAAAAAAGTTGCGGTGTGCGGCGGCTCGGGAGGCGGTTTGATAAACTTTGTAATATCCTGTAATGCTGATGCTTATATAACGTCTGAAATCAAATATCACGATTTTTTAGCCGTTGACGGCAAGATTTTATTGATAGACGCGGGACATTATGAAACCGAAAAATTTTCATCTGAAATAATCTGCGATTTAATTATTAAAAAATTTCCTAAATTTGCAGTCCGGTTTTCAAAAACAAATTTGAATCCGATTAATTATTTATACAATGGAAAAAAATAAAGCGCAGGACGTTGAAATATCTGTAGAAGACAGACTTAGAGCATTATTTAGCCTTCAACTCGTAGATTCTGAAATAGATAAGATTAAAACTCTCAGGGGCGAGTTGCCGCTTGAAGTTCAGGATCTTGAAGATGAAATTGCCGGTTTGGAAACCAGACTTGGCAATCTTAAAGAAGAGGTGGCAACTCTTGAAAAAGCCGTTTCGGGCAAGCATACTGAGATAAATTCCGCCGAAACTCTAATAAAAAAATATGAAGAGCAGCAGAAAAATGTAAGGAATAACCGCGAATATGACTCTCTTTCAAAAGAGATTGAGTTTCAGACCCTTGAAATTGAGCTTTGCAATAAGAAGATTAGAGAGTTCATGAGTCAGGTTGAAGATAAGAAGGTGATTATCAGTGAATCGGAGGCTCTTCTTAATGATCGTTCCGCCGATCTTAATACTAAAAAAGCCGAGCTTGATGAAATTATTTCAGATACTCAGAAAGAAGAAGATGCTCTTTTAAAAAAATCTGAAAAAACGCAAGGGATAATTGAAGAGAGATTGCTTACCGCTTATAAAAGAATACGCTCTAACGCAAGAAACGGGCTTGCCGTTGTGCCTGTAAAGAGAGACGCTTGCGGAGGGTGCTTTAACCAGATTCCGCCTCAAAGACAGTTAGATATAAAATCGAGAAGAAAAATTATCGTTTGCGAATATTGCGGACGCATACTTGTTGACGATGAGATTGTTAACGAAAGAAGTGTTTAAATAGGTTGCTTTTACCGGCGGCTTATTAATGGAGAGATGGCAGAGCGGTCGAATGCGGCGGTCTCGAAAACCGTTGTCCTGCTATCGCGGGACCGGGGGTTCGAATCCCCCTCTCTCCGCAATAAAGACTGATTTTTAATTAGTTACAGAATTAGCACCCAATTTTACACCCTGAAAATGTAAGGTTGGGTGTTTTGATTTTTGTTTCCTCGTTTAGTTCTTACCCAGCCTTTTACCAAAACATCTATGCCAACTTCTGTCGAAACAAGCGCTTCTTTTACTTTTATTCTTTTCATTAGTCAAATTTCCATCAAAAAATCATACAAAAGTAATAATGTTAGTCAAATAATTTCTCTAAGGTAATTTAAATTTTATTTTCACCGCATAATTTGAAAATATTTACTTTTTTTATCGAAAAATAATTAAATTTTGTTTTGTATAAATATTTTCTTATTTTTGGAAATTCTGAATTATAAAACATAATATATGATATAAAACAGAAAAAGAGTTAATTAACATATAAAAAAGCGTTAGCTTGTATTCTTGTGTTCGAAAATTCGACAATTTCAAGTCCATTCAAGAGTAAAGTAAAAACGCTCACGCGAAGGCGTGGGCTTTGTTGAGTTTATTTGATTGGATAGGTAGTCGAAGACCTCGAACACAGATAAAGGTTTTGTCCCACGTTTTTTTACAATTTAAAATATTATAAATCGCTTTAGGGACAGGGCGAATAAAAAATTTAACGGTTATGAGAAAAAAAACATTAACTACAGTATTAGTCGGCATAGCGCTTAATGCCGCTTTAGGAACTCTTAACGCCCAATGGCAAACATCGGGTAGTAACATCTATAACACGAATAGTGGAAATGTGGGGATTGGAACTTCCAATCCGCAATGGCCAATGCACATGAGTCGTAGTAGCAGTAACCATGTATCTTTTGTAGTTGAAAACACTTATGGCGGAAGTACTAGAACATATTTGCTAACCATGCCGGGGAAAAGTATGATTTCGGCTACGCATGACTTTGCAATTGAAACGCTTAACGGAACATGGACTGACAAATTCACAATCAAGGCAGCCGGCAATGTTGGCATCGGCACAACTTCGCCCGACTACAAACTTGATGTAGTGGGTATTATTCGTGCGCATGAAGTTTTGGTAAATACTCAAAAAGGCGCCGACTTTGTTTTTGACGATGATTACCGCCTGCGGTCGCTTGCGGAAGTTGAGCAGTTTATTATTGAAAACAAACACCTGCCCGATATTGCCCCCGCCGATGAGATGATAGAAAACGGCGTTAACATGGGTGAACTGCAAATACAACTGTTGCAAAAAATAGAGGAACTGACATTGTATGTTATTGAGTTGGAAAAACGACTTTCTGAAATGGAAACAAAGTAAGAAGATGTATAATGAAAGCGCATTTGTATAAAATCACAGCAATTGTGCTGATATTGCTGAACGGTTGTGCAGCCTATTATCCGCAGATGGTGGATATTCCTTTGATAAGGGAAAAGGGTGATATTAGAATTGACGCCGGATATTTTTTAGCGCATAACTTTGATGAAAACGGAACTGCAGGAGTACATGGAACCTTTTCTGCCGGATTGACAAACATGGTGGCAATTCAGGGTTATATAAACATGGACTTGCTGGGAAGGCTTCACGCGCAAGGCGCTTCGGGACTTTTTAAAGGGCTTGAAAACAATGCGGTAATAGAACTCTACGGCGGTTATGGAATAGGCGCAGGTCATGATAATAACTATAGCCTTGCCTTTAGCCAGTTCAATGTAGGGAAAACCGATGTTGGCGGTGCAAATATCGACTATGGACTGGGGTTGAAAGGCGGGTATCTTTTCTGTAATTATGAGAACAGCGAGGAATATCAAACCATTCATCAAAAAAACGGATGTATGTTTGAGCCGTCTCTCTTTTTTCGTGTCGGGGGCAGAAGGGTAAAATTTTGTACGAAAGTAAATTACCTGTGGACTAAAACGGTCAGTGATGTGTATTATTACCCGTTGAGTGTGAGCCTTGGTGTCAATATTTATTTAAGAAAAAACAAAATATTATGAAAACAACAAAAACATATTTTTTAATTCTGTTTACAGTTTTACTGTTTACTGCCAATCAATGCCAAAAAGAAGACCTTAACGGACTCCCGCCCGAAACCCAAAGTGGAAAAAATACTTTTGGATGCTATGTAGATGGAGAGCTTTTTACTAAATTAAAAGGAGGTACCATGCAAGACCCATTAAAGGCAACATATTATCGTGAGAAAAATTATTTGTTTTTGAGATGTATATCATTCGATCGTCAGTACATAAGTTTACATATTGATAATCCTCAAGAAAAGAAAAACAACTCTTTACGTTCTGGACTTTATATGACCAATTACAATCCCGAAAATATTAGTCACTTTTTTTTGTGCGAAGATTGCAGCCATGTTTTTATTACAAAATTTGATACGATAAATCGTATTGTTAGCGGAACATTTGAATTTATGGGGAGGTGTGCTTACGTTAGCCGCGATACATTGACTAATATATACTGTTCCGAAGAATCAACAGTTCAAATTACGAAAGGTCGTTTCGATGTTAAATTAAATGTTTATTAACAAATAAAACCTTAATATTATGAAAACAACAAAAACATATTTTTTAATTCTGTTTACAGTTTTGCTGTTTACCGCTAATCAATGCCAAAAAGAAGACCTTAACGGACTCCCGCCTGAAACCCAAAGTGGAAAAAATACTTTTGGATGCTATGTAGATGGAGAACTATTTGTTAAAGCAAAAGGTAATCCGATGGCAAACAAACCTCTAATAGCAAATTATTTTCGAGAAAGGAAAGTATTAAGTATTACATGTGATGCTGCCAATCCTGATTTTTTTTACATAAGGTTAGAGATTAATAATCCTCGTGAAGGCGAAAACAATCTTTTGTCGTTTGGGTACTTTTCGCCAAGAGGCACTAGGGTCTGTCCGATGTTTGCATGTGAGAATTGCGGTCAAGTTTTCATAACAAAACTTGATACGATAAACCGCATAGTTAGTGGAACATTTGAATTTTCAGGAAGATGTGCTAATTATTATCCTCCTGAAGTCCGCCCAATAGAATATGTTGGTGATTCGATTGTTCATATTACAAATGGACGTTTTGACATTAAATTAGATATTTATTAATTAAACAAACCTCAATATTATGAAAAAGACATCTCGTTATATGATTATGGTTGTCCTGATGTTGACAACTGCTCAATTATTGAAAGGGCAACAACAACATATTATTATGAACAGTCCGCCTGCCCCGGGAGTTTACGAAGCCTACGAAAGCATCACTCTGCAACCGGGGTTTAGTTTTTCGGCAACATCGGGCAACAGCCTTACTCTGAAAATTGTACCCGACCCTTGCAACACCGGAGACCCCGGACATGACTTTGTTTGCAGAATGAATCACATTACTAACCTTAAAAACAAAATATTATGAAAACAACAAAAACATATCTTTTAATTCTGTTTACAGTTTTACTGTTTACTGCCAATCAATGCCAAAAAGAAGACCTTACTAAACTCCCACCCGAAACCCAAACAGGAGCAAATACCTTTGGTTGCTATGTAGATGGAGAGTTGTTCATTAAAGCAAAAGATGTATTTTTGAGCCCTACGCCGCGAAGTTTATCTGCCTCTTATGACAAAAAGAATAAAGATTTTTATATACGAGCATATTCAGCAGGCAAAGTAGATTTTATATCTATGCGATTAAATGAAGCGGAAGTAAATATTCCAAAACCAATTTCGGAAACATCTGTTACTAAAAACGTAACAAAAGAGTGTTGGAATTTCAGCGGAGAAGAAGTTGGAGAAATTATTATTACTAAATTAGATACCATAAACAATATTGCAAGCGGACGGTTTCGATTTCAGGCTCAAGCTTTGTGCATAGACTTTGTGGGCGATTCAATTGTTTTCGTAACCGATGGGCGCTTTGATGTTAAATTAAATGTTTATTAACAAATAAAAACTCAAGACTATGAGAGCAAAAACTTTATTACTCGCACTGGGATTGTTGATTACAACTAATATGTTGTCTCAAAACCCTGTCCCAAATATTATTATGAATAGCCCACCCGCGCCGGGAGTATATGAAGCCTACGAAAGCATTACTCTGCAACCGGGGTTTAGTTTTTCGGCATCATCGGGCAACAGCCTTACGCTGAAAATTGTGCCCGACCCTTGCAACACAGGAGATCCCGGACATGACTTTGTTTGCAGAATGAACCACATTTTCCAGTATGTTGACAAAAACATGATTACCACCGGCTTGCTCAGCGACTACGGCTTGCAGATAGCAGATCCCGCCTATTTCGACGGCATTCCCGCCGACAGCAACTTTGTGAGTATGGACACGTGGCGTATGTTGTATTCGAGTATCTTCTCTTCAAAAATCAACAACAATGTAAGTTTGACCATTCCCGAAACGGTGTTTGACGCCATTGAAAACGCCACGCACACAACCGCCTCGCCTGTGGCAATGATGCACTACGAGTACAACGCGCTGAAAGAAGACGCCTTAGATTTGAACTTGATGCAGATTATAAACGGCGACCAGTTGCAAGACGTGCCTAACGCCGCTTCGCCCTACACAACCAAACAACTCTTTGCCGTTGCACCCAAGCAGTTGGTGTTCAGCAGTAATGTCGCCGCCTTTGTATTCGATTCCAATCTTTGGCACACCAATGTAAATAAAACCATTCAAAAGCGCGAAATCAATTTCAACAACGGGGCGGGTTATGTTTTGGCAAACTGGGGTACTCCTGTCAGTTACGCTTTCAGTGCGGGAGGCGTTAAAACCATCTATTTCCGCCTCACCTACACCGATGGAAGCTCTTATACCAGCCAAACCAACATTTATGTTGCCAATCCTCCCGCCGGCTCGGGTTCACCGGGTTCAAAGGGGTATTCGCGTACTATTCAAACAGATACTATTCATGCTTCAGAAATTCATTCAGGCGGAGTAATCCAATATGTACTGGCAGACAATAACACTACCGGACAAATCAGAAAACCGTTGATTGTTGCAGAAGGATTTGATCCTTCTAATGTAATAAGAAGTTTAAGAAACACCACGTTAAGAGATTTTTTAGTACACATTAATATTAATGACACAACAAGTTTTGGAACTATTGGAGTTCCCTACAACAGTGGATTTCTTAGTGATGCAATAGACCTCGCCGAATACGATATTGTATATTTAGATTACAACGATGGAGTAGATGACATCAGGCGCAATGCGGCGTTGTTCAGGCAGGTTATCGAGTGGGTAAATACCAACAAGCAAGGCAATGAGCAAAACGTGGTTATGGGCATCAGCATGGGCGGCTTGGTAGCCAATATTGCCCTTCGGGAGATAGAAAAAGACGTGGCACAAGGTGTCCCGAACGTTCAACCTCATCAAACGTGGAAATACATCTCGGTAGATTCTCCCCACAGAGGCGCCAATGTGCCGGTAGGTGTTCAGGCGGCGGTAAGGCATCTTGCAAATACAGGTTTTTCGGCAGGAATACCATTTGTTGTCACTTTTGAATTTTTCAATGTAGGTAAAGATGTGAATGACGTAAATAAAGCCGTTAAATTATTAGAGAGCACGGCTGCCAAACAAATGCTTATATATTATCTTAATTACCAGCCGCTAAACCATACATATAATTACAACAATCCGGTTCGCGATGAATTTAAAACATATTATAATGGTTTAGGTTTTCCTCAAAATTGCGTAAACGTAGCCATTTCCAACGGCAGCGCCTTAGGCAACACAAGCGGCGGCAGGCTGTTTGATCCGGGTAGTCCAATGATTGACTGGCATGAATCTGAAGTATATACAGAATGGCATTGGCAAATGCACCACTTTAATCTTATATTTATTGCCGCTCTTTTTACCAATTATCCTCAATTGGCACTGAATGCTATTCCCGGCAGAAGTGAGGTAAAATTGGATTTCGAAATAAATGCCTTAAAAAATCAAAGCGCCTCGACAGTATATCATGGTCATTTTTATATCCGCAAAAAAGTAGCAAGGGTTATTTCTGTTAATCTCAATATACTAAACCAAACGGTTAACAGCACGTCAGATATGCTGCCTTTAGACGGCGCTCCGGGCGGAAAATATTCATTGGAAGCGATGGGCATGGAAATTCCTCTTATTCCGGATGAGTCTATTTTAGAGAAAGAATTCAGTTTTGTTCCCACCGGCAGTTCCCTTGCATTAAGTAATTTAATTGAGACAGTTACACCCTCAACATACACGCCGTTTCATTCGGTATTTACCAATTCGCAAAACGATAATGAATTGCATACGCGCTTCAATTCATCAGCTGC
>Ga0099364_10007144_pt1 | contig 16046 bp, 7 predicted proteins | sample TergutTh196P3_FD_73070 | JGI IMG/M metagenome (GOLD analysis project Ga0099364, IMG submission 73070) | Microcerotermes parvus P3 segment gut microbial communities from Pointe-Noire, Republic of the Congo - Th196 P3 | ecosystem: Host-associated > Arthropoda: Insects > Digestive system > Gut ...
AACGCCATTATATTGTTAGTCTGGGGTTTCGTGCTGGTCAGCTCGATAGACAATCTCTTGCGCCCGCTGTTCATATACGAGGGAACAAAAGCCCATGTCCTGATGATTTTCGCCGGTATACTGGGCGGAATATCGCTATGGGGTTTCCTTGGATTGTTTATGGGGCCTCTGGTGCTGTCGGTGGCTTACTTTATGCTTCGCCTGTACCACGACGCAACCTTATCGCCGGCAGCCGAACCGGCGGACGAGGGCGATGAGCCGCCCTCGTCATGAATCGTTAAATGCGGGCTACTATATTTAAAAATACCTGTACCAGTTTGTCGTGCCTGGCGTAGATGTCTTCCCCCGGCTTATACGCTCCGCTTTCCACAGCAGTCTTACGAAGCGACTGTTCGTTGTCAATCAATTTACCAAGTAGTCGTATTTCTTCTTTATAATCACGTCCGCCGGTTTCTCCCTGCTGCTCGGCAAGGGAGCGTTTAAGTTCCGTTACCTGTTTCGCTAACGCGTCCCGCTCCGCAAGCATGCGCTTGTGCCGTTCAAGGAGGTGCGTGTACTGCTCCATAAATTCGTTTTGCTTCTCCTGCGGCACCATTTTGTTCGATTCGGGGACCGGCGCGGGCGTTACCGCGGGCACGTGAGTAGGAGCAGGCGCGTGATGGGGCGCCGGTTCAGGAACATGAGCATGGACAGGAGCAGGCGCATGAGCTGGAGCCGGTGCATGAATATGAACAGGAGCAGGCGCAGGCGCGTGAGCCGGCGCCGTTGCATGAGCCGGCGCCGTTGCATGAGCCGGCGCCGTTGCATGAGCCGGCGGCGGCGCGGGAGCTTCTTTAATCGGCGCTCCTCCCGGCTGTTGATGGATTTGGGAAAAAAACTGATCCAAAGGCGAAAGTTCCGCTGCCTGAGGCACGGCGGGAACCGGTGGCGGTGGCGGCACATCAATGTGAGCTGCTTTTTGAGCTTGCGGCGGCATCGGGATCCCTGCCATCGGTATTTGAGGGACCGGCGGCGAGCCGTTTGTACCCTTGTTCGCTACCGCGGCGGCGATAGAGGACACCGGCGGGTCTTGTTTTGGCGGAACAGGAGGCGGGTACGCGGTCAACTCTCGAAATTCCTGCTCTGTCATCTATGTTTCCCCCTCTTTAAATTCTATAATAATTATCGCGACTAGTGGAAAAATGTCAAATTTGCAGACGGCCTCTTTTATATATCGGCATTAGGCGAGTCCGTTTCCACTGTTTCGCGCTCCATGTACGTGGAGTAATCGTGAACTAGCGGCGAGTATTGCTCTTTGAAAAGCGGCGAGCTTATCACAAAATCCGCCGTCGCTTTGTTGCAGGCGAGGATGGTGTTGTACACGACGCAAAGTCTTACCAGCGCTTTCACATCAACATCGTGAGGCTGAGTTGTCATGGGGTCGGTGAGGAAGATCAGCATATCGAGCTCCCCGTTTGCGATTAACGCTCCCATCTGCTGATCGCCGCCCAAGGGACCGGACTTGAGGCAAGTCACATCAGGATTCAGGTAAGGAAAATCTTTTTCGTACATCTCCGCAATCAGCCGCCCGGTCGTGCCGGTGCAAATCAATTTATGCTGCGCGAGCGATGTCGCATTGTACTTCACCCAGTCCAATATGTTCTGCTTCCTTGCGTCGTGGGCCACCAGGCCGATTTTTTTTATTTTTTCCATATCATTCTCACCTCATAGCGGACAGTATATTATGAAACACATCTGTGTTCTCATATTCCCCGAAAAATAATTCCGCGCCGTATCCGATTGCCGATATCGGCACGTCCTTCCCCGTGTGGTAGTACGTGCTCCACGTTATTCCCGCCGCGGCGTCGGCGGCTTTCACGCAGGCCATCGTGAACGGGTCGTAGGTCGCGTATAGCCTGTTGTAGTTGGGCTCGATCGATTCCCGCTGGTTTTTTGGAGTCATGCTGAGGCGAAACGCATGTCTTACCGCGTCCGTTTCGCTAATATACGGACCGAAGTAATCCCTTGCCATTTTTAAGTTGGAGTCAAAATTCGAATCCCTGTTTGGCGACACGCGCCCCTCGAACCGGGCGTATGAGCCTTGCCGGGCCGCGAGAGTACGGAAAAATACGGCGGCATTTGTGTTTGAAGCGTCAAAATTCATGCCGCCCGTCTCATGATCGCTCGTCACAACTATCAGGGTGGATTCAGGACGAGTCCTCATGAAATCCAGCGCGAGGGCGACCGCCTCATCCATCGCGAAAATCTCGTGGATTGTCGCCGCTGTATCGTTGGCGTGGCACGCGAGGTCAATCTTCCCTCCCTCGATTATCATGAAAAAACCGCCGGGCCCGTCCAGCCGTTTTATTCCGTAGCTCACGAAGTCCGCGAGCGTTGGGCCGGGCGGATTGTCCATCACCCACGGCATATAACCCCCGGATGTATTGGGGTGTATCGCTATTACTTTTTCCGCGGACGGATTTTGATTGAGGTCTTTGATAACCGCGTAACCCTTCGACGCCGCGATGTCGTAGAGGCTTCGCGATTTGCCGTCTCTGCCGTTCGGCTGCGAGAAATCGCCGCCTCCGAAGTACTCGAAGCCGCTGTCCGCAAGTTGCAGTCCGAGATCGTAGCGGTCGGAACGCCTTGCCGAGTGCCCGTAGAACGCGGCGGGGGTCGCGTCCTGCAAAAAGGTCGATGTTACTATGCCGACCTTCATTCCCATGCTGTGGGCGATTTTTGTGATCGATTGGTATTTTTCGCCGGTGTCGGGATTCATGGCGACGACGTTATTTTTGACCTTATGCCCAGTGGCGAGCGCGGTCCCCGCCGCCGCCGAATCGGGCACGCCCGATAATCCTCTCGTCCCTATGAGCCCGTTTACCGGAAATGTGTTCATCGCCATCTGCGCGTCTCTTGCGTCCGTTTCCCCCGCGGACTCCCTCAGGCCGGCGAGATATATCTCGGCGGCGTTTCTCTGTGCGATGCCCATGCCGTCCCCAATGAACAGAAAAACATATTTTGCCCTGCTCTCGGCCTCTCCGGCCGATATAAGCAACACAAGGAGAATTGTGTACAGGATCGGCATTCCGCTGAATTTTCCTTTGAGCCTAACGCGCATTAACGTACCTCCCGTTTGCGTCCGTAATAGTAAAACGGTAAATCCTGTAATTTGACGTATACGGCATAACTGATACAATAAAAATCAGATAATACTGTCCGCTCATTATTATATTTGAAACATAACGGATTTTTTACTGTTACGAATTATAAATTTGTTTCCGGAGGTATATCAGATATGGGCTTTAACGTCAATGTGGTTCGTGCGGGTCATGAAAGCAAGGTATATTCGGATACGCCGATAATGGGGCACGAGGTGCTGGCTCAGTGCGATTTTGAAGTTGCCGCGGGGGTAGATGTGGTAGCCTGGCGCGTCAACCGGATTCTGCGTCCGATGTGCTGGATGGTGGAGGACGACTCAGACGTCGAATTCGTTGACACGTCGTCATTCGAAGGCGCGGAGATTTACAGGAACACGCTGATTTTCCTACTGGTAATAGCGTGCAGGAGAACGCTTAAGAAGGATGTGGCGGTTAGATACTCGATGAGCGGCGGTTATTACTGCGAATTTCCGGGGGAAACCGCGACGGAGGAGGAAGTAGGGAATATCCGCGACGAGATGAAAAAGATGGTCGCCTCGTCCATGCCCATACAGTTGGCGATTCTCGCGCAGGACAAAGCGCGCAGGATTTTCGAGCGGCAGGGCAACTCCGACAGGGCGCGCCTGATTCAATGGACGGGCAATGACCCGGTAATGCTCTACAGATGCGCGGGGATTTACGGCTTCTTCGGCGAGCCTCTCGCATCGACGACGGCTATGTTAAAGACCTTCGACCTCAACTGGTACGCTCCAGGCTTTCTGCTTCGCTTCCCCTCGCTCACACAGCCCGGCGCCCTTCTGCCGTTGCAGACCTCCCCAAAACTGATGGATGTGTTCCGTGAGTACTCGTCATGGTTGGGCGTGTTGGGACTGTCGACGATGGACAGCCTCCACGAGCGGGTGGCAATGGGAAAGTCGCTCGAACTGATGCTCATCACGGAGGCGTTTCACAGCGAAGCGCTCGCCCGCATGGCGAACGAGATAATAGATAGGGGAACCGTGAGGCTCGTCTGCCTCTCGGGCCCCTCCAGCTCAGGCAAGACCACCACGTCGAAGCGGCTTGCGATACAACTCCAGGTGAAAGGCAAGAACCCGGTGGCGCTGGGTCTGGATAGTTATTACGTGGACAGGGAAGATTCTCCGCGCGATGAGGCCGGCAATTACGATTTCGAGGTGCTGGAGGCTCTGGACGTCAGCCTTATCAACGAACACATTGGCGCGCTCCTGGCGGGGGAGGAAGTACAGCTCCCGCGTTACGACTTCGTGGAGGGGAGGCGTAAGCTTGGAGCCAAACTGAGGCTGGACAAGAATGACATTCTCATAATAGAGGGCATCCACGGACTTAACGAAAAACTGACGAGAGATATACCCTCCGATAACAAATACAAAGTGTTCATATCTCCGCTGACAGGAGTGAGCCTGGACACGCACAACAGGATCGGCACAACGGACATTCGCCTGCTGCGACGCCTCGTCCGCGATCACCGCACCAGAGGCAACCCCCCGGAACGGACATTCATGATGTGGCCTTCGGTCATAAAGGGCTCGCATAAGTATATATTTCCCTACGTGGAGGAGGCGGATCTCCTGTTTAACTCATCGCTTATCTATGAGATCTCTGTGTTGAAGGGTTACGCGCAGCCGCTGCTCCGAGCTGTGCATGAAAGTTCGCCGGCTTATGGGGAAGCGTCGCGCTTTCTGTCCATGCTGCAATTTGTGCCGGTCATTCCGTCGGAGAACGTGCCCAACCTATCAATATTGCGGGAATTCATAGGCGGAGGCTGTTTTGACGAGTAATATGAGTGGCTGGTTGGAAATTTGATCGTCATTCACTGCGGTTACGGATCGTCTTTTTTTCTCTGGGGCGAGTGTTCCTTCGAGGCGAAAAGTTTTCGGGGCCGCCGTCGCGTGGGAAGCGGCGGCGTGCCCGATCATTTATTCGATCCCGGGGCGGAAAGGATCAAGGGCGCGCTCTCCGATTTAGGTTTCGAGTATCCCGATTTATCGCGCGCCGGGAAGTTGAAAATGAAACTGCCGACACTCGCCGGCAAATATCCAATCCCCTCCACTCCCATACTAGGAGAATTGCCCAAAGCAGCGACTAAAGCCCGTGAAGACGATTCTGCCGCGCCGCGCGAGTGGCTGGTTGACGCCCTTCCGCTCGGAGTGGCGGAACTGCTGGGTCTGCGGGGGATATTTACCGGCCGGGAGCCGGCTTCCCCGGACGGGCGGTTTCTCGCGCAGGGCGTGATCGCATCGCTGGACCTCTGTTACGTGATGGAGTGCCTTGAGTACGCCGTATCCCTGCTTTCACGCGGAAGATTCCTGCCCGGAATAAAACTCTCGTCGGGGAAGTACGAGTCCTTGTGGAGCCCGGTGTTCATTGGAAACGACGCCGCAAGGCTGGGTCGCCTTGAGGCGTTGGCGCCGGATGTTATACGCAGGCGGGAGGGGGCCGCGGAGAGCGTGGATGACTTCTCCCTGCGCGGTATGTTCTCAGAGATGACGGACAGCATCATCAGGCTCGCGTGGTCGAAACGCGGCGCGGGGGACCGGGGCGCGTCAAGCAGGATAGCTAAAGCTATAGTGAAAAACACGCTTTGCGCCGAGTCATCTAGAAAACGGGGCAAGCTTGTGAACGCGCTGAATCCACACGAACTCTGGATACGATCTCTTGGCTGGATGGGGGAGACAGACGGTCTTTCCAGGTCCCTCGGGTCGATTTACCGCCAGGTTAGGGATTGGCGCGACAGGTATGAATGGTTCGAGCACGCGCCTTTCAAGATGATTGTGAGGATGCGGGGAAACGAAAGTAAAAATAGTGAGCGCGTAAATTGGAAACTTGAGTACGCGCTGGGGATACCATGGTCGATGGAAACGATCCCGGCCGGCGTAGTGTGGAGCGGGAGCGTGCAAACCACATCGCGCGACGGTTCTTACATGCGGCGTTATCTCCTGCTGATGCTGGGCAGGATAGGAGCGATATTCAGTCCTGTGAAAGAGAGCCTCGAAGGCGCTTCGCCGGAAGGATGCGCCATGTCGCACCTTGATGCGGCGGATTTCCTGCAAAATTGCGCCCCCCTTCTGCCCGAGATGGGCGTCGAGGTCGAGTACCCGGAATGGTGGGTCGCGGACGCGCGGGATCTGCTCTCGATAAAGGGGACGCGCAGGAAAGCCGCCGGCGCTTATAAATGGGAACTCGCGTGGCGTGACAGCGTTCTCTCCGCGGATGAATTGGGCGCGCTGCTCTCCGGCGGCAGTCCCCTCGTACGAGTGAGGGGTGAATGGGTATTCCTGCCTCGTGTGCATTTGGAGGAGATTTCAAGCCACATGGCCTGCCTGCCGGAGCGCCTCACGATGACGGAGGCGGTGAAGCTCGCAATCATGGATCCGCTCGTGGCAGGTTTCGCTGGACTGCCGGAACTCGAAAGCGTCTATGATTCTCTCCGCAAGGGAACTCCGCCCGAAATTCTGGACGAACCCGGAGATATCAAGGGCGAACTGAGGCCGTATCAGCGGCGGGGATATTCGTGGCTGGCTTTTCTGTCGAAACTAGGCGTAGGCGCTTGTCTTGCCGACGATATGGGTCTGGGCAAGACGCTCCAGACATTGTCAGTCGTCCGGAGATACCATGAACTGGGGCAAAACCGCCCCGTTCTGCTGATCTGTCCGACGTCCGTTATAGAAAACTGGCGGATAGAGATGACGAAATTTTTCCCTTCCATGACATATTACGTGCATCACGGACACGAACGCCTGCGAGGGGAGAAATTCGCGAGCGAAGCGTCCGAGACCGCGATGGTACTCTCCAGTTACTCGCTGCTGCACCGTGACTGCGAGCTTTTCAGGAATACGGACTGGCTCGGCGTCGTATTGGACGAAGCGCAAAACATCAAGAACCCCGACACAAGGCAGGCGAAAGCTCTTCGCGGCATACGCTCCGACTGGCGGATGGTTCTCACCGGGACTCCAATAGAGAACCACGCGGGGGATCTGTGGTCAATAATGGAATTTCTGATGCCGGGGATGCTGGGGAGCAGAAAACGCTTTGCCGACACATATGTAAAACCGCTCAAGGCCGGACCGAACATCAGGCTGGCGGATTCGCTGAGGCGTATGATAAGCCCGCTGATACTGAGGCGGCTAAAGACGGATCCGGACATTGCCCCCGAACTTCCGACGAAGATTGAAACGAACCAGTACTGCCAGCTGAAGAAGGAGCAACTGAAACTGTACGCCTCCGTGGCGGGTGAGCTGACGCGGGAGGCCGGGCGCGTATACGGCATAAAGCGCAAGGGTATGGTGCTGGCCGGGCTCACCAAAATGAAACAGATATGCGATCACCCGTCGCTCGTAACGCGTGACGGCGACTGCGGAGTGGAACGCTCTTCTAAACTGGAGCGTCTGATGTTTCTCGCGGAGGAAATGTTCGAGGCGGGGGACAGAGCGCTTATATTCACGCAGTACGTGGGAATGGGGAATATATTGAAATATCAGCTCCAGGAACGTTTTGGGCGAGAAGTGCTGTTCCTGCACGGAGGAGTGCCGAAGAGTAACCGGGATAAAATGGTGAGGGATTTCGACAAGGGAACAGGACCGCAGTTTTTCGTGCTGTCGCTGCGCGCCGGGGGAGTGGGACTCAATCTTGTTAGCGCAAACCATGTAGTGATGTTCGACAGATGGTGGAACCCCGCGGTGGAAACTCAGGCAGTCGACAGGGCATACAGATTTGGCCAGACGCGCAACGTGCATGTGCATATATTCTGCTGCCGGGGTACGCTCGAAGAGAGGATCGACGAACTGATAGCCTCCAAGCGCAGGATGGCTGACAGCGTTATATGGGAGAGCGGCGACTGGGTGACCGAACTTTCGGATCGCGACCTCCGCTACCTTGTTTCTCTGTCCAGGGTGGAATCGGAATGAGCCCGCGAATCCCGAAGTCCGCCGCCGCGCCCGCTCCCAATCAGCCGCCCAGAAAGAGGGGGCGTCCCCCGGGAATAAGGAACTGCGCGGAGTTCAGCGGACCGACTCGCTGGACGGAGGGTCTGATAAGCCATATGGACGAGATAGCCTCGCCGAAACAGATCAACGCGGCGAAAAATTACGCGCGCGTGGGCCGGGTAATAGAACTGTCCGTATCCCCCGGCGTGGTGGAGGCTCGCGTTCAGGGCAGGAGCAAGACTCCTTACTTCGTCAGGCTGCTGTCCAGCCGCCCCGATGAGAGTACGCTCAAAAAAATACTGCGCAAGCTCGGCGAGAAAGCGATATACAAAACAACGCTGCTGATGGGTGAGTTCCCGATCGAACTAGAGGAGATATTCCGCTCGCTGGGCGTAACGCTCTCAATAAAGCGTTTCAGAAAAAACCAGCAGATGTGTACCTGCCGGGAGCCGGACAACGTCTGCAAGCACATACTCGCAGTGATCTACGTGGCCTCGCTTGCGTTCGACCGCGATCCGTTTCTGCTGATGAAGTTCAGGGGACTCGACAAGCAGGCGCTGATGGAAGCCCTCTGCGCCCCTGCCGGCTCAGGGGTGGTATCGGCGAGGGCAATTTCCGGCGGATCGCCGGAGGATGAGTATCGCGAACCCGATAGCGTGCCGGAGGAACCGTCCACGCGAATTGACGCCGCCTTCTACGGCACAGGCGAACTCGCCGCCGCGCTGGAGGCTCAGAGGACGCCGCCATCAAAATCGGGACACCCGATGCCCCTGCTGGACTTCCCCCTGTGGCGAGGCGAAACCACCTACGCGAACTCCATCGCTCCGTACTACAAGGCGGTGAAAAAGTTCATAGATTGCGGCGATGGGTAGAGGATATTCTCAAATTCCCTATTTTTTGCCGTGCCCGTAGTTTTTAAAAAAATTTAAAAAACACCGATTAGTATGTTACAATATCTTCAATTAACATAAAATTCCAGATGTAAAAAAAATTTTTTTGATAGTAGTGCGAGATGGTTTCAGCATGGCGTGAAAACCTAATTGTACCGGAAAGGAACGAGATCGCAGCGTGGATGAAAAAAAGAACAGCGTATTAATAGTGGATGATGAAAAATCAGGCATTATTGCGTTATCAAACATTTTAAGCCCGGAATATACCCTCTACACGGCAAAAAACGGAGCGAACGCGATTAAAGCGGCGGAAACCTATTTACCTGATCTTATCCTGCTTGATATCCTCATGCCGGAAATGGACGGGTATGATGTTATTTCAGCGTTAAAAAGTTCCGTAAAAACAAAAGACATTCCGGTTATTTTTGTCACAGGGCTTGATGAAACCGACGCCGAGGAAAAAGGATTGGCTTTGGGCGCCGCGGATTATATAACCAAGCCGTTTTCTTCGGCATCCGTCAGATTTAGAGTGCAGAATCAATTACAGTTGCACAAACAGCAGCGAATAACAGAATACGACATAATGAAATACAAGCTGGCAAACGACGCGCTGAATATCGCGCTGTGGGATATGGATGTTATAAGCGGCGATCCGGTCAATCCAAACAACAAGATCACTTTTTCACAGGAATTTCGCCTTGCGTTGGGGTTTAATGATGAAAAAGAATTTCCGAACGTTATTCAAAGTTGGACCGACCGGCTGCATCCCGAAGATAAGCAGATGACGATTGACGCTTTAGCGGCGCATATTAATGACCACACCGGAAAAACGCCGTTTGACGTTGAGTATCGCTTGAAGACGAAAACCGGTGAATACCGGCATTTTCACGCCCTCGGCGAAACGATGAGGGACGGCTCGGGCGTTCCGCTAAGGACAGCCGGAGCGTTGGAGGACATAACTGAAAAGAAACAGACGGCGGAAGCGTTGAAAGATGCCTTGGCCGAGTCAAATAAAACGCTTGAAATGATGACAAGCATATTGAATAATTCCGATGCGATGATTTATGTTACCGATCTGGGTACCGATGAAATATTATTCATTAACGACGGAATTAAGCGGCATTTTAAAGTTGATGGCAACGTAATCGGGGAGCACTGCTATAATATTTTTAACGAGAATGTAAATCAAAGATGTGATTGGTGCCCTTGCCACCGCCTTGACAAAGAGCCGGATAGTGAAATTATATGGGAAGAACACAACACTTTGACAAAGCGTTTCTATCGAAATTCCGACCGGTATATTGACTGGCCTGGCGGCAAAAAAGTTCACATCCAACATTCCTTTGACTTAACTGATATTAAACAAACGCAGGAAATGCTCAAAAACCGTGAAACAATGCTGAACCTATTGAATAAAATGGCCATTGTCTTCCTCTCGCAGAGCAAGGAAAAAACATTTGACGAGATGATGTCGTCGGGCATCAGCCAATTCGCTGACTTGTTTGAAATTGACAGATTCTCCCTTTTTCGCAACTTTTCGATGCCGGATGGCCTGCACTCATCACAGATTTATCGTTGGGACATGGCGTCAGGTGGTAATACGCCGCCGACCGATTTTTATGCCGACGTCACATACGCGGAATTTGCGCCAAACTGGGAGCATATTTTGGGGAACGGTAATGTGATAAACGGACCGGCGAGGCTTATGCATGATCGTGAGGCGGCCACGTTGAAAGCGGCCGGCGTCATATCTGCGTTCGTGTTGCCGATATTTATCGACAACGCCTTTTGGGGGTTTGCGCTTTTTGAGGACCGCCGTAACGAGCGGCATTTTGATGATGAATACGCCGAAACGATGCGCTCGGCGGGGTATTTGTGGGCAAGCGCCGTCATACTTGCCGAAATGGAGAGTGAAATAGCCAAAGCAAACGAACATACAAAGATTTTGCTTGATTCAACCCCGATTTGCTGCCAATTATTTAACAGCGATTTTGAAAAGATAGACTGCAACCAGGAGGCCATCAGGCTTTTCGGTTTTAAGGATAAACAGGACTTTTTCGAAAGATATCACGAGCTTTACCCCGAGTATCAGCCGGACGGGCAGCGTACCGACGAAAAGGTTTTATCCTGCCTTAAAAAAACGGTTGATGAAGGAAGTTGTTCCTTCAACTTGATGTACAGGATGCTCGACGGCACGCCAATGCCGGCGGAAGTCACCATTGTACGCGTCGAGCATGGCGACGATTATTTCCTGGCCGGGTATACGCGGGATTTGCGCGAATATAACAAGATGATGGCCGAGATCCATGAAACCTCCGTCAAATTAAGAAAAACAACTGAAAAGGCTCTGGAATCCGAAGAGCGGCTGCAGGTTATACTCGACGCGATACCCATTTCCGTCCATCTTATCAACCGGGATTGTGAAATCTTTGACTGCAATCAGGAAGCGGTCGACTTTGTCGGCGCTGCCAACAAAGCGGATCTCCTCAAAAGGTATGACAGTATCTTCCCGGAGTTCCAGCCGTCCGGACGGCGAACTGCGAAACTTACAAAGGAGCTTTTGGAAAAAGCGTTTGATGAAGGCTGGCTGCGTATTGAGTGGATGCATCAAAGCCTTGACGATGATCCGGTACCGTTACCCAGCGAGCTCACGCTAATCCGCGTCAGGCACAAAGGCGAGTATATCGTAGCGGCGTGCTCAAGAGATTTGCGCGAGCAGAAAGCATATATCGAGGAGATGCGCAGGGCGGATATCGCCGAGGAGAGCAACGAGGCAAAGAGCAGATTCCTGGCGACGATGAGCCATGAAATCAGGACGCCCATGAACAGCATTATGGGTTTCGCGGAACTTGCGCTGGATAATAAGGAAATAGATACCGCGCCTCAACTGAAAGATTATTTGGTAAATATTAAAGAGAGTACAAAATGGCTCTTGAAAATCATAAACGATATTTTGGATATATCCAAAATTGAATCCGGGAAATTGGAATTGGAAAGCGTGCCCTTTGATTTAAAAGATATTTTTGCGCGCTGCCAATCGGTCATCCTGCCCGAAGCTAAGGAAAAGGGGCTTGAATTGAACGTTTACGTGGAACCGATATCCGGCAAAAGACTGCTGGGTGATCCGCTCAGGCTTTATCAAGTGCTGCTGAACCTTCTGTCCAATGCCGTCAAGTTTACGAATTCCGGAATAATTAAATTTTCATCGCTGGTGAAAAAATCGGAAGAAAATAACGTGACCGCATATTTTGAAGTAAAGGACAGCGGAATCGGCATGACCTCTGAACAAATCGATAAAATATTCGAACTGTTTATGCAGGCGGAATCCAATACGACGCGCAATTACGGCGGCACCGGGCTTGGTCTTACGATAACTAAAACCATAGTGGAACTGATGGGCGGGCGTCTGTCGGTGGAGAGTTCACTAGGTATGGGCAGTACGTTCAGCTTTGAAATTGTATTTAACGCAATAGACGCGTCTGATGACAACGCGCCTGACTATGCAAAACTCAATATGCTTGAGAAACCGCACTTCGAAGGCTTGATTCTGATCTGCGACGACAACCATATGAATCAGCAGGTAATCTGCGAGCATCTCGCTAATGTGGGGTTTCGGACGATTGTGGCGGAGAACGGAAAAGCGGGCGTTGAAAAAGTTCAGGAGCGTATCCGTAAAAATGAACGGCCTTTTGACTTGATTTTTATGGATATATTCATGCCAGTTATGGATGGTATCGAGGCTGCGACGACAATAGCGGCGTTGAATACGGGAACCCCAATAGTGGCGCTGACCGCGAACATAATGGGCAGCGAATTGGAAAAGTACAAAAAACACGGAATGCAGGACTGTCTGGGTAAGCCCTTCACATCCCAGGAACTGTGGCATGTTTTGTTAAAATATCTGGTTCCTGAAAGCGTTACTACCGTGGAAAAGCGACATTTGGCCGTGAGAGAAGAAAAACTGTTAAGGCATCTGAAGCTCAATTTCATCAAGAGCAATCAAACCACATATGACGAGATAAAAAAAGCTGCCGACGAGGGCGATATTATACTGGCTGAAAGGATAGTCCATACGTTAAAGGGCAACGCGGGGCAGATAGGCGAACAGCGGCTTCGGGAGGCCGCTGCCGCCGCGGAAGACATACTGTCGGGGCAAAACCTGCTGACAGACGAGCAGATGAACATTCTTAACGCGGAGTTAAAAAAGGTTCTTGAAAAATTGGCGCCGATGCTTTCCGAAGAGGAAACGCCAACCCAGGCGGCAGTCGTCGATAAGGAAAAGATACGGGAAATTTTTGAAAAGCTGGAACCTATGCTCATGGATCATAATCCGGAATGTATGAATATGCTTGACGAAATCCGCTTGATACCGGGAACGGACGAACTCGCGCGGCAAATAGAGGATTTTGAATTTCAACACGCCACACTTACTTTAGAAAAACTAAAAAAGGAAATTCTGTGTGGCAATGAATAAAATAAATCGAATTATCTGCCTTATCTCCATCCTCTTGTTGGTTTCGTTTTTCGCTTGTGGAAAATCCGCAGGCGCACAATCCGACGAGACATTTCAATACGCTTCATTTCGGGATATTCCGGGCGTAACGGATGACGAAATCGGAGCCATCGAGACCCTTCAAGGACAGCCCCGCTCTTTTGTATACGGGACGGCCCCAAGCACCGAAACATTTAGTAAAAATGGCACAGTAGGAGGATTTTCCGTCCTGTTTTGCGAATGGCTTTCCGGTTTGTTCGAAATTCCGTTTAAGCCCGCTGTTTATGAATGGGGCGATTTGCTTGCGGGACTTGAAAACGGTACGATTGACTTTACCGGCGAACTGACGCCCAACGAAGAACGCCGGAAGATATATTTTATGACCGACACAATAGCGGTGCGCGTGTTGAAATACTTCCGCATCAAAGGCAGTCCGCCCTTATCGGAAATTGGGGAGGCGCGCCGGCTGCGATTTGTCTTCCTTGACGGTTCCATGACGTATAATCACGTACTTTCCTCAATGCCTTACGGTTCATTTGAAGCTTTCTTTGTAAGAGATAATGAATCGGTATACGATTTGCTGAAAAATGGTAAAGCTGACGCTTTTATTGAGGAAAGCTCTGCGGAGGCCGCGTATGATATTTACGGCGACGTAATGGCCGAAGATTATTCCTCATTGATTTACAGCCCGGTTTCCATGACAACGCAAAACCCGGAGCTCGAACCCATAATTTCGGTCATGACAAAGGCGCTGCGAAGCGGCGCAATGCCGCATGTGATCAATCTATACAACCAGGGCGACAACGAATACAGAAAACATAAATTTTTGATGAATCTGGATGAGGAAGAAAGAGCGTATCTGGAAAATACAGATTCAGTACCGCTGGCGGCACAGTATTTCAATTATCCAATCGTTTTTTACGACAACCATGAAAAAAAATGGGACGGCATCACCTTTGACTTGCTGCGCGAAGTGGAAAACCTCACCGGGCTCACTTTCGACGTTATAAACGACGAACGTACCGAGATGGCTGATTTGATGGCGATGCTGAATGACGGCAGGGCGCATATGTTTTCCGACCTGATTTTTTCCGCCGAGCGTAGACCGTATTACATTTGGGCGGAATATAAATACATGGCGGATCAATTTGCGCTTTTATCAAAAATAAATCTCCCGAATGTGAATATCAATGAAATACCGTATGCGCGGATAGCCCTGGTAAGAAATACCGCGCACGCCGAAATGTTCCGCGCTTGGTTTCCCGGCGCCGTCAATGCGGTGGTATACGATAACTCGGACGACGCGTTCTTAGCGTTGGAAAAAGATGAAGTGGACATGGTAATGGCGGCTAAAAGCAAATTGCTTTGGTATTCAAATTATTATGAATTTTCCGGTTATAAAGCTAATTACCCGTTTAACTATTCCTATGAATCCGCCTTCGCTTTTAACAAGGAACAAACCGTTCTTCGTTCTATCATGGACAAGGCGCTTTTGGTTATCGACACCGATAGATACGTGGATCAATGGCTGACCAAAACATACGATTATCAGGCGCGGATATTGGCGGCGCAGCGTCCTTGGCTGTTAGGCGCAATCGCCCTTTCTATGGTAGTGCTTATCCTGATACTCGTCATTTTATTTAAAAACCGTAAAGAGAAAAAACAACTTGGGTTGCTGACGGAAAAGGCGCTCGATTCAGAAGAACGGCTGCAAGAATTGCTTGACGCCATGCCTCTTTCGTTCCATCTGCTCAACAGGAATTATGAAATCTTTGACTGCAATCAGGAAGCGGTGGACTTTGTCTGCGCGGCCGACAAAGAGGATCTCCTCAAAAGGTATGGCGATATCTTTCCGGAGTTTCAGCAGGACGGGCGGCGGACAACGGAGGTCAGGACGGAATTTCTTGATATTGCGTTTAACCAAGGCTGGCTGCGTATGGAGTGCCTGCATCAGACCCTTGGCGATGAGCCGATACCGTTACCCACCGAACTAACATTGATCCGCATCAGGCACAAAGGCGAAGATATCATCTTGGCGTGCTCAAGAGATCTGCGTGAGCAAAAAGCATATATCGAGGAGATGCGCAGGGCGGAAATAGCCGAGAAGAGCAACGAGGCAAAAAGCAGGTTCCTGGCGATGATGAGCCATGAAATCAGGACGCCCATGAACAGTATTATGGGATTCACGGAGTTAGCCCTGATCGACGATATTCCACCCAAAACCAGGGATTATCTCGGCAGAATCCAAACAAACTCGGAGTGGCTTTTGCAAATTATCAACGATATTTTGGATATTTCAAAAATCGAATCCGATAAAATGGAATTGGAAAAAATTCCCATTGACATACATGAATTATTTGTCAGCTGCCGGATGCTGATGATGCCGAAAGCTTTGGAAAAAGGCATAAAGCTGCATTTTTACGCTGAACCATCCCTTGACGTAATACCATTGGGCGACCCCATAAGGATGCGTCAGGTGCTCGTGAATCTCCTCTCCAACGCCGTTAAATTTACGAATACCGGCATGGTCAAACTTACCGCGAAAATAGTAGAAATGAGTGAGAAAACCGTCAGAATGAAATTT
>Ga0099364_10007145_pt1 | contig 16045 bp, 13 predicted proteins | sample TergutTh196P3_FD_73070 | JGI IMG/M metagenome (GOLD analysis project Ga0099364, IMG submission 73070) | Microcerotermes parvus P3 segment gut microbial communities from Pointe-Noire, Republic of the Congo - Th196 P3 | ecosystem: Host-associated > Arthropoda: Insects > Digestive system > Gut ...
TTGCCGGCAATGGCGCAAGGCTTCCGCATGGCGCTCGATCAATACGGCATAAACCCAGACACGTGACACACCAGTCTCAACTGTGGGTAACAGTCAGCGCAAGCATCAGTAACTATAACCGTATGGGGGGAACTACCAAAACCGGAAGTCTGGATTGATGCGGATCCTAACCTTGTAAAAATCGGCGATTTTACAACCGTAACATGGGGCTCAAATAATGCCGACCATTGCGAAATAGACCACAACATCGGAGTGGTATCACTACAAGGCGAAAAACAATTCATTCCGACAGAAACCGTAACTCTTACCATAACGGCAACCGGCTACGGCAGTACCGCGCAAGCATCAGTAACTATAACTGTATGGGCGGAACCACCATCCGTAACGATAATAGCGGATCCAGAGACCATCGTTAGAGGCAGCCTGTCAACTTTATCATGGACTTCTGAAAACGCCATCAGTTGCGAAATTGATCAAAACATAGGATTGGTAGAACTGGCAGGGTCTTGCATAGTCTCACCCAGTGAAACAACCCGGTACCAAATAACCGCGCGCGGCATTCTTCTGGACTATGCAACAGACACAGCCACGGTAACCGTTATCGATCCGCCAGATCCGCCAGATCCGCCGCGGCCAACGTCAAGAATACGGATGTTTCGTCACGGTCATATTACAGGAAGCGGATATTAATCATGACATGGAATTTAAATTAAGGAGCTTACGGTTATGGATATAGGCGATAAAATTAAATTAATCTCTGAATATGGCATACTCATAGCAATTGCGGCAGCGTTTATCTGGGATAAGATATCGCACAGCAAAGTAATGATGAAAATGTTGGCGGAGCTGCAAAAACTGACAGCACTTCAAATATCCGCGCTCGAAGAAATAAAAACTTCAAATCAATCAATTGCCGTAGCCGTCGGTGTCGTAGAAAAGCTGGTAACGGAAGAGGCTCGCTTAAATCAACAACATTACCGCATGACGGAACTTATGAATAAAGACGTGCGTGAGATAGCGGATACTGCCCGCAGGCTTGATGATCGTAAAAGAAATTTAGAAGGAAATAGGTAATGCCATATATAAGCATTGGTGAAGAAACAACCATTCCACATATCGAATGGGAGAAAATAGACTACGAGTATCCAGACGGTCTCGATTTAGAACCGGGATCAGAGTTTCACAACCGCCTTGCAGCAAAGATACTCACGCGCGCCAAAGACGCCCGCGCCGCTATTTCCGACCGCTTCCCATACTGGCGCGATATGGACAACAAACTTAAAGCCTACGTCTCGCCGGAAGATCTTAAAAGGATTGAACATGCGGCGGTAACCGGAGAAAAACAACCATGTATGATGGAAGAAACAAGGATAGTTTTTCCTTACACCTATTCAATGCTCGAAGGTTTGCTCACTTACCTGACAGCGGCGTTCATACAAGACCCGATCTTTCAGTACGAAGCTTTAGAGCCGGACGCAACGGTCGGCTCGGCGTTACTGGAACTGGTAATTCAACTCCATTGCCAGAAGTCGAAAGTAGCTCTCGCGCTACATACTGTTCTACGTGATAGCCTGGCATACGGCTACGGCGTGGCCGTTCCAACATGGCAAAGACAATCCGGTAAAAGAACATTGCAAAGCTCTGAACCGTATGGTGAGAAAATAATCTACGATGATGTAATTTATGAAGGAAACGCGCTCGATACAATCAGTCCTTATATGATACTTGCCGATCCAAACGTAAGTTCCGTAGGAATCCAGCAGGGTGAATTCTTCGGATGGATAGACCGGACAAATTACATGGATCTTGCCAACGCGGAAAGAGATGGAGACAACTTTAACGTTCGATACCTACGACAACGCCAGCAGGGTAGAAGCGCATTGGCGCTTAATCAGTCCGGCGATTCCGCCGCCGGAGACGGCGCAAGAAAAGCCTTAAGCAGCACAAATCCGGTTGACGTTATCAAGATGTATATAACGTTAATCCCGAAAGAATGGGAGCTTGGAGACAGTGAATACCCGGAAAAATGGTACTTTGAACTCGCAAGCGATACCGTCATCATACAGGCCAAACAAAGCGGTCTCGACCACGGAATGTACCCCGTTGCCGTGGCATCACCGGAGTTTGACGGGTACAGCGCATTTCCAATTGGCAGGATGGTCCTGAACGCCTCACAAGAGCCGAATTCATGGGAACGCAACAGAACGCGCAGGGGAGACTACAAAGACTCGCGCAAAGTATCTCCATGCAGATTATGCAGGACATAGCGACAATGTTCGCGTTAAATACGCAACAGTTCATGCAGGAAGATACTTTCGTCAAGATTACCGGGCGTTACGCGCAAAGATTAATGATGACTCATAACGCAGCCGACGGTTACGCGCGAGTAACACCACAGGATTTAGATATTCATTACGGCGTTCTTTCCCGCGACGGTAGCGTTCCAGGTTCGCAAGGCGCACAGTTCATGATGCAGATGTTTGACGTAATAGCAACAAATCCGATTTTGTTGCAAGCCTTTGACGCGACAAGAATCTTTTCCTATATCGCGCAACAATTTGGGATACGCAATGTAGACGATTTCCGTCACCCAACGCCAGGCATTACACCGCAGGTTATGGGGGATGATCAGGTAATGCAACAGGCGCAGGCAGGTAATTTAGTACCTTTCGGAGTATAGATTATGCGAAGCACTAAAACAGAAATAGAAGAGTTTAAGGAATCACCTATATGGCTGGATATTCTTGATGAAATGCAACTGGCAATCGAGATATACCAGAAACAACTTTTAAGCCTGCCCGAATCCGCGGTCAAGCTTAATCAATCGTCAACCGCGTTAATAGCCCGCATGGGATACATTGACGGCACTATTAAGACGTTTGAATACGTCCGTGACGAACTGTTTGACATTATGGTTACGGATATTGACACAAAGAAAATGGAAAAGAGATTAAACCTTCCGAAGGAGAATGAAGATGAATGATTTAAACGAACAAATAGATCTCGCTATTGAGGGAGCGGAGGATTACGATGTCACAATTACACCCGAAGATGAACCCGTTGGCATCGATCAAACCGAAGTTACCACAGAACAGCAGCAGCAAACCGAAGAACAGGTTGAAGACCAGGTTCCAGAGGAAACTGATGCTGATGTTCTGGCCGTTCTGGCGGGAATGGATAGCAACGCAGAGGTCGAAGCACTCAAAGCGCGAATCGCACAACTGGAAGCTAGGCAAGGGCAACAGCCCGCTGAACCTCCAAAACCGGTCGAGTATGTCGGTGAAGAGGAATTCGAGGAACTGTTTCAGGATCGCGCGAAACTTAATGACAAGTTCAACGCTATCGCGCAAAAGGCACAACAGCAGGCATTTGTACAAGCCGCGCAGTACATGCATCAGCAAATAACAGTACAGCGCATTGTGGATCAGTTTTACTCGAACAATCCAGACTTAAAACCTCATATGCGTATTGTGGGTGAAGTCAGTGACAGACTCATGAAACAAAACCCTTCAATTACGCATGAGCAGCTTATGGACAAAACCGCAAGAGTGGTAAGGAACCATATGAAGCTTCCTGTACCGATCAGCGTGAAAAAAAACACCCCGGCGCAACCAAAGGTAAGGGGATTTGCCGGAAACACTAAACCGCCGCCGCCAAAGAACACAATGGCAGCGCAGATTGAAGCAATAGATAAATTCATGGCTGGGTAAAAACCCGACCTTAGATTAAAGGAGAAAACATTATGGCAGTACTTGGAATGAGAGGAACGGGCGACTGGGTACCTAACCAAAGGCCGCTCAACTGGCGAGAAGCCATACTTAAATATTACCCCAACGGGATGGCTCCGCTTACGGCGATTCTATCCAAGATGGGATCCAGCAAAGTTGACGATCCTTCGTTTAACTGGTGGACGCAGAGAATGCACTCCGTTCACGGCCCAATCGCATCTACAACTTTAACCGGCGGTCAGGTGGCAGGCTCAATCGGAACCGTTACGCTTCCCATCCGTCCCGACGCGCCTGTTCCCGGCCAGATGCCCGAAGAATTACTCGGCGGCGTAACCAGCCCGAACAGGGTTATCCCTCCGAGAGCCGACAGAATCAGAATTGATTCGTACGCAAACTCAATACGTCCCGGACACCAGCTTTTGCTTCTTAATTCAGCAATGGCTCCGTGGTCTCTCAACGCAAAGGTGACGGCAGTCACTCCCAATTCCGACGGCACAACGACACTGGCAATTGAACTGCTCGAAGCCGATGTCAGTTATGGCGGAGTAAACGCCGGTAATCTCACCGCCGCCAATGGCCGCTTTAAGATCATCGGCAATATCAACCCGGAAGGCGGGTTGATGCCCGATCCGATCTCGCTTGATCCCGTGCAGGTTCACAACTACACGCAGATCTTCCGCAGCCCGATTTCAATTACCCGGACTGCAATGAAAACACGCACCCGTACCGGGGATCAGTACCAGAAGATGAAAACCGAAGCCCTTGAGATGCACTCCCATGAAATGGAGCTGGCATTCATCTTCGGACAGAAGTCAATCAAAATGGCTCCCAACGGCCAGCCTGAACGGACTACCTGCGGAATACTCAACTTCATCAGGGAACACGCGCCGAACAACATCTTTGACTACACCGGCGTAAACCCGCCGGATATTCCCGCAAGCGGCGCATGGACAGGCTTCACCGGCGGAATAGCCAACGGTCAGCGCTGGTTTGACGCCGTATTTGAGCAGATATTCCGTTACGGCGCTTCGGAGAAACTTATTCTTTGCGGCAACGGCGCTGTTTTGGCAATCAATCAACTTGCCCAGATCGGCGGTTCAATCAATATCGCGCCCCGTGAAAAGACATGGGGACTACAGATCATGAAATGGGTCACGGCCTTTGGCGATATCAATTTCATGACGCACCCGCTGTTCAATGACGATCCCGTTCTCAGACACATGGGCATCATTCTTGAACCAAAGGAAATTGAATATCGGTACATCGACGATACCGATTTCTACGGAGAAGGCGGAAAAAGCGCTTCGTCCGGCGTCGGACACATGCGCCGTGACGCAAAAGATGAGGAATGGCTTACAGAAGCCGGCCTGCAGTTCGGGCTGCCGCAAAAGTGCGGAATCCTTTACAACATCGGCAAAGACAGACCGTAATTCAAAAACGGAGAGGTCATGAATTTACTTCAAATCAGAAAACTGTTCAGGGAAGTAAGCGGACGCTGGGAACTCGTAAACAATGACCTCTCCGACGCAGGCGCAGATCATTACATCAACGAAGCAATACGATGGCTTGATCGACGCGCAGACGTAAACCGCGCGTGGGCGACTATTCCACTCTGGGTTCCACAAGGATCATGGGTGGTTCAGTTTCCTACCGCGCGGTCTATCAGGAATGTAAGATACGAACATTTACCGGTTTGCATCATTAAACCGGTAGATATGTTTGGATATTTAAATCGCTTTGAAGGCAGACTTCCTACCGCGATTCCAAGCGCGTGCAGCATACTTGTAACGGCTCAGGCGGAAGAGGGAACATTGCCTAAAACAACGGAAAACTTTAAGGAGTTTTTCAGTTCCATCGAGATAAGCAACGCAACGGACGAAGTGAACACCGTCATATTTGATGCTCACGTCCCGAATGAAGACGCAATGATCAGTCTTGTCGGAATGTTCTACCAACAGCCGTTAATCGAAGATACAGATACAAACTTCTGGTCTCGCAATCATTCAATGCTACTTGTAAACGCCGCCGTCCGACAGGTACATGTAGCATCAGGCAATAAGGCGTTATTAGACATTCTTAACGAGGAAATGCAAGCCGACTTCACGGCATTTGAGTTTGACCGAATAGAAGAATCCCTTGAAGGAAACAGCCAGATGAGGAGTAACTTTTAATGATTACAACTGAAAATAAAACCGAATTCAAACTTTCCGACGAACAATTTGACGACATCGTAAAACGCGCGTCGGAAGTAGCCGCGGAACTTCTGGCTGCGAAAATCGAAATGGCGCAGAAAATTCATACAGAACTATTCATCGCAACGAAAGCGTTGTACGACAAATACCCGGCGCTGAAAGGAAAACACAAGGAACTCGGAGAGGTATGCAACCGTCTCCAGACGGCAAATCCAGAACTTGATACCGATACGCTTCTCGAACGTTCGGCTCAGGAGGTGCTACGTGCCAACTGATACAAGAGGAGAGTTCTCGCATCCAATCAGTACGGATATGCTTATGGCCGGGCTCATGCCGGAACAAAATACGGCGCGAGATAAGAACTTTCTCACAAAAAGCCAGTTCGCAGTAGGGTATAACGGTTCACTTTCAAGTATTCCCGACCTTGGCACAGATCAATTCCAGCACGGACTCACAACTTATTTCCCATTCCCGCAAGTAAAACAGTGCGCAAGGGTAACGTTCCTGTTCACACATAATGCAATCTATCGACTGGAGAACGAAACACTCATACTCATGTGGACAGGTAATGAATATGACGCTCCCTGGACTGTTGCCGACTTTACCGACTATATTTTGTTATCAAATGGGTTTCATCTTCTGGAATACATCGTTCCCGATGGAACGATAGCCCCGGTTACGCATGTATCCGTACCAGCATTTAACGCTTCATGTAATTATAACGGACAACTGTTTATCTCCGCAGACGGCGGCAAGCGCATACAGGCGTCAAAAATTGGAGAGCTACAATTTGCTCTCGACGAACAAAACATGCAATTCACCCGTCCGGTAGATTTCAGCGGAACAATCCTGAGAATGTGTAAGCTTGGGAGAACTCTTTACATCTTCGGTACTGACGGCATTGACGCAATGCGACCAACTGAAACCGGATGGAGTTACTCCGCCGTCGCATCAAACGGATTACTCTCGACATGGTCTCTCGTAGAGGCGGAAGGAAAAATCTGGTTTATTGATTCCAGATGCCACCTCGTTATGATTGACGAAGAAAACGGTTTTACCGACGTCGGATACCAGATGTATTTTAGCAACGAACCTATTGTGCTTAGTTGGGATCCGAAGTTTAAGCTTCTGTACATCAGCGGCCATTGTCGTGGTTACGCATACAATCCCGCTACAGAATCTCTCGGCACTTCATACGAACAGCTTACAGCCGTTACACATGACCGCATCATCACATTCGCCGAGTATGCAGACGTCAAACCGTTTGAAATTCATACAAACTGGTATGACTTTGGAGCGAGGGGATACAAAACGCTACATCGGATAGAGTTTTCTATCGCTGTCGATAATGCGGAGGAATGGTCAATGAGCGCCGCTCTGGACTTCCGCGTACATAACAATAAACAGCCAAGGAGTACTCCGTGGAAGCGCGTCAACCCTGACGGTATCGCATGGTTGGCATGCTATGGACTGGAGTTTAAGATAAAACTACGATCCGAGATACCACAACAACGATTGCATCTTGATAACATCCGCGTTATAGGAACTATACACGGATATAACTTCCTAAACGCAATCGGCTGGGCTCCGAACGCAAACGCACAGTAGAGGTAAACGTATGTCAGAACAGATAACTCGTGTACAATTTGCGGAATATCTTGAAGAAATTCATAAGGAACTCGTCCGCACAGCGCGACCGATTGCGTTTACCGTTGCAAGCAATCATAACCCATTCGCGCGATTTGCGCCGTGGGATCTGGATCAGTTATACCTCGACCCGTCAATGCGCCATACGCAAGCTCCAAGGATTCCGGCCTATGATGAAAATGGACTTCCTATTCTGGACGAAGACGGTGAGCAGGTATATATAGACGATCCAAACTGGTTGCCGGAAGAATGGATGCGCCTTCCAACAATGTTTGAAACTCTCCGCGATAACATCATTGGTTTGGATGTAATGGATCTATACGCGGAGATCGTGGCAAGAATAACGTATCTGTTCCCAAACCTGCCGACATTTCCGGAGTACCTCGCACCTCCAGACATACCGGACGCGCCAGCGTTGCCAGATCTTCCGATATTGCCGATATTGCCAGAGCTACCGCCGCTGTCAACTCTGCGGCCTCCGCTCCCGGCGCTTCCTGATATGCCGGAACTGCCGGAACTGCCAACGATCACAATGCCGGTGATGCCTGAACGCCCTGATTTTTCGCAACTCGTGCAAAACGCGGTTGCCGCGCGCACAGCATCATTGATGCATCAGTTCGATGCGCATGTAGATCCAAGACTTCGCGCAGGACTACGTGATTTGAACATGGTAAATAGTTCAATCTATCCCATTGCCCGCGCCGTGGCGCTCAGTGACCACCTTCGCCAGTTAAACGAATTTGAATCCGAACTTGCGCGAATGCTACCTGAATGGCAACTAAAAAAATACGAGATTGATTACAATAAACCGCGAATCGAAGTCGAAGCACAGAAACTCGTGCTCGGTCGCGCGGAAATCGCTTTAAAATATCCAGAATTAGAATTGCTGTACATCGAACTGGGACTAAAACACTCAGACCTGGGATTAAAACACGCCGAACTGGGATTAAAACATTCAGACCTGATGTTAAAACTAGGTGAACTGGAACTAAGACACGTAGAAATGGGGCTTCGCGGATGGGAAATACGCCTGCAATGGTTGACTATGATATTTCGCAGATCAGAACTGTCTATCATGTGGGCTGAAGTGGTGCTTAAACAATGGCAACTGCTCCTACAACGATATGAACTCCAAATCCGCCTCGCAATGCACGCCGCGGAAGTCTGGAAAACCATGCTCAACTGGCATACGCAGGTAGTAGAGGCACATGCAAAGGTACTTAGTGTATACACAGAGCAACGCATCGACGTGGAAAATCATGTTTTTGAGCTAAGCGCAAAAACATGCCTCTGGCCATTCACGGCATTCCGACAACTGACGGATCTTCTTGCCGCAATGCACGGCGGTAACTCAAGCACTTCATCGGTCTCAGGCGAAGCAGGAGGCACGGCCGCCCAACGTTCCAGAGCAGTCAGCGCGGTAGGCGGCGCAATATCCGGCGCTGCCGCGGGCGCGGGCGGCGGGCCGTGGGGTATTGCAGCCGGAGCCGTAGTCGGTCTCATCGGAGGGTTGTTTCAATGAGGTTCTATCGTTCGCAATTCAACAAGGATAGCCTATACGAAACCGAAGCCCTCGCACATCTGGTAGAAACTACCAGAGGCGTATTCAGCGGCATTATTGATCCTTACGCCGAAGGTGAAGTAGAACACCTGCCATGGCCTGAATACGGGCTAAAAGCGCGATTCCGAACAGAATATGGTATTGGCCCAAGAACTCGCGATGCCGCGCTCTTTTGGGCAAGAAATTGCCTGGCCGCGTTCCGTTGTGAAATTACAATGCCAAACGGGGACGTGCGACCCGCAACATGGGGATCATATGGATGGTGGTCTGGTTCAGGTTGGAATAACAACGCCGCGCCTAACTGGCCACGATGGAACCGGACAACCGGTAATGACCAGTTTCTTCACCAGCACGGACAATTAGTCAGTCTCGATGCCTTTATAGGCGGCAGAACCCGCGGTCAAAGTGACTCTAATCCTCAAAATGGCCCAGGATTTTTTATCCCATATGGTTGGGCAATCTTTGCCAACACCGGTACACCCAGACGATTGCCGGATTATGACAACGTGCGGGATATACAGATAACCAACGCGTTTCGATCCGCCGTTGGCGACCGCATCTGGCAACATTTATCGGATCAGGCGCGGCAGAGTTACAAGATGCTTCTAATGACGATTAACACGCTCAGTCCGGCAGAGAATCCATCAATCGACTGGATGATTCCACGGGAAATAATACCAGGTTCGGAAGAAAAAGAGCGGGTAGTGTCCGTTATACGTCAGGCCGCAAACGGTATACGTGATTCATTTAACGCCTTTACAGATATACTGGTTCAATACTATCTGCCGACAGGCCGCGAGTGGGGGGCAACTGCGCCATACGCACAGCGTATCAATTCACACGTTTCAGGGGATAGCTACGTGCCTGGACTTAACCGTGATGAACAGATTACCAGTTGGGCGCGGGCGATTGCGATGTTTTCGCATCCGGCAAAAGGTGGAGACTTCGCAACATACATACGGGATGAATTTACATGGTTTGACCTATGGGATCTTGCCGGCGATAGATACACATTCTTTGACAGGATGCCAAGTAACTTTGTGATGGTAGATGGACTGCTTCGCCGTCTTGAAAACCAACAGACACGCGCCATTCCCGACATTCTTGATCAACCGATATTCGACCTTGGCGACATACCAGAAACATTCGATCCATGGCCAACGCCTAACCCAGACGAGGTAGACCTCAAACTCATCAGCAACCAGCATCAACAGGTGAGAGTCGGAGAATTCGCGCTGGTAGAAGTGTACGCTACAAAGACAGCAGTCGGTTGGCCGGATGAAGGTACATGGAGTGTAGTACCAGGCGATATGCCGGAAATCATAGATCGGCCTATAACCGGTATCTCGCGGCGTCGGTATTTCCCAACGCCGGACGATGTTGGAACGCATAAATTCGAGATCGTCGCGGTACATAATACGAATAAGAATGTATCAGTAAGCTTCGATGTGCTCGAAGGAGAACTAATTCCGGGTATGGGAGAAATGTTCCTTCATTTCCACGAATTCCAACGCAATGGAGTATGGTGGTTACAGATTGATGCCGGATGGTACGCACTGTTTGAAGACATGGATACTTTCGACTACCTTGACGACATGCCCGCAACAATTACCGTATCTGGAATGAATCCGATTGAATGGATGGCATGGGACTGGGAATCACAACCGGTATTTGAGTTCAGACGGATACCTCTGCTACCCGAAGGATGGAAAGGCGGGCCGCGTGACTATGATCGCGTACAGTATATTTTCAGCGCGTTGCTGAAATCCGGCGCCGTTGGATCAACTATCACCGTAACCGCGGGAATTAACTTTGGTCAGATCACTCAACCCGGTCCCGATCCGATTACCAAAGACCATACGTTCATCGGTTCAGGCGTTGTAAATGAACCTATGCAGATGCAAGGATCGGCAAGATTTATGTCGCCTCCTGTTGGTCAGGTATTAAACGGAGCAAACATAATTGAGATACACGATGCGATTCTTGAAGTTCAGGTTCGTACAGACTCGTGGCTTGATGACGCAATGCAACTAACAGGCCCGTCCGGTGACGGGCCTATTACACGAATCGAATTCTCATACGCAACATACTACGGCCTGCCGCAAAGGATATGGCGTAGTTACACGGCAGTGATCGGCGGCGGCAATAATTTCATTCAGCGAAGAGAAGTACTGGACAACGGAATGACGAAATACACTACTCGGTCTATACAGCCGGTAATGTCAGTCCCGATCCTCACTAGTTTTATGGCTGCTAATTGGCCGGTGCCTTCAAGTCAGCAACCCGCCGTATTGGGGCGCTTCGGATGGCATGAACCATGGGATGCGCCAGATACGGTACCTTTCGACGTACTTGAACCTGCGCATTGTCGGTACATAATGAACATTGTACGGCCAGATGGAAACCGCTACGACATCGAACCGCCACTTAACCCGAACTTTAGAATGGTGCAAGGTCCTACATATCCTGGATTACCTGCGTACCAAATTCTACATCTGGAATGGAATCAATCATCAACAGTTTTAGTACCACCGACATAAGGAGGAATCATGGATAACCCCTGGCAGGCATGGGCAAGAACACCAGTAGGACGCACAAGCAAAACGCCATATCAATTCTGGCTTGAGGCCGGAAATATCGGATCGGAAGATGAGTTTATGGCCTGGACTGCATCAGGCGCAGGTGGCGGCGGCAGTGGCGAAAGTACCCTTATGTGGCGGCCAAATGTAGACGCAAACGGAAATCTGACCTGGACAAGAAGCGTTACTGCTTCCGCGCCCGCGCCTGTGAGCATCAGAGGAGACAAGGGCGACGCAGGCGGTAAGGGCGATAAAGGCGACACTGGAAACAACGGCCGCGAAATTGAACTGTTGGTAAACGCTACGCATATTCAGTGGCGTTATGCCGGTGATACCGCATGGACAAACCTGATCGCACTGTCTGTTTTGCAGGGCGACAAAGGTGATAAAGGCGACACAGGTTCGAACGGCACAAACGGCACAAATGGCACAAACGGCACGGACGGTGCGGACGGTGAAACGCCGGAATTTCGCATGTCCGGCGATACTCTGCAAATAAAATTCCCTTCTGATATAGGATGGATTGATCTGTATACGTTCCCGACCGGCAGCGGCGGAGGTTACATGCCTCCGTTAGGCGGAATCCAACGGCCTGATCTTGCGCAAGATGTAAGAGACAGTCTTAACCTTGCTGATACGGCACTGCAATCAAATGCACTGAACGGCTACGCCACTGAACAGTTCGTCAACGAAGCGATAGATGCCATTAATGTCGGCCCCGGCGGTTTCGTTCCGAATGCGAGCCAGACCGCGGCAATGAACAGCGGGGTGACCTCCTCGTGGAAAGATGGCGTTGATGATAGCCTTATGAGTCTCAACGCAGACATCACTTCGCTCGACACAGACGTCACCGCGAACACCCAACGCATAGATCAGGTAGAAGCCACAGTAGATGCCGTACCTGCACTGATCAGTGGGCACAATACAAACGCGGCCGCTCATGCGGACATTCGAGAAATTGCCGAGACGGCCGAGAGCATTGCACGTGGACGGTCGCAGGGTAAAGTGTTCGCTACTGAAGCCGCAATGCGCGCCTGGCTTGCAGTTCCGGCGAATGTCGCTACGTTAAACATAGGCGATAACCTTTTTATTATTGATCTTGACGAACCCGACTTTTGGTGGACGGGTACGGAACCTCAAATTCTTGGTTCGGAAAAGGTCGATCTGACTGACTTCTTTACCAAAGGTGAAATCACACTTCTATTGTTGGGAAAAGTCGACTTGCTCACATTCGATGCGCACGTAAACGACAACGTCCGCCATGTTACAGCCGGCGAAAGAACGACTTGGAATGGAAAGATGAACCGTCCATTCGCATCTATTGCGAATAACTTCGCCCACTTTAACTCAAACGGAGACGTCTTCGACTACGGAGTCGGACCTACTTCATTCGTTCTTCGTAATCAGTCCGCCTTTGACAGCGGAAAAGTCCTGACAGTCGGAGCCGATGGTTCGGTCACGCCACAAGACCCGTCCACATCTGGCGGAGGCGCGTCGATAAAATACATCCTGACCGCGGGAAATGGTACGGCGTACACTCTAACCGATCCGAGCATCACCGAAATCGTAGAAGGCACAACCGTCCATTTACGAATGCACGCAGCGAGCGGGAACACTAACACCCCGACACTTTCCGTAAACGGCACAACCGCACGGAACATGTTCTTTTGGCGTGCGGGAAATGGCTTTAACATTCAACAGAACCATCTTCTCGCCCAAGACTGTATAACCGCAGTGTACAATGCAGGAAATAACACATGGCGAGTTATTACCGAGCCGTTCCGGACGTTTACGCCAGGCGCGCCGATCACAACTGGTGGTACTGGCGGGGCATATACCATCACCGGTATCCGAGATCGCTCGATCGGCTCCGCAAGCACTCCGGTTGGAACGCGGATAAGTGTAAAATTCCATGAAACTTCCTGGAGCAACCCCACGCTAAACGCTGACGGCCAGGGAGCAATCGCCATTAGATACTCATCAGGTGGTCCACGCGCGACGACTGGCACCTTACTCCCAGGCAGTATCTACACGCTGATATTCGACGGAACCGACTGGGTTATCGAGACAGGATTCGACGTACACCGACCGGGCCCGCTCGTTGTCGCAACGGGCTCTTCCGGAGCATTGACCGTCAATGACCCGCGAATCACATCCATAACTCGAGTCGTAGGAGCCAGGATTACTACGCGCATCACAACGTTCTTCAACGGCAACTCAACCATAAACGTAAACTATACCGGCGCAACAGGCATTCGCATCGACCCGACTACCGCTCTAACTGTCGAAGATAGCTTCGCCCCAGGCATCTATGACATGGTCTGGATGCTCGACTACTGGTGTATAATCAACTACGCAGTAAAAGCAATCCGCCGCGACGTCGCCTCACTTCAAAGCGTCTCTGGCGCCCTCGCTGCCGGTAACGACAACGTAATCGGCAATCTTCGCCTTAGGAACATCTCGGCGGGTACCGGCGCGCCTCCGCCGGACCTTCCAAATGGCGCAATCTATTTCCAAATTGAGTAACGACTATGCCAGCTCTTATACGAAACCAAGGCTCTACGCAGTACATGAACGCAGGATGGATCGCTGACGATGGCGTTCATCGTCGAATCCTCGGCGGTTGGGTGATGAACAACGGCGTTCTCCGACGTTTCTTCTCAGACGATCCTACCCCGACTCCCGGTCCGATTGAAGTCATCACTATGGGACCGTTCAACCTCAGCTTTGTCGAGAACGAGGAAGGAAACATTGGCGAAGACGTAGTCTTTTACATCGGCCGCGAAGGCGCTGATCCTGATTGTGTTTTCATAAATGGTCACCCGGCTCAATACGCTTACTCTGATCGGGGCGGTGCTTACTATAGCTTCACAATGCCGGCCGGCGGCGCGGTTATAGAAGCATACGGAGTAGATAGCGCTTGGTACAACGATGGTTGGATCGAGATTGACCTGGACAACGACGAACCAGAGCTCTCTGCAGACGGCGGCCATGTGCGATGGGAAATGCCTTCGTATGCAACTCTGGAAGGCGGTCACCTAATCCTTCGAGGCGAAGTGCGCTTCGCATACGCTCCTGTCGAACCGCGCAGTTTCATCTTTCCCGCACACTCGAGGGAAGAGTTCTACTGGTACACGTTCGAAGAAGACGGAATGCTACTCCGATGGAGCCGGGCAACCAACTCTCTTCGCCTTCTCGATTTCGGAATGCCCGATAACCAGGGGTGGAGAGTATCTAACCTTGCAATAGGATTTGTTACATAAGGAGAAAATAATCATGGGAAACTTTAATCCGCTTAAATGGCTCGGACAACAATTCTATCAGCCGGGCGTTGCACTGCCTGCAATAGAAAACCAGTTGGCGCAGTTTGCGCAGAACCAAGGCCACAATATCCTCTCAGCAGCACTCCAGCAACAACTGCCAAATCAAGCCGCGGCGTCAAGCGGCCCGGCGCGAGGAATGCTTCCCGCCGCAGGTCGTGGATTACAGAGCCTGGGTAACGCGATGCAAACTCCACTTGCAATTCAGTTGATGGCGACGCTTGGTACACAGTTGGGAGGGCCGGGTTCTATGGGAGAGCTGCTTGGCCGTATGGCAATGAATAATGTTGCCGAAAATCAGCAAATTAAAGACACAGCGGCTGTGAATGCCGCTAACCCACTCGCGCGGGCTCTTGGCGGACAAGACGCGCAGATTCCGATAACCGGCGCGACCGGAACAGGGAACGTAATTGGAGAACAGGGAACGCTTGCGGGAGTAAACCTGATACCGAGGGCTCTCAGTGGACAACCCTCTTTCACTCCCGGTCAGAGAATGTTTCCCGGAACATCCTTGCTTGGTCAAACTAGCATCGGTGACCAACAACCTAACCCAATGCTGGCAGGTATTAACGGAAACCCTCTCTCAATTGCGGTGACCCAAAACCCTTTCGCCGATCCTTCTAACGCCATGACAACCGGCGCGGTAGAAGGCGTAGCGCCAACGCCGGTAACTCAGCAACCTGCACAACCTGCAATGCAACTTGCACAGGCACAGCCCGCACATGATAACGCTGGAATGTTAAACCCTCTCAGCTATGAAAGTGCTTTACAAGAGGTGCTACGAACCAATCCGTTTATGTATCCTGAACTGGAGATGGGTGGCAGTATGGGGTTTGGTCTACGCTCTCCGGGACAGGTTCAGCAGGCACTTGATAATTTCCGTCAAGGACAAATCGTACAGGATACACGGGTGCAACAGGCAGGCGCGCTTAACCAGGCGCGAGAACAGGCGCGAGAACAGGTACGGCAGTTTGATATTACCTCCAGACAGGATGATCGACGCCTGCAGGGTTCCGAC
>Ga0099364_10007146_pt1 | contig 16044 bp, 15 predicted proteins | sample TergutTh196P3_FD_73070 | JGI IMG/M metagenome (GOLD analysis project Ga0099364, IMG submission 73070) | Microcerotermes parvus P3 segment gut microbial communities from Pointe-Noire, Republic of the Congo - Th196 P3 | ecosystem: Host-associated > Arthropoda: Insects > Digestive system > Gut ...
AGTGCTTGGCTCATTGAAAAAATTCGCTTGAACTCTAGAGCTGCCTGCTGTATTCATTGTCCAGTCTATACCCAAATCATTTGCAAGGCGGCTATCAACAACAACCAGTCTCGCTGTAATAACAACTTGCAAAGTTTCAATATCCAGTTCATTTAGAGTATTCTGCATCTGCTCCAAACGTTTTTCCGTATCGTAAACTATTATGGCATTGTTGCGCTCTATCACAGAAATATTCCCGCGCGAAGACCTGATTGTTTGCAAAACAGCAGCCATTTCAGCAGCGGAAGCATGTTTAATCTGGAAACTGCGTCTTGCGAGTGGCGCAACCATATCGCTTTGTTCACGTTTCTCAGACTCCATTATTATCCTATGCTGATAAGTTGCCGTTCTTTGGACGCTTATGTAATTGCTCTCAAAAAGCCATGTCAAATCGTGCAAGTTGCACACGATTTCCATCATCTCCAGCCAAGTTTTTTGAGTGACAGTCATGGAAAGCCTTCCCTGAACATCAGGAGCAAGCAATATGTCTCGGTTTGCAAGCCGAGATATCGAATGGAAAACGGACTGGAAATCCGCATCCACAAAGGTCATATCATACCTCTTGCTATCGCCTGTGGCAGCAAAGGAAGAAAGTGTTAGAGATAGAACAAGCAGAACGCTTGCCGCGAAGTTTTTTTTCATCGAACTCCTTTTCATTTATTACCCCCAAATTTATCGGGCAAAGACATCTTATAACGACGGCTTACGCCATATTCCTGCAATAGAAACAGCACATCGTTTCTTGAAATTTTAAGCACTCTGCCATTATTAATGGTGTCACCCTCGTGAAGGGTATAAGACTGCCCTTTAATTTTATTATCGGAAAAAAGAGCCATAGGCATTTCATTTTCATAAACAACGCCAGCTAAAATCAAATTATCAATGTTGATACCATCGCCTCCAAAACTCTTAACTTCTATAAAAGGATCTCTTGAACCATAAGAGCTATAAACAATTCTATCGCTATCTCTCCAGCCAAACTTGTGAGCAACGCTATCCGCGCCACCCGGCGAATCTTTTTTCAAACGGCGAAGCTTATCTTTTTGAGAAGTAGTAAACTGAGCCTCTAAAAGAACATCACGCTGAAACACATATCCTTCTTTTTCATTATGACGTATTTTATAATATGGGTCGCGCCTGTCCAAAACTTTTAAACGATCGCCAAACTCCAAAGCGCCTATTGGCCTAACCTCATTAGTAGACGGATAAACAGATATCACATCTTCGGCTACCATGTAAGAGGCATCTGTTCTTTTAACTTGTATTGTTTGTGCAAGGGAAGGACTTATCATAGGTCTTCTCTCTATGGTTCTCGCAAAATCAGCTACATTTTGAGCTAAAGGCTCATAGCTGGGCAAAAAGAAATTCGAACTCTTTACGCTTATTGAAGTGGCTTGCCAATTCTCTAGCCTGCCCAGTCTTATTTCATGTTGCAAAAGCAATCTGTTTTCCATAATCATGACTGCCGGTTTTCTTCCACGGTATAAATATACAGTAAGTTTGCCATTGTTCCAATCCAAACCTCTTGCAAAGGTACTGTTGACAGTTCTAAATAAATCCGAATAATTCGGTGCATCAAAAAAAGACAATTCAACCGTAGAATCCGTTATTACAGGAATCACGTCTCTGGGGATATTGAAATCCAGAACTACCATAAGTTTTTCCCATTCAGAATTTTTTTGCACTGAAATATTTGAAATGCTAGGAGGCATAACAGAAAAACTCTGCAAATCCTGAGAATTAGCTGACACAGAAAAAAGCACAGCCAAAATCCAAGATCCTATTGATAACTTGTTTCTCATAATCATTGCTTCCTCGATGTAAATGTAGTTAAATCAAAAGAAACACCCATCGTTATAGGATCCCATCCGTGATCTTCAGCTTTTTTCACTTCTTGCGTTATGGAACTGGAGCGAGTTAGCCTTAGATTATTTATAGTCGTAGGATAATTGAAATTGGCTATTTCTGCAAATAACTCACCTAACATATGATAACCGGCATTGACATTAAAGGAATAATTATTTTCCACAAAATGCTCTTGAGTCTGCGAACCAGCAGGCTTAAATGCTTGAATATTAACACCCGATGCTCTAACCACTGCATACAAATCTTGCAAACGAATCGGAACTTTCTCTTCTTCTGGGAACATTTCCTTTAACCTGTCAAATTCAACTTCCGCATTTCGCAAATCAGCCTCCAGCATGGGGATACGCGGTCTCTGCGCATTTATTTTATCCAATTCATCTTGAGCGTTTTTTTGTTCTTCAACAAGACGCTGTTTTTCTTGCTGGAACTCCGTCCAAACAAAATCGTAAAACCAATAGCTGGAACCCAAGCAAACAAGAATCGCAACTATAAGATATATATTCTTCTTGTCTCTTATATCAAAATTTGAAACTGCCATCAAAACCTCCTAGCGTGCCCCGTCTTCCATGCCCAGCTGAGAATTGAATGCAACTTTTAGCGAAAAATTATAAGCCTCTTCATTGCTCAATTTAACCGCACTTATGTTTGTAAGGGTAACTCCGGTGACGCTTTCCTTTTGCTCCAATCTAAGCATGTAAAGCGCAACCTCCGCAAAATTCCATGTTGAGCAGTTTATGTCCATTTGGTCTCCATTTTGCGTTATCCCGGTTATCCAAGTTCCATGCGGAAGCGAAGTGGACAAATCTTCAAACAAAATAACCCAACGTTTGCGACTAACCTGTATAGAACGCAATGCATCGCTTTTTCGCTTTATAACTGCCAGTTTTTCGTCCAGTTCTTTTATTTTTTCGAGAAGAGGACGCTCCTTTTCAACTGCCTGCTTGGTTTGCCCAACGGCTTTTTCCAATTCGTATGTAGTATCGCTTATGTAAACGTATACAGCTAACATAACTACAGATACCAAAATAAGCGCAAATGTTGACCATACAACACGTGCATCAGAAAGCCAAGATAAATCTACCTTGGTGCGTTTGAATTCTGAAGGTAAAAGGTTTATTTCAATAAACGTAGCTTCTCTTTGCGGGTTTGCCATTAAAATCTCCTCAGGGCAAGACCCAAAGCAACGGTATATGTGCTTGCTGCTGTATTCCAGTCAACTCCAAGGAAATTGCTCCTGTTTACTTCTACGGTTTTAAACGGATTCAATTGCACGGAATCCACAGACAATCTGTCTGCAAGGAATGAATCCAAACCGATTATATTAGCACCACTGCCTGTAATTATCATTTTAGACGGTTTTTTATAGTTGTCGGCTGAACTGAAGTAGCGAAGCGCTGTGTCAACTTTCATGGCTATTTCTTCAAAAACAAACTCTGTTGCAAATTTTATCTTGGATTCATCCAAACCAGACTCCCTAACTCCAGTTCCCATAAGCAGTTCGCCGCTTTGCTCAGATGAAATTCCCAAAGGACCCGACAATTGCTCTTGCAAATCGGAAACTGAGCCGCCAAGTATTGAACGGGCAGTATTGAAATGCCCATTCCGCAAAATAGCTGCATAAGATTTGCTGTATCCAAAATTCAAAAGCAAAACCGATTCATCCGCTTCTTCCGCCTCTTCAGGTGACGAGCCAGCAGTCTTTGTGGCGGAATATATATTGCTCAAAACAAAAGCATCTACATCTATTGCGCAAAGCCTTATATTCAAAGCTTGAAATAAATTTATCCAAGCAGACAAACCATCTTTTTTAGCAGCCACTATCATTGCCTCTATGCCTTCTTCTTTGTACTCCAAAGCGGAATAATCTAAAACGTTGCCGACATCGTCAAAGGGAGGTCTGCCTTGGGCGGTCTGTAATATGAGTTCTCTTTCTGGAACTTTGGGTACGGGCTTAACCAAAATTTTATCGCACAAAATTCCAGAAGTCCAATTCACCGAGATTATAAAATCGCCATCTATACCTCCAAGAGAGGCTTTGGCGAGCAGAGCCTGAATTTTATCTATCAAAACAGAAACATTGCGTATTTCGTTGTCAACCACAACGCCTTCTGGAATGGTTTCCTGCTCCAGAACCAACAAAGTTCCTTTCATACCTTGTTTATGCTCAACAACAGCAACCCTCGCCAAACGGTGACCTATGTCTAAACCCACTGTTCTGCTCTCGCCACGTATTCTTGATATTAAATTGTTTAGCCGCACGAGATAAATATAGAATTTTTTTGAAGAAAAAAGTATCTTTTTTTACTTTTTGCGCATTTTAGCTATAATTATAGCTAAAATAGCCTGTAACAGGCACTTAGGAGTGCCTAACCATGGAATCTTGCCTCTGTTTTTCAAAGATATATTGTATTATTTGCTCTTGAATAGCGCGTATTTCACCCTCAAAAGCAACGCTATGCACTGTTTTTGAAGGGTCATTGCTGTATTGACCCGCCACTCTTACCACTTTTACCAGCAATTTATCTACTTGGCCATGGCCCGGGAGGGCAAAATTCAATTTCAAGTTAGCGCCGTTTTGAAGTTTTACCGGAAGCGCCATACCCAAGCCTCCGCCAGACATATCAATTATTTTGCCAAAGAAAATATCGCCTGCATTATCACCGTCAATTTGAGTCACCTCAACCGAAATTTTGACATCTATACGCACCCAATTCCTTTGCTGAGCACGATTAAGCCTGTTGGCATGGCTCAAAACAAGTTTCTCATTTGAATCTCTCAATACCTGTGCCCTAAAAGTATATTCTGCATCGCCGGGTCTGGTAAAATTCATGCTTACCCATGTTCCTGCAGGCACTTCGGGACCTTCGAGGCGAGTTATGGTCCAGTTTAACTCTTCTGAATCAAGAATCTGGCACATTCCCTTGTGGGTTGCAGGCTCGTTTTCCGGAATTTGCGCTAAGCACCTTTCACCGCTGGCAAACTGCCTCGTAGATGTGAAGGCTATTTCTCTAGACAAGGGCAAAAAGTTCATCGCTTTTCTCAAGTTTCTTATTTCAGCAAGTTTTTCTTTTGGCATTGATTCAATCTTTTTGCTTTTATAATACTTTTCAAGCGAATTTTCAAATACATTGGGAGATCTTATAATTGAATCAGGGTCTTGCAAAGAGGATTCCAGCGCAATATCCTTTAGGAGAGCTATGCTGCTCTGATCTAATTTAAATTTTTGCGCGCTAAATTCAAATTTTCTCCAAGCTAGAGCTAGTAGTTCCTGCTTAACCCTGTTTGCGCGCCGCACTTCGTAAAAAACCACTGCTATAACTACCAATATTATAACCGATACTAATATAATAATGGATGCAGTTGAGAAGTCTTTTTCGAATGCTTGCCTAACAGAACTCATAAACTGGTCGTATGCATTGATGCTGTCTGCTGTTCTTTGATGTGTAGCTTGGGCAAAAGCCACCGTGTTAAGCATGACTGCAAAAAACGGAAATTTGTATAAAATGGAACGCATTTGGAGGTAATCTAGAAATTTACGCAGACACTGCCATTTCGCTAACAGCAATGCTCGGAACTCGAACGCTTGAAAAAGAATCGCTGTATTCGCTGCCAATGCCTGCTATGTTTTTTGCCATGTCAAAGAAATTCGCAGAAATAGTCAAATTGTCCACGGCGTGCAGAGGAACGCCGTTTTTGCACCAAAAGCCCTGCGCTCCTATGCTGATTTCACCGCTAACCGAGTTGCAGCCAGAGCTTCCTTCCAAATGGTTTACCAGCAGGCACTCAGGGAACAAAGACAAAATTTCGCTTTCTGAGTACTCGCCAAAAGGAACAACTGCATTTATAAAGCTTGTCTCTGCCTTGCCAGAAAAACCTCGAACGCCATGCCCCGTGCTTTTGTATTTTTCTTTTGAAGCTGATTCCAAATTATATAAAAAGCTTTTAAATACTCCGTTTTCAACAATGCTTAAAGGAGCAGTTGGAACTCCTTCGCAATCCATGAGCATTGAACCTGGCAAATCAGGCTGCAATGGCTCGCTGAAAAGCGAAAATTTTTCGCTCGCGATTTTCTCGCCAAGGCGGCCTTTCAGCCTAGACAACCCTTTTTGCGCATTGTCTGCAAAAAAAGACGATAAGTAAATGGATATTATTTTAGCAGAAATTCTCTTTGACAATATCACAGGCATTTTTCCACCCTTTAAAGGCTTGGGAGATAAAAGCTCCTTTGCTCTGGAAACAACTTCGCCAGATATTTGCTCCGTGGAAACAATATCAAAATCCCGTCCGCTCTTGCTGTACCAGCCCATTTTCACAATGCCGCTCCGCTCCGCTACTGCGCCAACGCCTATGCCAAAGTCGTTTCTTTTGTCTTTGAAAAAAGCGCCTTTGCTGTTTGCGAAAAACGTTGATGACGAGGAAACTTCTGCGCCCAAGTCAGGGACATTTTTAATTTCGTCTGCTGCCAAAATCTGTTTTTCAATGCTTAGGCATGTGTTAAGCAGGCAATTTATGTCTATGCTTTCTAGCTTGGGGTTGTAGGTTGGCAATTTGCCGTTTATGGGCGCAGGTTCTGGCAAATCTATGTTCAGAGGCTCAGTGTATTCGCTGTTGGAAATTGCATCGGCAAGGGTTTGCAACAATGACTCTTTTGAAAATTTTTCCGTGGAAGCATAGCCTGGTTTTTGATTTTTGAAAATGCGAATGCCTATTCCACACGAATTTGAAATTTCTGTATTTTGCAAAGCTCCGTTAAAAACAGAAACTCCATGGCTATCATAGCTGCCCGCCAAAATATCAAATTGCTCTGCGCCGCTCTTTTTGGCTATCTCAGACAAATATTCAATAGAATCATGTATGTTCATTTTTTATAAGCACCTCGTTCTTGTTATTTTCAATCCAATTTACCAAAATTGAAACTCTGTATTTGGGGTTTAGCATGTTCCAATAAAATTCCAAAGTCTCTTGGGCTGTGTTTTTTATGGGCATTGTTTTTGGCAAACCGATAAAAGACACAAGCGGGTCTTCTTCGCCTTCGTAGGTGGTTAGCATTTCGCCCATGCCTAGGGTGCCGGCTTCTTTTTCAATGAAAATAGATTCGCGTTTTGGATTTTCTTTGCTGCTAGCTTTTAAAATGGAAAGCGCATAAGAGCCATTGGGGTAAAAAATACCCGATATTCTTGGGGTGTAGTTTGGAGCATCAGGTTCATAGGTTCTAGTTTCTAAGGCTTGGCATGCTGTTTTTCCTTCTGCCAAAAATTCAGCAATGGTATCGGTTTGGTCGCCATTGCTTATTATATGCACATCCTTGAATATTTTAAAGGGATTGTAAATTATCAAACTTGGGTCTGTGACTTTCTTCTCATCAAAAGCCTTTGTGCTAACGGAACCATCGCTATTTTTAACAAAAACCCTATTCTTGCTATTCTCGCTTCGCCCCATAATCCAATAAACCTGAACCCGCTCGCCGCCAAGCCCAAAACCCAAAATCAAACCACGCCCCGGATAAGGATTATTTTTTAGCCATTGTTCATTATTAATTATTAATTGTTCATTATTCATTGTTCACTTACCTCATATCAATCTCATCCGTTCCTGGCGGGGATTTGAATTTAAAATCTTTTTCGGAAAATTTTCCTTTGCTTAAATTTTCAATGGAATACCAAATGTCGTTGCTGAAATTATCTTTTGTGAACAGGCGGACTGGGGAGCAGTCGCTTTGGGAGAGCCATACTTCCATTGATTTGAACTGGTCTTTGTATTTGTCTGGGTTTAGGCTCAGAACATGAACGCTTTTGCCTTTCCATAATTCTTTTTTTGCGCTGATTGCTTTTGTGTTCAGGTAGCGAAAGAGAATTTCAGTGGGCTGCAATTGGTTTTCCAAATCGGATATGAGCCTTATCAGCACTTGTTTTTGCAATGGATTATATTGCCATAAATTCACGCCGTCGCTTAGAATTTGCATATCTGGCATTGTTAATGCAAAGCGGTTGTTGTTTGCTGTGAGCAAGTCTCCGCTTCTTTGAATTTCTTCTCCAGTGCTTGCAACTCTGGTGAGCATTTGAAAGCTGAATTTAACCTCAGCATCTTTGCCAAAGTAGTCAGCAGAGCATTTAAGCAGAGAATCGGCCTGCGAGCCAAACGCCGCGGTTAGGGTTAAGAGTAAGAAAATTAGAATTTTCAAAGGCATAGGTAGAATGTAGAAATTCTGTGCCTCTGCTGGTGTGCCAAATTAAGGCACTCCTTCTATGACCATTGCAACGCAAATCTGCGTTTTTGTTAGCCAGAGCGCTTTGCTTCTTCTTGTTCGCGTTTTTTTGACTCGTTTTTGCAGTCAACGCATTTGGTTGCGGTTGGAACTGCTTCCAAGCGAACTATGGGTATAGGGTTTTTGCATTCCCTGCATATTCCATAAGTGCCTCTGTTTATGCGGTTCAAAGCGTCTTCCAATTGCTTTAGGTATTTGCTGTCGCGCTCTGCAAGGTTCAAATTCATGGTCAAATTAGCATAATCCGAAGCCGCTTCTGCAGGGTGATTAGCGTAAGAAGAGAGTTCTGCGCCTGATTCCCGCTGATTTTCCAAAATGGAAGACTGCTCGCGGTAGCGATGTTCTTCCAAAAGAGCATTATACTTATCTGTGATAAGCTTTTTGAAGCGTTCTAATTCGTCTTTGCTAAGAGCTTCTGTTTCCATAATTAACCTCCAAAATTTAAAAATTCAACTGGTTAGCCTAAAAGTATATTATTTTTTTAAAAAAATCACTTTTTTATATTTTTTTTCCCTTTTTTTCCGTCTAATGGGTATGGAAAAGAAAAATTTATTGCCTAGAGAGAAAATTTTAGCTGGAGAACTCGAAAAATTGTCTGTAGAGGAACTGCTTTGCGTGGTTTTGGGCAGGGGAACGGCTGGAAAAAATGTTTTTGAGCTTTCAAGGGAAATTGCGGGCATTTTGGAAAAAAAATCCAGAATGCCATCAATTGACGAACTTTTGAAGGTTCATGGCCTTGGACTTGCAAAATCTGCCCAGATTTTGGCCTGTTTGGAGCTTTCTGGGCGTTTTATGCTTGGAAAACAGGATAAAGCCATTTGCTCCCCAGCGGAGCTTATGCCTCAGCTATCGTTTTTAAAACATTCCAGGCAAGAAAACATGGTTTTAATCACTTTAAATGGCGGCAACAAGGTGATAAAAGTCCATCTTATAACCGTTGGAACGGCAAATTCCACCCAAGCGCACCCAAGGGAAGCCTTTGCCCCAGCTTTGGAAGACAGGGCAGTAGCCGTTGTTTTTGCCCACAACCACCCAAGCGGCAGCCACGAGCCAAGCATGGAGGATCTGATTTTGACTCAAAAGCTGTGCGCAGCCGGGCGTATTTTGGAAATACCGGTTTTGGACCATTTGGTAGTTAGCTCCTCAGGCTTCACAAGCATAAGAAGCGTTAATGCGGAGTATTTTGAAGGGTGAAATAGCAATCCACTCTTTTCTACATTAACCCTATGGATTCTCTTAGGGAACTGCGTCGTGAGATGGCTAATGCCATAACGCACGGATTAGGAATTTTGTTTGGGATTGCCAGCATTCCGCTTCTCTCTGCCATAGCTGCAAAAACCTGCAATGTCCCCGGCGTTGTTGGTGCAACCATTTACGCATTCAGTTTTTTGATGCTGTTCTCTGGTAGCACCCTTTACCACAGCACGCAGAATATAGACGCAAAAAGAATACTCCGCACATTTGACCATATTTCAATTTACTTTTTAATAGCGGGTACTTATACGCCATTTTTGCTTATGTATATGCTGGATGGTTTTGGAATAACTTTGCTTTCAATTCAGTGGTCGCTTGTGCTGCTGGGGATTTTTTTTAAAATTTTTTTCACAGGCCGCTTGAAAATAGTTAGCACCATAATATATATTGCGATGGGCTGGCTTTTGCTTGTTGGCGGCAAGCGTTTTTTTGAAGAACTGCCAACTCCGGTGCTTGTTTTAGTGGTTGTAGGCGGCGGGCTTTACACGCTGGGTTGCGTTTTTTACTTGAACAAGAAAATTTATCATCACCACGCTATTTGGCATCTGTTTGTGCTAAGCGCTGCCATTTGCCATTATGTTGCGGTGTTGGTTGCCGTGACAATAACTAGTAATACTGGGTGCGTATGAGGTTAAAATAAAGTCTCTTTTGGAAAAAAATTAGTATTGTTCATTCTGGAAGTCCTGCGAATTTTCTAAATTAACCTTCCCACATTTGGTAGAGATGTGGGATATAGCGAAAGTGGCGGAATTGGCAGACGCACTAGGCTTAGAACCTAGCACCGCAAGGTATGGGAGTTCAACTCTCCCCTTTCGCATTAAACTTTTAAAAGGAGAATACTTTGGCTGTAACCCCTAAAACCAATATAAGCATGGCTGACGAAAACCATCGCTCAGTCGAATTTACCGTTTCTTTCAGCGAAATGGACAAGCTTTTTGACAAAAACATCGGCGAGTTTCGCAAACAGGTGTCCATGAAGGGATTTCGCCCCGGGCAAGTTCCAAAACAGCTCTTTGTATCGCGCTTTGGCGATGAAGTGTATAGAGAAACCGTAGAAAGGGTTGTAAATGGCGACTTGAAAAACGAATTTGAAAAAATAGTCGAAACTTGGAAAACCGATGAGAAGCTTGAGATAGCGGCTCCCGCCGAACAAGGAGAGCTTCAGGCAGAACGTGGGCAAGACTTGGTCTATAAGCTCACCATCGCGCTCAACAAACCGCTTGTTGCGCAAGGATACAAAGAGCTTGGGGTCAAAGTTTCCGCCGCCGTTGTCGCAGAAAATGAAGTGAGCGAAGTAATCCAAGATGTGCGCAAAAGATTTGCAAAAGAAGTTGTGGCAAACCGCCCATCCAAGCTCGGCGATATTGTAAAAGGCAAATACCTGAAGCAGGTGATTGGCGGAGAAGAAAAAATTCTTCCAGAAAATCCAGTGTTCGGAATTGAAATAAGCGAAGAAATGAGCCTGAAAGACCTGAAAGAAGCTTTAATCGGCTTGAGCGCAGGCGAAGAAAAGGAATTTTCGATTAGCTATCCAAATGACCACCAAAGTACTGAATTGCAAGGCAAAACGGCGGAATATAAAATCGCCATAACAGAAGTTTGCGAGCTTGAACTGCCAGCTCTAGACGAAAAATATTTCTCCATGGTTGGAGCAAAAGACGAAGAAGATTTCAAAACAAGAATCACAGACGATCTCCTAAAAGACAAACGGCAGAGAGTTCGGCAAATTGCGCTCAAAGAAGCCTTTGACAAGCTAATAGAGAAAAATCCTTTCCCTGTTTTGGAAGAGCAAATCAAGTTTATGGCAGAAAAGAGCCTGCAGCGCCAGCGCAGTCGCTACAGCCAGCAAGAAAACGAAGAAGAGGAAATTAAAATTTCCAAAGAACAGCTAGACGCCATGCGCCCCGAAGTTAGCCGTTTTATTCAAGAAGACCGCCTTTTGCATTCCATAATTGAGCAGGAATCCTTAAAGCCAACGCAAGCCCAAGTTGACGCAAAAATACAAGAGCTTGCAGACTCGGCAAGAATGGATTTTGCTACTGTTAAAGACGCAATGCGCAAAAACGGGCAAATAAACAGCATTCGCGAAAATCTAAAACTGGAACTAGCGCAGAATCTCTTGATAGGGGAAGAGGCATGATTATACCCAGCATATTTGAAGATACAGGCAGAGGCGAACGAGCCTTTGATATCTATTCTCGCTTGTTAAAAGAACGCATAATTTTTTTAGGCGCAGGCATAAACGATGAAGTTGCCAATGTGATAATGGCGCAGCTGATTTATTTGGAATACGAAAACCCTCAAAAGGATGTAACCATTTACATCAACAGCCCAGGCGGCTATATTTCAAGCGGGCTTGCAATTTACGATACCATTCAGCACATCCGCTCCGACGTTGCCACAATTTGCATAGGCGAAGCCTCATCGATGGCGGCTATTATATTAGCCGCAGGCACAAAGGGAAAAAGGTTTGCGCTTCCTAATTCCAGAATAATGCTTCACCAGCCAAAAGGCTATGCCAAAGGGCAAAGCTCCGATATTCAAATTCATGCAAAAGAAGTGATAAACACTCGCGATAAACTGAATGACATAGTATCAAAGCACACGGGAAAAACTAAGGAAGAAATAAAGCAAAAAACCGACCGCGATTTCTACCTAACCCCGCAAGAAGCCTTGGAATTCGGCATAATAGACGAGGTATTCAAACCGAGGGAAAAGGAAATAAAAACATAATGAAAAAAAAATTGGCATCTTGCTGTTTTTGCGGAGCAACCATAGACGAAGTGGAAAGGCTGATAACCGGTCCCGAAGGGATTGCTATATGCAATAGATGCGTTCAAACTTGCCATAATATGGTTTTATCGGACAAAAGCGGAAAGCCGGCAGCGCAATCAATTCAAAATCCAGAACCGGAAATATTCTTGCCTTCGCCGTCAGAGTTAAAAAATCATCTGGATAAATTTGTGATAGGCCAGGATTCTGCGAAAGTTGCTTTATGCGTAGCTGTTTACAACCATTATAAAAGGCTCTTTTTGAAAAATTCAAAAGAAACGTCCGTTGAAATAGACAAGTCAAACGTTCTTTTTGTTGGTCCAACTGGTTCTGGCAAAACGCTTTTGGCTCAAACTCTCGCCCGTTTTTTGAAAGTTCCGTTCACAATAGCAGACGCCACGGTTTTAACCGAGGTTGGCTATGTTGGCGAAGATGTGGACAGCATTTTGGTAAGGCTTTACCAAGCCGCCGATTACAATGTGCAAGCCACGGAAAGAGGCATTGTTTTTGTGGACGAGCTGGATAAAATAGCCCGCAAATCCGCTAATCCTTCAATCACTCGCGATGTGTCGGGCGAGGGCGTTCAGCAGGGTTTGCTGAAAATTTTAGAAGGAACCGTATCGGCAATTCCTCCAAAGGGAGGCCGCAAACATCCAGAGCAGCATTTAATTCACATAAACACTCGCAATATTTTATTTATATGCGGCGGAGCTTTTGAAAGGCTAGACAAAGTAATTTCTAAACGCATAGATTCTGGCGGAGGAATGGGCTTTGGAGCGGATATTGTATCAAAAAGCGAAAGAAAAATCGGCGAAATTCTCGGCAAATGCGAACCAGAAGACCTGATAAGCTATGGATTGCTCCCAGAGCTGGTTGGCAGGCTGCCTGTTATAGTTAGCTTAAACGAGCTGGACGAAGAGGCTCTTTTAAACATTTTAACTCAGCCGCAAAACGCTCTAATAAAACAATACACAGCGCTTTTCGCAATGGATAACGTGGAGCTTTCCTTTACAGAAGACGCTTTAAAAACCATAGTTAAAAGAACGGTTGAGCAAAAAACCGGAGCGCGCGGCCTTCGCTCGGTAATGGAAAAAATTTTAATGCCTTATATGTTTAACGTTTCAAAAGAGCGAGAAAAAACGATTTTGCAAATAGATGCAAAAATTGTTGAAGACGCTTTGTCAAAGAATAAAAGGCAATAGCAAGGGGTGGCAAATTGACAGCAGAAAAAAATGAAACTATTATTGGCAAAGAAGAAGCTGGGTTTCCTCAACCGGATTTTGACAAAAACTTTCCCGTTGTTCCTTTGCAAAAATTCGTCATGTTTCCTCGCATGGGAACAAGGCTCTCTTTTGACCGCCAAATAACCTTGAACGCCCTGAGGCACATAGATGAATCCAAAGGTTTTGTGATTTGCCTTTTGCAAAAAAACAGAGAAATAGACATACCAAAAGAAGACGAATTATATTCTGTGGGCATTTTGGCTTATGTGAAAGGAGTTTCTGGAACGCCAAATAATTTGCTTTTGGTAAATTTATTCGGCGTTTTGCCCGTTGATGTAAGCCAGCTTACCTTGAGCGAAAAAGAAGGAGACAAGTATTTTTTTGCATCTGCAAAGCCGCGTTTCTTAGAATTTAAAGACAAAAAATTTGCCAGACCGCTTGCAGACAACTTGCTCGCTTTAATGGAGCAATATTCAAAAACCCGCCACAACCTGCCAGATAACCTGAAAGATATTCTAAAAGGCATGCCGCCAGAAGAACGCTGCCTCATTGCCCACAGTTTTTTAAGAATCTCAGACGACGAGCATCAAAGCATTTTAGAAAGCGAGGCTTTGGAAGAGATGTATGCCAAAGTAGATTTGGCAGTAAATACCGCTTTGGAAGTTCATAAAGTAATTTCCCTGAACAGGCAGCAAGTTGAAATAAAAATGCAGCGCTCCCAAAGGGAATACATGCTTCAGGAGCAAATTTCTCATCTCCAAAAAGAACTGGACGAGATAAATGCCGGTGATCAGGATAGCGAAAATTTCTCAAAGAAGGCAAAAGGGCAAAAATTCCCGCCAGCGTTCAAAGAAAGATTTGACGAAGAAATGACTCGCCTAAAATTGCTGAACCCAATGAACCCCGAATATACCGTAGTTCGCAATTACATAGACTGGCTGCTTGCGCTTCCATTTGGTGCTTACAGCGAGGATGTTCTTGATATAAAAAGAGCTGCTGAAAGCTTGAATTCCAAGCATTTTGGCTTGGAAAAGGTTAAAGAGAGAATTTTGGAGCACATAGCCGTTCTGCAAATGGCGGAGAAATTAAAAAACAAAGATGTGAAAAGCCCAATTTTATGCTTGGTCGGACCTCCGGGCGTTGGCAAAACAACTCTTGCAATGTCCATAGCCAATGCCATGAACAGAAATTTAGCCCGAATCTCGCTCGGCGGCGTTCATGACGATGCAGATATACGCGGCCATCGTCGCACCTACATTGGCTCAATGCCGGGCCGCATTGTGCAGGCTCTTCGCAAGGCAAAAAGCATGAATCCATTGATTTTGCTAGACGAGATAGACAAAATGTCAAGGGATTTCAGAGGCGACCCTGCCAGCGCGATTTTGGAAGTTCTTGACCCTGAAATAAACACCGAATTCACCGATCATTTTATAGAGGTGGGCTTGGACCTTTCCCGTGTATTTTTTGTGGCAACCGCCAACACCCCAGATGGCATTCCTGCCCCGCTTTACGACCGCATGGAAATAGTTCGCATACCGGGCTACCTGCGTTTTGAAAAGCATCACATTGCCCGCGATTATTTAATTCCCAAAATCCTAAAACAGAATTCGCTAACCGCAAAGCAGTTTAAGGTAGCAGATTCTGCCATAAACGGAATTTTGCGAGAATACACAAGAGAAGCGGGCGTTAGAGAATTGGAAAGAAAGCTTGAGACCATGGCTCGCAAGCGAGCTATGGAATTGGTTTCGGAGAGAAAATTCAATCCGCAAATCGCTCAAAAACAGCTTTCAACTTACTTGGGCGTTCCAGATTTCGCAGGCGCCCGTTTGATTGACGAAAAACGCCCCGGCATTACAACCGGCTTGGCTTGGACCCCCGTTGGCGGCGATGTTCTGCACATTGAATGCGTTCTTTTGCCCGGCAAAGGAAAGCTGCAGCTAACTGGGCACTTGGGCGATGTAATGAAGGAATCCGCTCAAATAGCCCTTTCTTTGGTCAGGGAGCGAGCAAAAAAATACAGAATTCCAGAAGAAAAATTCCGCAAAAACGATATCCATTTGCATTTTCCAGAGGGCGCAACCCCAAAAGACGGTCCATCCGCCGGCATAGCGATTACCATTGCCATGCTATCAGTATTCACAGGCAAAGTGATTACGCCTTTTGTTGCATTCACAGGCGAAGTGAGCTTGGTAGGTCGGCTGATAGCAATTGGCGGCTTAAAGGAAAAAGCTTTGGCTGGCCTTGATTCTGGCGTAAAAAGATTGTTTCTCCCTAAAGATAACCAGAAAAACGTAGAAGACTTGCCGGATTTGGTTAAAAATGGCTTGGAAATCAAAATGTTTACGCATATAGATGAGGTTATAGAGGAATTGTTTTAGTAGCTCGCCAGGCGAGCCTCCTCTTTCAAAGCAAGTTATCCACTCCCTACTTCCTACTCTTTTGCTCTATTTCGTGCAAAGTGTAACCCTGGCGTAAAAGGGTAAGCAATTCAGCACGCTCTTCCTCGCGAGCTTCCTCGCGGGCAACCTCAAGGGCATCGTCCCAATTCCATTCTGTAAGCAGCATGTTCTCAATCTCCGAAGAATGTTTCTCCAAAAAATATAGCAAAATATCACGTCTTATGCA
>Ga0099364_10007147_pt1 | contig 16043 bp, 12 predicted proteins | sample TergutTh196P3_FD_73070 | JGI IMG/M metagenome (GOLD analysis project Ga0099364, IMG submission 73070) | Microcerotermes parvus P3 segment gut microbial communities from Pointe-Noire, Republic of the Congo - Th196 P3 | ecosystem: Host-associated > Arthropoda: Insects > Digestive system > Gut ...
AGTCTTTGTGGGGGCCGTCATAGAAGGGCTGGAAGGAGGTGATGACCCAGGCGTTTTTCGCGTCATTGATGACCGCGGTGTTGTCTTCCAGGCTGGACAGTTCGTTCTTGCTTGCTCCTGGCCCCCTTGTGGTCGAGTAGGTGCGCGACCGCGACCCGAACAAGCCACCACCCATGCCCAGGCCCAGGCCCCGGTTGCGGCCTCCAGCCCCTACTCCTGTGCCTAGCTGAACAGAGTTTGACACGCTCGGGTAGTCGAAGGGGGGAAGCAGAGACTCGATCTCGCCAAGGCGCTGCGCGTTGGAGTTTCCAGGCATCGTGAGCCGGGCGCTGTTCTCCTCAATTTCTTTGGCCGCGTGCTGTCCATAAGCCCCAACTCTTTGCTCACTGGACTGCCACAGCCCGACTTTTTGAACCCCTTGCCCGCTTCCTCGTGAAGCCACTCTCGCCATGGAAGGCCACGGATAAATATTGGCGATCTCGTCCAAGATCATGGTCACGGGAGGGTCAATCCTGTTGCCTGGGCAGACCTGAGAGATTCGAGACGCCGTACGCCACATGTGATCGAGGAACATGGCGTAGATGACGCCGATGGTTCCGGCAGTGTCCCCTGAGGTTGCCGCGCCTTTACTGATCAGATAGCACGTTCCGCCAGAGAGCAGGAAGTCTTCGGCGTCAAAAGGTTTCTGACCTTCATGGGCAACCATGTTTTCGCGCAGGGAAAACAAGTCCAGACAGTTGAAAGCGTTGGAGACAGCAAACCATTTACTTGACCGCATCTTGGGGTCTTCGCGCAGCAGCGCGGCCAGGTTTTCTTGCCAGCCGTCAATCATTTGCCCTGGCACAAGCGCCAGCTGTTTCATCATCGCTAGGGCTTCGCGGGCCTTGTCATAGCTCCTGGACCAGGCAAAGACCTCGTGAATGGATTTGTTGCCTACGGCCCCGCAATGCAGCAGGGCTTGGACAACGCCGCGCGCGTCCGAGCCCCACTCCTTGTTCCCCCCAGAGTTGATGCCTGTGCCAGCGATGAGCATCTCGGCATATAGTTGCGCGATTTCTGCGTCTTGGCAGCCATCGAGGATTGACCAGCGGGCGGTGTGAGGAACCCCGCCCTCACCGTCAAGATTGAACACGCAAATAGGGCCGCGCGCAGCGCGGCACAAAGCCGTCGCGAAGTAGTTATCCGGTCTCGTCGAGGTCGTAATGACCGTGCCTGGAGCGGACAAGATCATCGGAATGGCCAAGTTCACGCCTTTACCCGACCGGGCTATCCCATCACCCACGATGGGCCGTTCAATGCTGATATACACCGATTCAGCGCGGCTTGACCCGAGATAAAACGCCATATCCCCGATCTGGACTTTGCTGCCTGCGCAGTCCACTGCCGGGGGAAGACCACAGGCCAACACCTCACCTGTTTCGCTGACGGCGACGCGGCCAAAACTGGTCATGACTGTCTCGCCAGCGCGTGTGCGGGCTAGGAGTAGATCGCTAGCAAACCTGCGCTGTGTTCGTTTGCTGGTGGGTTCCTGCGGCCACTTGGCCGCCACCTCGGCCTCAGCGGCGGCTAAAGCCTCTTGGGTTTGGGCGGGGAACATGACAGCGGCGACCGCGCTGGCCCGCCCAGCCGTGGCGACCAGGGCCGCGAACTGCGGCCGTAAAATGTGTGCCTTCTTCAAAATAGCCCGCGCGCCATACTGTGCCCTGATGGCTTTCGCTGAGCCGAAGACTCCCTTGCGGGCCAACATGGTGTGCCGGGTCTGCGCGTGAGAATCATCGTACTCGCGCCACCACACCGACACGATGACCGTGACCGCCACCACCAGCACACCCCAGACAGTGATGGCGGGCCAGGCCCACCACGCCACCTGGTCTTGGATGCGGGCAATCCAGCCAGGCAGCAGGACTGTCAGCCACAAGACCGCGATAAACCCCACAACCTTGCCAGTGGTCAACCCCGCCAAGACTTCATAGGCAGTGCCCGAGCGTTTCACATCCTGACCAAAGCTCGTACCCCGCAACCACCGCTCCAGCGGCTTCATCGACCACGGCTGACGGTCATCCAAGACGACCGTACGCACTACGTCACGGGCTGGCCTGCCCCGCCGCGACCTCGCGCTACCCCTACTCATGGGGTGCCCTCAGATTGGTGCTGACCACGTCCGGCCTGAACATGATTTTGACAGCGCCGAAGATCAGGCCCACAAGGCGAGATAGAAGCAAGGTCACGGCCCAGGCCACTGCCGCCGCCGAGACCACTATCACCACGAGCGCTTCCCAGACCACTGCCGGTCTGTCCTGTGCAATCCGGGCAAAGCCCCCAGACCCGTCAAAATTTGCCAGAAGTATGAGGAAGGTCACCGAGCCGAAAAGAAATACTGTTTCACCCTTGAGGTTCTTGATTTCGGGCCAGGCAGGTTTGCTTCAATCAGCAACGTCTTTTCTGCCTTGAAGAAACTGGCCCCACGGCGTCCACCTACTCGCTTTAAAAGTTTTCTCACACACCATCAGCCCACACCCCCCACCACACATGCTTGGGCTTTGTATCTCGCAGGTGTCGTCGAGGTCTTCGAGGAGAGTGTTTGGCCAGGCCCTGATGATCGCAGTTGCCGAGATCACGCCTACCAGTCGGGCCAGCAGCAAGACCATGACCCAGGCCTGGGCCACTATCACCCCGGCTATCGCCACCGCGCCTACGGGGACAGGAACTGTCGCCTGGGCAATGCCTCTGAACAAGACAGCAGGCAGCCACAAGGTCAGCAAAGCGAAATAAAGCCAGCCTCCTGCCACAACGCACAGGTCTGAGAATTTGTTCTCACTGAACTGGATCATCACAGCTCTACCGGTGCCTCGAAGAAACTGACCCAAAGGCGTCCAAAAGCTGCCCTCGTGGAGGTTTTCTTCAATCTCCGCGCGCGCTGCAGCCCGCTGAGAGGCATCTAGCTTGCGAATCTTTTCCCGCCACATCCGCCGTTCTGCCTTACTCAAACGCTCTTCTTCTATCTCGATAATCATTTCTCGAATCCTCCTGAACGATGCTTGTCGGTGTTGATGGTCTGGTAGAGCCGTTCGCCGACAACGGGGTGAACCTTGACCGGGGTGTTCTCTGACAGGTGCCAAAACCCCACCCCTGGGGGCAGGTGAGGAAGTTCTTCAGCTTCAGCGTCAGAAATTTTCGGGATAAACTCACGCAGCAAGCCAATCGACTCCGAATCTTGCCGGTAGAGGACCTTGGTATCGGACTTCTTGATAATGCCTTTAACAATGGCCCGGTGGGCCGAGTCTTGGTCACCGACCATGAATGTGTCTTCGAGCTGGTGAAGCAGGTTGATAGTTCCTACCTGATAGTGTCCTGACAGGCGCAAGCGATCAGCGGTACTTTCTGCCAAGGCCTTATTGCGCAGTTCAAAGTGCGCTTCCTCGTTGATGAGGGTGCGCCAGGCCCCATCCCTGCTCTTGAGCGTGGCATCAATCCATGCCGAGCGGGCAGCAGTCATCAAATCAGTCAGCACCTCGTTGCTGCCAAAAACCGCAGAGGTATCAATAACAGTCATCGGACAGTTGGCCCTGGGCATCATCGTCGAGTGCGTATCGAACATCCCGGCAAAGGCCCCAGAGACCAGGGGCTGGAAGACCTTGGCCAGACGGGACACGGACTGGCCCGAATTGCACCGCCGGGACAATTCCCCGCGGCCCCCGTCATCTTCTAGGGCCTGCCAGCAAGCCCTCAAGGTCGCAGGCATCCCACCCGTGGTCATGTCCACGACCAGGGCATCGATCAGGGCCTTGTCGAAGGCGTCCAGGTCTCCTGCACCCATGGCGTAGCACACAGCGCGCAGGGCCTGATCGCGTCGTAGTTTGGAATCTTGCACCCACGCCAACTCATCACTACCCGGCACATAGGGCGCAACATCCAACAAGTTGAGCACCGTCCCAGTGCCTGGCCCCACAGTCATGATCTGACCACCCACCAGGCGGGCTAGGTCAGTCCACTCACTCTTAGGGTCAGAGGCCACAATGATCTTGCGGCCCCACTGCATCAACCTGACGGCCAGGACTTTGGTGTGGGTGGATTTGCCATACCCGACCAGGCCGAAGACCACCATGTTGGGACTGTTGACCAGCCCGGCATCACGCGCACCCCAGGGGTCAAACGTAAAAGGCATCCCCGTAGAGTGCTCCACGCCGATCACCGGGCCAGGAATGCTGTACGGGTTCGCGGCAACAAAAGGAGTGAGCACCCCGGCACGTCCTGTTGAAGTGATGTGCGCGGGCAAAATCGGGTTGATCGGCCCCCACATCCCGCCGTGGCCGCCAAAACTTTCCGAACGCCGCCCCCACCGCCTAGACCTGCCCATGACCGGCAGGTCATCAACCGGCAGCGGGATAGCCCTAGCCTCCTCAAAGCGCGCCACAGCAATATCGCTGGCCAGCCTTTGAACCTGAGCCTCCAACCGGCCCCCACGTGGCAGATCAGACATGCTCCAGGTCAACCTGCGCCCACCAAGCCCACCACCAGCCTGGGCCTGGCGCTGGGAGGAGGCCTGGCGCTGGCTAGCAGACGACTTGGCCTGGGCGTGTGCTTGGTCGCGTAGGCGGGCACGAACCTCCCGCAACCACGCATTTGCTACTTTGCGCTCATCGCGCGACAAACGCCGATCTGCGGGGTCAAAACCCTCACCCCCAGCGCCCAGGCTTGAGAGTTTGCCAGACAGCCCACGCCCAGTAAGCCGCGCCAGCCCGCGTCTTTTATCGCTCTGCCTTACTTTGAGATCCTTGGCACGCCGTGAGCGAGCCTCCACAGTGTGTGGGTGAGCCTCTTTTGTCGTGGAAGCCTCCACGGTGTGTGGGAGGGCCGGGGCCGGTGTGGGAGTGCTGGTGAGGCTTTCGATGTCTGCCTCCAACAAGGCTGTAGGTGTCATCGTCGCTGCCGTCCAATCCCTAAAGGTAGCGCGCAGGCCACAAACGTGGCCCACTGCTGACCACGTGCCACAGCGACCCGCATCCCCGGCGTCGATGTGCGCAGCCACTGGTTGGCTTCTTCTAGCTGGTCAATAGTGCGGGCATGAACCGTGATGAGGGTCAGGTGGTTCATTTCCCCGTACCCGGCCATCAGGTCGCCGCGCATCTTGTTGACCTCACGCTGTTCAATGGCGAAATCTGCCTTTTGCGGCCGCCCCAACTTCTGATTTGTCCGCTGGCGGTCCTCAATGGACTGCTCGCGGGTCTGCTGGCGAGACTCGCTCTTTTCTAAGGTCACGCCTTCCCAGATTTGGGTGACGGTGTGGGGTAGGGAACCCCCAGCGACCAGTTCAGATAGAAATCCGGCATCGACAGGGTAAGGAGGCCAGCCTGGCACCCACCACGAGCGGTGAAACGCCGAATCCGTGACCACATAGTCCGGGTTTTCCGACAAGCTCCCCGTCAAAATGCCGCCCACATCCAACCCCCCATCGGGGTCAAGGTCATAAGCGGCGTCCAGGTCAAAGACCTGGGCCATAGCCCCGTGAATCTGACGGGCAGACAGCCACCTAGTCGCCGCAGCGTTCACACCACACTGATTGAGCAGGGCGTGCAGGCGATGGACATGCTCCACCAAGAGCTTCGATAGGCCCATCTGCCCGCCACCACCAGCCGCGATACGCTTCTTCGCCTTATCCGCCGACACCGTGATGGTGACGAGAACGTCACGCTTCCAGGCCCCCGAAATATATTCATGGTCTTCCAGGTCTTGTTTTTCCCAGCTCGCCAGCTCGACCACAGACGCCTCCAAATCATCACCGAGAACACTGGGGGGCACGGGCAGGTGTGTTGTCCCGGCAGGCAAGTTTCGGGCGTGTAGAGCAATCTGGGTCACCCCCTGCATGTCCGCGATCTCACGAGCCACCTCACTGACATACGCCGCCCGATTATTGCGGGCATCGACATCGGCATACTTGAAGCTATCTCCCGCGAACCGCAGCACGACACTTGCTGTGCGCTCTGCTGCGTCCCACAGATAGGCGGCGCCGGCCATTTTCGGCACCCCCACAATCGACAGCATGTGAATGCGCTCACCGACAGCACCAGGAATCGTCAACCGATGGTCTGTGACGGCTCTTCTCGCGTCCGGAGGGACAATGACGTGGGTCTGCCCGGTGACCTTCCGCACAGTAAACAGCGTCCACGCCCACGCGATCTGCACATAGCTACGCCCCTGATAGTGGCCAATGCCCAAAATGGACAAGGGCACACCCCAGATGACAGCGATGGCAAGCCCAGCCAGAGGCTGACCCACCATCGCCGCAATCAAGGCAGGAGCCACACCCACCCCCACCACAATCAGCGAAGGGACAGACAACCCCGCAATGACCCCAGCCCGTGAGGGCTTACGCGCCAGCCGCGCCGAAAAAACCCGCGCCTTAGAATCCTGCTGACTCATGACCCGTTCCTGCCTTGCTGCTCACGCGCTACCTGGGCACGGCGCTCCAACGCGGCCTGAGTAGCCTCCAAAATCTCCGCCTGCGTCTGTTCTTCATCCCCGCCGACCGCCGGGCTGGAAGAACCGCGCAGCAGGCCAGACAAGCCGCCAGGCCCTGCACCAGGGCCAGCAGGGCCAGCCTGGGACTGATGGGACTGGCCACCTTGCATGTGACCGACCTGGGCCTGGCTGCCCTGGAACTGGCCACCTGGCCCCTGGCTGCCGTGGGTTTGGCTGCCGTGGGAGATGTCAGACGAACCCCGCGAGCCTGAGACCGTGGGCAGTAGGCCTGGACTGCCCGGGTTGCGGCGCTCACCAACCCGCACATCCCCGCCACCACCGCCTAGCCCAGCAGAGCCTGCAAACAGAGGGGAGCCTGCTCCTGGGCCAGCCAGGGAGAACCCAGGAGCAGGAGACTGCACAGGCGGGACAGGCGGGGCAGATACTGCCGGGCCACCTAGCCCCGCTCCGCCCAGGACAGACCCAGCAGAACCGCCAGGAGCGCTAGGAGCGCTGAGGCCGCCACCGGCGCCAGCACTGCCCAGGTGGCCTGGGCCGCCACCCTTGCTGGCTGCAAAATCGGTGCCGGGCGCTGGGCTATCGACCAAACCACCACCGTCTGAGATGGTGCTGCCCTGGAATGCCTGGGGGTCAGGACTGTGCGGGCCGTCTACGCCCACATCACCACTGCTATCGACAGCCAAATCCAGACCGTCTGGCCCGCTGCCCACCCCATCGACTCCACCTGTGGGGGCGTCCACGCTCACACCTTGATCTGTGTCGGTGTCGGCATCGACGGGAATACCGCCGGTTTGCCCATCTGTTGGGGCATTACCTGTGGTGGGGCTGTCAGCCGTGGTGGCTTTCGTGTCTGTGGTCAAACCCTCACCAGTGCCTGGACTAGTCGCTGTGGTGGTGGGCGGGGCAGCCTGCCCGCCTGGCTGCTGGTCTGCCGGGCTGTGAGCATCGACGGGAATCTGACTGCCAGACTTGCTGCGCCGCCCAAAGGTGCCACCACCACCGCCACCACCGCTACCGGCGCTGCTGGTGGTTTTGGAACGCCGTCCAGGCCCCGAGCCACCCATATTCCCTGAACCCGACCGGCCCAGAGAACTTAACCCCGCCTTGCCCTTGCCGATCATCCGCCCTGCCATTGAGGCACTGCGCATGAGGGTAGAGCCCGTCATCATCGCGGCAGCCAACTGCATCCCGCAGAACCCGGCCAATTTCCACGCCAAAAACGGCGCGAAGATCGAGATCATCAAGATCACAATCCCCATCATCATGGTCGCTAGCGTGTGTTCACCGCCAACGATCAACAGTAGGCGCAGACCTAGAACGAAAAAACCAGAGATAATTGGCCCAGACAGCAGCGTGGCCATGACGGCCTGCCACCACTTTTTTCCCATCCCTGAGGTCGGCTTAAAACCCCACAACATCAGCGGTATAGGCGCGAAAGCGGCCACAATGATCTGCACAATGCCAATTGAGAACCCGACCAAGGACACAGCGAACGCGGCCAAGTAAAGAGCCAGCATAACGATGACCAGGAAAATCAAGGGGACAGCTACCGGCGGAACAAAAGCCTCCGTGACGATCTCGGCATATAGCCGGGCCGCTTCACCAGTACTGATCCCCACCCCGACAGGAGAAGAGACAATAACCCCCGCACCTTGCCGCGAGAACCCGGCCAAAGTAGCGAAAATCCACAAACTCGCTGAAGTCACCGACCAGGCCATGACGCCCCAGACCCCAGCAACAACAATCTTTCGCGGATTCCTCGCAATTAGTGCGAGACCAACCTCAACCGCCGCGACCGCGACCACCACCAAGGAGAACAACCCTCCCCACAAGGCAGCCTGCTCAAAGCCCACAGCCCACTGATCTGCACCCAGCGACAAAAACTGGTTATCAAACATTTGCTGGAAAGGAAGCTCTAAAGCATCAGCAATGCTTGAACGCATCATGTTAATCGCCGCATCAACAGGGTTACACGCAGAAACCGTTGCCGCAACACCAACAGCCAGGCCTACAGCCTTAGCCTTCCTTCCCAACCGCTTGTTCATCGCTTAGCCGAGCATCCCGCCGATATCGAAGCCCCAGTTCAAGAAGTGATTGGCCGCACCCAAAAGGACTGCCACAGCCACCGTGACAATCACACCTTTAAGGGCAAAATCTTTTGCAGGCCCCATCTTCCTCAAAGCGAAAACCCCGAACAATAAAGCCGAGGCAACGAACAAAATAACAGTGGTAATCATTACCACCGAAAACCACTCTGAGACCACCCCAGATAAAAACCTGTTTAACCAGCCCAAGACCGGGCCATCAGGATTTGGGGTGAAGTCAAAATCATCAAAAGCATAAAGCCCAGACACCAGCGCGGTGGCAGCCGTTGTCAGAGGGACAGCGAGAACACTCATAAGGGACTTTCTCCTTGAAAAGGGTGGAGGTGAGCGCCCGGACGGCACTCAACACGTCACCTCTCCATCCCCCACACCCGTCAAAGGTCGCCCAGCGAAATCGCCACACACCCCACTAGGGCCGGTGAAGACCCAGAAAACAGCCCACCAGGGCCGAACTGTTTAGGGGGCGTTGCCTTCCCCGTGCCATCCCCACACCAGGTTCCCATCCTCGTCACGCACTACAGACCGCTCCCACTCGGTGGTATCGCGCACGTGTTGCAGAATGCCGCCAGCAGGGTTCTCACCAATACGCTCCCTGTGCTGCCAGCCCATCATCGTCGGTAACGCCGTGAGCACCACCACTGCCGTCAAAGAAGAGATGACCATCAATAAGCCTGCCTGACGCTTCTTGCTGGAAGTACAGGCAATGAACACGCAACCGGTCACGAAAGCAGCCGCGACCACCCACACCCCGACACCCAAGACCTCCCGCACAAACCCGACCGCATCACCCAACCCCTGCACCCACGTCATATCAATGGGCGGGACAGGAGGCACAGAACCCAACAACACACCCATCACAACCCCCCACCATCCTGCTCCTGGACTTCAGAGTCTGCGGGCGCTGCGGGCTCGTTTTCTACAGACTGCCCTTGGTGTGGGTGGAAAATCTGAATGCTATACAGGTCGGCCTCCACCACGCTGGCCCCATCCATCAACACCTGGGCCTGGACGCGGATCACGGCCCCGGAATCGCCTGCCACATGCCCATCAGCGACCACCATCACATGGGGGAGCTCGACCTGGTAGAGGTAGTTTTCCACGTCGCGGACAACGTCCAAACGGCTCCAGCCGCCAGCCTCTTGCACCAACCCCAGCCACACATCCAGCTGGCGATGCTCTGCCACCTGGGCGATAGCCCGCCCGGAGCCTCCAAACCGCACCGAGGCAGCAAACAGACCATCATCTAAAGACCCGGTGACAGCCCCCACGCTCATCACCTCCTCCAGATAGGCGATAGCGGCAGAAACCTGCTCAATCTCCGACATGGTGGCCGGGTCACGCTCACCACCAGGCAGCCCATAACCATGATCGTGGTCATGGACGTGCAGGCTCAAACTCAACTCCACCTCATCAACCTCACCCGGCACACCAGCGCCCGCACCACCCAGACCCTCACCTAGTCCAGCACCTAGGCCACTTCCTGGACTGCTGTCCTCTGCCAGGTCAGCTACTCGCATCTGTTCGATACGATCACCAAAAAAGGTCCTATCCCCAGCCAGCGGGCCGGACGTAATCATCCACAGCGTGAACCAAGCCGACACCATCATCGCCGCGAGCATTCCGATCGCCAGGCCCCAAGGACGCCGCAACGCCCGACCCCCCACATCCTGACCCCCACCAACCCGCCTACCAGCCATCAGCTTGCCCTTCCTTCCTCAACATGTCCGTCAACTTGTGTCGCTTGCTTACTTGCTTGCGTTTGCTTGTCGTTTTGTGCTTGTTGGCCTGTTGGGTTTTATTGGCCGAGGATGACTCCGCGCGCTGCCATCCACGGTTCAGGATCCACATGCGTGCAACCGATCACGACATCAAAATGCAGGTGGCAGCCAAAAGAAATACCCGAATTGCCCACCCGGGCGATCACCTCACCAGAGTCCACGTGCTGACCCACGTGCACGAGGATGTCTCCACGCTCCGAATGCAAATACTGGGTGACCACCCCGCCACCATGGTCAATACGGACAATGCCGATACCGGCAAAGTTGTCCAGATGCCCGGCAAAGGTCACCACACCGGCGTTAGCAGCCCAGATCGGGCCACCACAACCCCCACCACCAAGATCAGTACCCAAATGTCGGCGCCGGCCCCCATCACGCGGTGCCCCATACCTGGAAGTCACAGGCCCCAAAGCAGGCCTAGTCCACCCCTCCACACCGACGACCACCCCAGGAGCCAAAGAGGTATCAAGATCGATGCCCGCATCCTGATATGCAGCGATCTCCTCAACCCACGACAGCGGCAAATGCACAAACCCGAACCAGACTGCGTGCTCCAACAACCAGTCACCCTGCTCAGCCGTCAAACCTGGGGAGGCGACTGCTACCCGGGTCATCACCTCCTCAACGTTCCCTTCTAGATCCTCAACCACCTCAACTCGCTCCTCCATGCTGACCGTGGAGACCTCGAACTGGAAGTGCAAACCCATGACCCCGTAATCGGCCAAATCACTATCCGGAATCACATTCACCGAGGAGGGAGACCTGTCCGCTAAGACCAGGGACTGGCCGAAGACCTCCTCAAACTCCGCATTAAGCTCTGTGAGGGCCTCGACAGCCCTCGGCGCACCACGATGCCCTCCATCAAAGGGCACCGACACCAGGCCATCGGTGACAGTCACACCCCAAGCGCCAAGCTCCAAGGGTCGCGCTGCTGCAGAATGCGGGCCACCGTGGAGCCTCGGCCCTAAAAACACCACAAAACTTTCATCCAAAGGCCCAACATCACCCCAAGAAAAAACCCCATCAATAAAACTCCCCACAGCCATGGCCGTGCGCACCAAAGGATTCGACATCACCATCTCGTAGACCGCGAAACCCGCAGCCGTCAGGCCAGCAACAGGCAACAACACCACCGCCACCACCACCGCGACAAGGCCGCCTTTACGCGCGGCCTGATGGGCCACCTTCACAGGCCCCTGGTCGCCCTCAGCCTCGCCTAGGCCTTCACCATCAGCATCACCATCAGCCAGGCCTTCCAGGTCTTGGCTGTCTAGACCGTCAGCGCCCTCACCGTCCTCATCCTCATCAGATGACATGGACCGCAAACCATCACGCAAACCATCACGCAGATGCTCACGCCAACCACCCCCACCACCACCGCTGCTGCCGCCTGACTTGCCAGGACCACCAGGGCCTCTGGTGGCACCGCCCATACCCCCACCACTGGCCCCAGACTTGCCACCAGCAAGGGGAACACCACCAGCGCCACCGCCGCCAGCAGCCCCGGCGCCGCCTCCTGCTGCGGCGCTAGCGCCAGCGGACGCGGCGATCTTGCCACCAGCGGCAACAGCAGCAGATGCGGAAACAGGTTCAACCACACCTTCCATCCCCGGCCCTGGGCAAAGGTTGGCTAGCGAAATCGCTCACAGGGGCAGGTTTGCCGCTACCATCTCAAAGATGGCCGGGGAAGAAGACAAATATGATGCATTGGCCGTTTGGGCGCACTCTGATGCCCCCACAGTGAACCCAGAAGCAACAATCTATCGAGGCCAGCAGGCCCAAGAACGCTCCCGCGCCCTACTCGCCGCTGCTCTAGGAGTGCCCGCTGACACCCAAACTTCAGAGTTGATCCGCCTGGCCATCGGAGGTCGGCCCGCGCCACCTGACACCAGGGGACTCAACCATCCCCTAGAGCCTCACACTGCTGCGCCCTAGGCCTGGGAGGCTCGGTGGCCTGCCAGGGCTGCACGTACCAGGTCAGCGCCAGACAAACCTGCACTGGAGGCCGACGTGGCGCCCTGGGCGCAGGGCTTGGCTTCTAGACCCTGACTTTGCCCGCTACCGTCACCGGTAGCCGCACTAGCGGCCCTGGCAGTTGCCCCGTGAGGAGTGCTCGCAGGCTCGACCCCTGCCTGCTGCCTGGCCTCAGTAGCCTGCCGGGCCTTTGCTTGGGCTGCGCGTATTGCTGCGCGTGCCGCGCTGACATGTTCCAAAACCTCGACTGTGGGCAAAGGCCTGCTCAGGGCTTGCTGGACGGCTTTTTCCCGCCGGACGCGGGCCAAAGCCTTGCGTTGGGCTTCAAGGCTTGCCTGGCGTACGTGCGGGGCTGTCATCGGCAACCCCACACCACCCCCGCTGCTGGGCAGCCTCCAGGCGTCCAGCCGGGCCTTGAGTGCTCTGGCAGGGAAGCGGGCATCAGCTAGCCCACCTAGTTGCCAGCGCACACCCGAACCATCGCCCCCTGGGGCGAAGTTGATAGCGTGCAACAAGTCCGGGACAGTCCAGCCTGCGGCCACGTGATCCCTGATCGCAAAGGCAACACTGCCCAAAGTCTGGAACCCCAACGCGGCGTTGGCCGCCATCAAAACCTTGGCGTGCTCGACTCCCGCGCCAGTCAAGGCTCTAACCGGCCGTGCCGGAACGTCAGACGCCAACCTGACAGAAGAACCCTGGGAGCTGTGCGGGCGCGATAAGAACGCCGCGCGGAGCGCGCCCGAATCTCGTATCTCTCGCGCGTCGCGCGGGGAAAAGTTACTCACCTTCGGTGAGACACGGGGGGACCAACTTAAGTTCTCACCGCTCAAAGGGTCGTGTGGTTGGGTGTTTTTTTCCAGCCCGCACACAGTGCCTGCGGGCTTGTCCAGGACGCTGGACTCGCCTGCGGTGTGGCCCAGGGAGGGGGAGGTGGGCGTGCTCCTGGAGCGGCGCAACCGCTCCTGGTGACGCTTTTGGTGGGCCTGGTGCTGTTTGGACTGCCAGGAGGCAGGCACCGTGAGCACGTAGACCGCTTGGTCACCACTCCCTTCTTGTCGGCCGTGATCGCCCTGGGCCAGGCCCTGGCCTGCCACTCCTGCGTGGCTGGTCTGTTTGGGCTGCCAAGCCGCTGCACGGCCCGTGGCCACCACCCCAATGAGCCCCATGCGCTTGAGCCGGGCAAAATGGTTAATAATCGAGCTTTTCGAGAAGCCTGTGGCGTCGATCAGGGCATCCCAGCCGGGGCGACTGGTCATGGACGGCCCGTGTGTGGCTTTGGTGATGAGTTGGGCCAGGCGCAGCACGTTGTCCCGGCAATCCGAACGCACCCCTGCCTCCAGGAGCAGCCCTTTGACGGCAGCGCGCCAGGCAGCCACGCCCGATGCTTTGCGGCAGTGTTCAGGCACAGCAGCCGCGACCACCAGGGGGTGGCGCTCCTTGTCCCGGGAGATGCGCTGCGGGGGGAAAGCGTGACGACGGTCAAGGCCCGCAAGGTGGCGTGTGTCTGAGCGCGTGCAGCGGGTAAAGGGGCAGGCCCGCAGGCCAGTGGCCTCCTCCACCTGGTCTACCCGGGAGGCCTCCTTGGCCCCGTAGGCGGGTTCCAGACCCGGCAGCAGACCCTGCACCACAGCCTCCAGGCCGCCAGCAGCCTGCGCATCTCGCACATCACGCCACGACGGAGCATCTGTTGTCGTCTTGGGCTGGTCAAAGCCCGCAAAACCGGCTACCATAGAAAGCGACTCTCTTCTGGTGAAAGGTTGCTTCCACTTCCAATCTCCTTGTGAGTTGCCGCGATTTTCGGACTACGTGGCCCGCCAAGACCGTTCATCTGAAATTCGCGTAACAGTTTGTGTGGCTCCGACACCTCAGGTGTCGGGGCCACACCTGTTTCCGCAAGCTTTCGCGCCATCACCGGACACCTGCCCCAACACCCGCAGGGGTCGGCACACCTGCCGCAGGTATGGCAGCCGTGGTCATGGCGTGGGCGTGGCGGGCCAGCAAAGCCTCAGCAGCCCGCTGGCGCACACCCACCGGATGGTGATCCACCAAACCAGCAGCAAGCACAGCCTGGACGCTCAAGTTTGCTTGGGGGTTTTGGCGAACCCACCACGCAAACAAATCCCGCCCAGCACGCACCCGATCCCCACAGGCCCCCACAGCCACGCACACCCCAGCATCCAAAGATTGCCCTTGGCGGAGCCTGGCGGCAGCCCAGCCCTCCACCGTCAACACCCGCGACACCAAAGCCTTCACATGTGGCGAAAAGTCCTGCCCGCGCGCTGCGGCAGCCACAGCCGCTTCCTTGACCGCGCGAACCCGCGCAGAACGCACACACAACCGCTCAAGCCTCTCCCAGCCCGCAACCCCCACACCCGTGACCGCACAGACCTGCCGGCGCACTGCGTCCAGCGACTGATCCCGCAAACCCGCAGCCGTCAGGCCACCAATACCGCCAGGAGCAGGCGCGTCGTGGTGGCTGGGGCTGGCAACCTCCACCAGGCCAGCAGCCAGGCCCGAGGGGTCACCCAGAAGGTTGGCGCTGGCCTGCCCGGCCACCACTTGAGACCGCAACCGAAAAGCCACATTCTTGACGACACCGAAGACGAAGGCCCGAAGGTCGTCTAAGCCGTCAAAACCGCCCGCAGCGCCCAAAACCTTGCCGGAGGCGAACAATTCAAAGGTGGCGGAGGCCACATCGTCCACCAGCCCGACATCCCGAGTGATCGCGGAGATCGTGGCCGCCACATCCCTGGCCACCCGCAAACCAGCAGGCGTCTTCCGCCACAAAATCCCGGCCAACACCTCCACATCCCCGACAGACAGGCCAGCAACCTGCCCTGGCCCTGGCCCTGAACTCGCAGGCAGAGCAGCCTGGGCCACCTGGGCATCAACAAGGTCAGCCATGACCCACCACCTGTGGGCCGTAAGTTTCGGCCATGTCCCGCGTCGGGCGAGTCACAGCCCCCAACGCCGGAACCCTGCGACTCTCCGCCAAACCATCCACCAACGCGATAGCCTGACGCACCCGGTCAACCTCAACCTTGCTGTGCTCCGCAAGAGCCACCACACTGGGTCTGTTGGGGTGGAAACGGTGTTGCGTCCACCACGACCGCGCGCGGGCCACCTGGGCAGGGCGATCCTCTCGCCACACCACGGAAACTTCCCCGGCATCCACCCCAGACGCCGCTGGGTCAACACCCAGGCCGTGAAGAACCTCGCGCAGGCCATCAGCAGCCCGCACCAGGCCCTTAGCCCCGACAGCGGCCAAATCAGCCAAAAAGAACGCATCGACGTTCTCCCCAACCCGCACCTGGTCCACCGCGACCTGGACCTTCTCCGCAAGGAGTTCTGCAAGCCAGGAAAAAGACTCCAACGCCTCCCGCGCCCGAACCTCAACACCACGATCAACCCCACCCTCAGCGTCAGCCTCCAGGCCAAACTCAGCCTCAAACTCGGCCTCAAACTCGGCCTCAAACTCAGCCTCGTCTCCCGGACTCGCCCAAACAGACCCAGCCTCAAAATCTGCTGGACTCGCACCGGCCCCAGCACCAACCCCTGCCCCTGCCCCTGCCCCAGCGTCCAGGCCAGCCACCACACCCGCAGCAGAAACCGCGCTGCCAGATGGCGCAGGCCCAGCAGGCCCACCCCCGGCAGCGCGCACACTGCCCCCAGCAGGCGCTGGGAACCGAGAGGCAGAGGGGTGGGT